>OHHY01001042.1_pt1 | contig 11026 bp, 10 predicted proteins | sample 1568101 | NCBI WGS metagenome assembly OHHY01 (sample SAMEA3879605, study PRJEB24766) | human gut metagenome | biome: human-associated habitat; feature: feces | place: USA | collected 1985/1987
CAAGGCACGATGCGGATGCTGGGTGCCGCAACCCGATAAGCGGAGGGCATTCAAATCGTTCCACTGGAGGTGCACCCATGGCTGTGGAAATTACCGAAGAATTTGTCTGGCAGAGCATCCCGCCCCGTGCCCGGGACAGCCATAAGGGTACCTTTGGCAGCGTGCTGGCGGTGGCGGGCAGTGCCTTTTACCGGGGCGCTGCGCTGCTGGCAGCCGAGGGTGCACTGCGCACCGGGACGGGTATCGTTACCCTTGCCAGTGTGGAACCGGTGGTCAGTGCCGCCGTCACCCGCCTGCCGGAGTGCTGTCTGTGTCCCTGTAAGGAGGGCGCACAGGGCGGCATTGCGCCGGAAAATGTGCCGCTGCTCCGGCGGCAGAAGGCTACCGTGCTGTTGCTGGGGCCCGGCCTTGGCAGCACAGCGCAAAGCGCTGCCCGGGCTACCGAGACCCGCACGCTGGTGCAGCAGCTTCTGCCCGGCTTTGCCGGGGCTGCGGTGCTGGACGCAGACGGCCTGAACGCCGCCGCGCAGCTGCTGGCAGAGGGCAAACCCTTCCCGCACCCGGCGGGGGAGTTGGTGGTCACCCCGCACCCCGGCGAGATGGCGCGGCTGACCGGGTTTTCGGCGGCAGAACTTGCCGCCGACCGGGAGGGCATCGCCCTGCGGTATGCCAAGGCGTGGAACGCCGTGGTGGTGCTGAAAGGGGCACGCACTGTAGTGGCAAGCCCGGACGGGCGGGTGTGCGTGAACCCCACCGGCAATCCGGGGCTTGCCCGGGGCGGCAGCGGGGACGTGCTGGCTGGGATGCTTGCGGCGCTGCTGGCCTGCGGTCTGCCCGCTTACGAAGCCGCTGCCTGTGCGGTATACCTGCACGGTGCCGCCGCCGACCGCGCCGCCGCAAAGCGCGGCGAGTACGGGATGCTGCCGCACGATATCCTGCCGGAGCTGGGCGCACTGTTTGCGGAAAACCAGAGATAAATGAGAAAAGCGGCAGCTGCACAAAACACCGTGCAGCTGCCGCTTTTTGGGGTGAAACAATTTGGAATGATTATTATAATTTGTGGTTCAGAAACGTCTGCGGACGTTTCTGAACCACTTTTTCACGATAGGGGTCGTGATGGAAAACGGCAGTTACAGCGCTCGTTTCCTGCGGAAACGGTTGCGCTGTAATAGAACCATGCAGATTCAACCCGGTGAAAATGGAATGCAGAATGTCCGCCGGATTTAGCGGAACTGGCTGAGATATTCCTCCACCGAGCGGGTCATCTCCTTGGAAAAATCGGAGTTATACTTGCGGTTGCAAAAGGCGGTGCACCACTGCTCAAAGGGCGCGTTGCCAGCCTTGTAGCCAAAGGCGTCCCGCAGCTCTGCGCCGTCCATGGTGCGGTAGCCGTTTTCGTGCACGATGTGCTCCATGGCGCAGCGCTGGGGCTTTACGCGGTCTTTCTGCTGCTGGGTGGGCCAGCCGAACACCAGCATCACCGCCGGGAACACATAATCCGGCAGGTGCAGCAGGCTGCGCTGGGTTTCGCAGTTCTCCATGATATCCCCGATGTAGCACGAGCCGATGCCAAAGCTCTCGGCGGCGACCACGGCGTTCTGGGCGGCAATGGCGGCGTCCGTGACTGCCAGCATCAAATCGCCCACACCCGGGGTGCGGGGCGTGCAGCCGACCTCTAAGTAGGCATCGTACCACTTTTTGCAGTCGGCGCAGAACACCAGCACCAGCGGCGCTTTGGCAATAAAGGGCTGGTGGTCGCAGCTTTCGGCCAGCGCTTCCTTCAGTGCCGGGTCAGTGATGTCTAAAATGGTATACAGCTGCTGACAGCCCGCAGAGGGCGCCTGTGCGGCAGCTTCTAAAATGGCCTGCTTCATCTCGGCAGGAATGGGCTTTTCTTCATACACCCGCACCGACTTGCGGTCGAACAGGCTTTGCAGGATAGGGTTGCGCTCGGTCATGGGAACACCTCCGTGTTGTGTTTATTCATAGTCGATGGGCAGGGTGGGCAGGCCGTTCAGTTCCAGCCCGGCGGTGTGCCCGGCAATGTACTGGTAGTAGCCCTGTGCGGCAATCATCGCGCCGTTGTCGCCGCAGAACTTCAGTTCCGGCAGGTAGACCTTTGCACCCAGCTTCTGGGCACCGTCATTCACCAGCTGGCGCAGACGGCCGTTGGCGGCTACGCCACCGGCAAGGCACACCTGCTTTGCCCCGGTATCGGCAGCGGCAAGCAGCAGTTTTTCGGCCAAAATGCCCGCAATGCGCTCCTGAAAGCTGGCGGCAAGGTCGGGCACGTTCACTTCCTCGCCCTTCATCTGCGCCTTGTTCACCTCGTTGAGTACGGCGGTCTTTAAACCGGAAAAGCTCACGTTGTACTTGCCCTCCACATGGGGTACCGGCAGACGGTAGGCCTTGGGGTCGCCGGTCTTGGCGGCAGCGGCTACGCTGGGGCCGCCGGGGTAGGGCAGACCCAGCGTGCGGGCTACCTTGTCAAAGGCTTCGCCCGCAGCATCGTCTACGGTATGACCCAGAATGTGGTAGTGGGTGTAGTCCTGCACTTCCACGATATGGCTGTGCCCGCCGGACGCCACCAGACACAAAAAGGGCGGCTTGAGTTCCGGGTGGGTCAGGTAGAGCGCAGCGATGTGTCCCCGCAGATGGTGCACCGGCACCAGCGGCTTGCCCGCCGAGTAGGCCAGACCCTTGGCAAAGTTCACACCTACCAGCACTGCGCCGATAAGCCCCGGCGCAAAGGTGACGGCCACGGCGTCCACATCGTCTATGGTCTTGCCGGCGTCCAGCAGGGCTTTTTTGACCGTAGCACTGATAAATTCGCAGTGGCGGCGGCTGGCGATCTCCGGCACAACGCCGCCGTACAGCGCCTGCTCCTTGACGCTGGTGGAGATGACGTTGCTCAGCAGATGCCGCCCGTCCTCCACCAGTGCAGCGGCGGTCTCATCACAGGTAGACTCGATTCCGAGAATGATCATTTTAGTGTGCCTCCAGCCAGTTTTTGCCTGCGTGCACATCGGTGCTCAGGGGCACCGCGTACTGTACGCAGCCTTCCATTTCCTCCCGCAGGATGCGGGCGGCCTGCTCGGCCTCTGCCTCCGGGGCCTCCACGATCAGTTCATCGTGGACAGTCAGGATCAGGCGGCTTGCCATCTTTTCGTCCCGCAGGCGCTTCCACACCCGCACCATGGCCAGCTTGATCACGTCCGCAGCGGTGCCCTGAATGGGGGTGTTGCGGGCCATACGCTCGCCGCTGGCGCGCACGTTGAAGTTTGTGCTGGCCAACTCCGGCAGGGTGCGGCGGCGGCCGAACAGGGTGGACACATAGCCGTTTGCCTTGGCGTCCGCGATGGTCTTGTCCATATAGCCGCTCACGCTGGGGAAAGCCGCCAGATAGTTCTTGAGGAAGGCGTCTGCCTCCTTCACAGTCACGCCGATATCCTTGGAAAGGCTGTACGCGCCCTTGCCGTACATGATGCCAAAGTTGATGGCCTTGGCAGAGGAGCGCAGCCGTGGCGTCACCTCGCTCTGCGGAATGCCGTAGATCTTGGCGGCGGTGCTGCGGTGGATATCCTCACCGTTCAAAAAGGCCTGTTGCATATGTGCGTCCCCGGTGATATGCGCCAGAATGCGCAGCTCGATCTGGCTGTAATCCGCGTCCACCAGCACGCAGCCCGGCTTTGCAACAAAGTAGGCGCGCAGCTGGCTGCCCAGCTCGGTGCGGATGGGGATATTCTGCAGGTTGGGATTATCGGAGGAAAGCCGTCCGGTGCGGGCTTCGGTCTGGTTGAAGGTGGAGTGGATGCGCCCGTCCTCGCCAATGACCTTGAGCAGACCCTCCACATAGGTGGAGTTCAGCTTCTGGTAGGCGCGGTACTGCAAAACGTCCTCCACCAGCGGGTACTCGCGCAGGCTTTCCAGCGTTTCGGCGTCGGTGGACCAGCCGCGCTGGGTCTTTTTGCCGTGGGGCAGACCCATGGTGTCGAACAGCATCTCGCCCAGCTGCTTGGGGCTGTTGGGGTTGAAGGTGGCGCTTCCGGTCTCCATGTGGATGCGGGTCAGCACCTGCTCCAGCTCCTCCCGCAGCTTTACGCCGAACTGCTCGATGCCGTCCTTATCCACCAGCACGCCGGTGCGGGTCATATCGGCCAGCACCTGTGCCAGCGGGAACTCGATCTCGTTGTACAGCGCATCCTCGCCGCAGGCGGTGATCTCGGCCTTCATCCGGGCAAACAGGTCGGCCAGCCGCCCGGCGTCCGCGTAATCGGTGCAGGTAAAGGCGGCAGCGGCCTTGTAGGCGGGGATCAGCTCGCTGATCTGGTACTTGGAGGCAGACGCATCCAGCAGATAGGCGGCCAGCTTGCCGTCCCAGACGATGCTGCTGCCCCAGCCGCCGGCAGCCATGGCCTTGGCGTACAGGGGCGCGGAGTTAAACACATCCAGTGTCACGTCGGCGTTGTCCAGCAGCCGCAGCAACTCGGCATCCTCCAGCGGATAGACGGTGGCATCCTGCACGGCGTACCAGCTTTCCGGCTGCAATACCACGTTGCGGGTGCCCTGCTTGCCGGTAACGGCGGGGCGGGCAGCCACCAGATAATGTCCGGCGGGGGTCAGGGGCAGGGGAGCAAGTTCGGCTTCCGGCAGCTCCACAGCCTGCTCCTCGGCGGCAGCTTCCGGCGCTACGCCGTCCAGCCCGAACCGGGGGATCAGGGAGTGGATCTCCAATTCCTGCAAAAGCCGCACGGCGGCAGGCTTGTTGCCCTCGCCCACGGTGTAGGACCCCTCGGCGGTGTCGATGGGGGCGTCGGTGCGGATGGTGCCCAGCGTGTGGCTCAGCTCGGCCATGGACTTGTCCTCTAACAAGTGTTCCCGCTGCTTGGGCTTGATGCGCTTGTCGTCAATGTTCTGGTACACGCCCTCCAGCGAGCCGAAAGTCTGCACCAGCGAGAGGGCGGTCTTTTCGCCGATGCCCTTCACGCCGGGGATGTTATCCGAGGTGTCGCCCATCAGGCTCTTCACCTCAATAAGTTGCTTGGGTGCAAGACCGTATTTTTCCTGAATGGCATCCTCGTCCATCACCACGGTCTTGCTGCGTCCCATTACGGTGGCGGCCAGCAGCACGGTGGTGCTCTCGCTCACCAGCTGCAGACTGTCGCGGTCTCCGGTGGCAAGGAAGCAGTCGTCCTTGCGGGCGGCGCAGGCAGCAGCCAGTGTGCCCAGAATATCGTCCGCCTCCCAGCCCTCGGCGGTAACGGTGCGGTAGCCAAGGTCTGCCAGCAGCTGCTTGAGCACCGGCATCTGCTGTGCCAGTTCCTCGGGCATGGCGTGGCGGGTGGCCTTGTAGCCATCGTACATTTTATGCCGGAAGGTGGGAGCTTTCAGGTCAAAAGCCACGGCCACCTCGTCCGGCTGGCACTCCTTGAGCAGGGAGAGCAGAATGTTCAAAAAGCCATAGATGGCGTTGGTGTAACGTCCGTCCTTGGTGGTCAGCAGCTTGATGCCGTAAAAAGCGCGGTTGGCAATGCTGTTGCCGTCAATGACCAGTAAACGCATAATGCAGTTCCTCCGTTGCGTAATTTCACACCTTATAGTATAGCACAAAACCGCACCGCGCGGGAGCTTTTTGCGCAAAAAAGAGAAACGGCTGCTTTTCGTAATGTCATCTCTCGTAAAAATGCGATCGTCACGGCTCGTAAGCCGTGACGATCGCATCATTTATAATGTTCTTCCGCTGCCTATGCCCAGAGCAGCGCGGAGGGCATTTTAAATCGTCCCGCCGCAAAAAAAGCTGCAGCACAAGCTGTGCAGCAGCCTTGCCGATGCCGGGCTTACTCCTCGATGCGGATGGCGCTTACCGGGCAGCTCTGGGCTGCGGTGACGGCCTGCGGCACCTCCTCCGGCGGGATGGGGCCGGGCTCTGCCACAGCCAGAACCCCCTCCATGCGGAACACGGCGGGGCACAGCCCGGCGCACTGGGTACAGCCGATGCACAGCTCAGGGTCTACGAATGCATTCATGCAAACACCTCCTTTGCGGAAAGCATTGCCCGTTTTGCCGCAAATTATGCCTATGCAAGCGGTTTGCGGTGTGGTACAATAAGACCGCCGGGAACCGGCAGGAGGAGATAAGATGAATATCCAGATCTTTGGCACGAGCAAGTGCTTTGATACCAAAAAGGCGCAGCGCTATTTCAAGGAGCGCGGCATTAAGTTCCAGATGATCGACCTGAAGGAAAAGGGCATGAGCCGGGGCGAGTTTGATAACGTGGCGCGCGCCTTGGGCGGCTGGAAAGCGCTGGTAAATCCGGCAGCAAAGGACAAGCAGACCCTTGCGCTGCTGGACGCGCTGGTGGACTGGCAGAAGGAGGACAAGCTGTTTGAAAACCAGCAGCTGTTCAAGACCCCCATCGTGCGCAACGGACGCAAGGCCACCGTGGGCTACCAGCCCGAGATATGGAAGGACTGGGAATAAAAAGCCTGCTTTCACAAAAAAACCACCGGTATAGGTTTTGCACTCTGCGGCCGGATGTGGTATACTGTTGGGTAGACAAAAAAACTTTGGGAGACTCAGACCAATGAAAAATACGATCACCCCGGAAGAACACGCCCGGATCAAGCGCCGCCGCTGGCGGCAGACCTTGGGTCTGCTGATCACGGTGCTGGTGCTCATCGGGTTTATCACGGTGCTGCGGGCCGGTGTGGGCCTTGTGGCAAACCTCTTTGACGATACCGCACAAAAACAGGAATACGAGGACAAGCTGGAGGGTCTGGTATTGTTCGACCCCATGCCCTTTGACGGCATTGAGAACATCGACGACCTGACCCTGCGGGAAGCAGCCGTATGGGGCTGTGTGTACAGCATTCAGGAGACACAGGGCGGTTTTGACAACTATAACACCGACCCCGAGACCGAGCAGCTGCTGCTGCCCTCGGTGGAAGTGGACGCCTATCTGGCAAAGCTGCTGGGCCCCGGCTTCAAGCTGACCCACCGCAGCTTTGACATGGAGGATATGACTATCGAGTTTGACGAGACCACCCAGTGCTACAAGATCCCCATCACCGGTACGGTGGGCTACTACCGTGCTACCGTGGTCAAGCTGTTCAAGCGCAGCGGCAAGCTGCACGTCACCGTGGGCTATATCCCCACCGCAAGCGCGGACGACAGCATCATCAACCCCTCCTCGGACACCCCCACCAAGTATATGGATTACCTGTTCGAGCGCCAGAGCGGCAGCTGGTATCTGACCGGCCTGACCGAGAGCGAGACCAAGCCCGAAAGCGCCGCAAGCTCCGCTGCTGCGCAGCCGGAGCCTATGGCGGAAAGCGATGTGCAGGACGCCATTCTGGCCACTGCCGGAGATTCCGCTGCGGCAGATTCGGCTGCTGCTTCGGCTGTCCAGCCGGAAGCGCAGGCAGAAGCGGGTGCAGACAGCGCCGTGGCAGAAGCCCCCGCCGCTGAGGATGCCGCCAGCACCGCAGCGTAAAATGTAAATGCAAAAGGGACCGTTGCACAGCTTTTGTGCAGCGGTCCCTTTTATCGTGGGCGTTTTTTCACGGCAGGGACGCAGCGGAAAACGGCTTCCTGCCAGTGTTACTTCAAATCAAATCTGACTACCACCAGCCGATACCACAGGTAGGGAACCATGTTCCAGATCATCCACAGTTCCATCAGGATATAATTGGGCAGGTCTTTCAGGCGGAAGGGGCGCTTGCCCAGCTTGCCCGCTTTGAGCAGGGCAAAGGCCTCGTGCATTCCCTTGTCCCAAGCCTTGCCAAAGCCCTGCTTGTGGAACTTGTAGCACTTGAGCAGATAGCCCAGCGCCAGCGGGATAAAGTTGAGCACCAGCATCAGCAGCGGTTCGTTTTTGAGCGGCAGCAGAATGCTGTTGCGGCCGCTCTGCTGGCTCTTGAAGGCGTTGTACCGCACCGCGCCGGTGCTGGCGCCGCAGATGTGGTAGCACTTTGCCGTGGGGCAGAGGACATTCCTGTAGCCCGCGTTGTTGGCGCGCCAGCTGAGGTCCACGTCCTCGAAGTAGGCAAAAAAGTTTTCATCAAAGACGCCGATCTCGTCGAGGATGCTTTTGCGGTAGAGGGCCGCGCCGCCGCAGGCCGAGAAGATGCGCTTCTGCTTGGTGTAGCGGCTGGCCCGGCGGCCGTCGCCGGTCTTGCAGGCAAAGCCCATCCATGTGACGTAATCGCCGGCGTCGTCGGCAAGCTCCCGGTCGAAGTGGCGGATCATGAGGCTCTGGACGGCAAAAATTTTCTCGTCGCTCTCGGCCACGCGGATGAGCTCGGCCAGCCACTGGGGCTCTGCAAAGGCGTCGTTGTTGAACAGCACCACGAACTCGCTTTTCGCCCGGGCGATGCCCTGATTGACGGCGTGGGAGAAGCCAGTGTTGGAGCCGTTCTCGATGAGCTGGAAGTTCTCGCGGCTGCAATAGCTGCGGGCCTGCTCAAGGCTCTCGTCGGTGGAGCCGTTATCCACCACGATAAGCTCGAAGTCCTGCTCCGTCTGGGCGTAGACCGACTCGATGGAGTCCTTGAGCCAGCCTTTGCCGTTGATGTTGGGGATGATGATGGTCGCTTTCATAGATTCTGTGCTCCTGCGCATTTTCTTCTAGCATACAAAAGACAGTATAACATATTTTGAAGAGATTGAAAATTCCCTCTTGACAAAAAAGATGATTTGAGTATTATTGTATTAAGCACTTAGCACAGCAACACAAGGAGATGAGACGATGGGCGAACGATTCGATATGAGCCGCCCCATCTACGCACAGATCGTGGAACGGCTCAAGGCAAAAATCCTGGCGGGCGTCTACCCGCCCGGCGGACATCTGGACTCGGTGCGCGACATGGCCGCAGCGGCAGGCGTCAACCCCAACACCATGCAGCGGGCGCTGGCCCAGCTGGAAGCGGAAGGGCTCGTCTACACCGAGCGGACCACGGGCCGCTTCGTCACCGAAGATACAGCCCTTTTGGAACAGCTGCGGGACGAGACAGCCCGCGCTATGACCGCCGAATATCTCGAGAAAATGCGCGGCATCGGCTACGGCCCGGCAGAGGCCGCAAAGCTTATGACGGGCTGGGAAACAAAGGAGAGTGATTGAAATGAATGAGCTTTTAACTTGTGAGGGCCTGACGAAATCCTACCAGAAGGGGACAAACGCCCTCGATAACATCGAGCTGCACATCGGCTTTGGCCGCATCGTGGGCCTGCTTGGCCCCAACGGCAGCGGCAAGACCACCCTCATCAAGCTGGCGAACGGCCTCTTGCAGCCCACGGCGGGCAGTATAAAAATCGCGGGCATGGACCCCGGCCCGGACACGAAGGCCATCGTCTCCTACCTGCCGGATGCCGCATGGCTGCCCGACTGGATGCGGGTGGAGCAGCTGGTGGAGATGTTCCGGGATTTCTACGCCGACTTCGACCCCGCCAAGGCGAATGAGATGCTGGAAAAGCTGGAGCTTTCGCCCAAAGCACCCCTCAAGAGCCTTTCCAAGGGCAACAAGGAGAAGGTCCAGCTCATCCTTGCCATGAGCCGGAATGCCCGGCTCTATTTGCTGGATGAACCCATCGGCGGCGTGGACCCGGCGGCGCGGGACTACATCCTGAACACCATCCTCACCAACTACAGCCGGGACGCCTCGGTCATCATCTCCACCCACCTCATCGAGGATGTGGAGCCGGTGCTGGATGAGGCTGTGTTCCTGAAGAACGGCAGGATTTTCGCCCACCGCTCGGTGGATGAGCTCCGCGAGACCGAGGGCATGAGTGTGGATGCATATTTCCGGGAGGTATTCAAATGCTGAAAAAGTTACTGAAATATGAGTTCCGGGCCACCGCCCGCACCTACGGCGGAATGTATCTGGCCCTGCTGGCAGCGTCGGTGCTCTTTGGCGGGTCCGTCCGGAGATGGAACGGCACCAATAGTGACGCCTATTCGACTCTCGTGGGCCTGCTGAGCCTTGTCTACACCGCCGTCATCATCGGCACCGTGGTCGTCACCATCATGACCATCGTGCAGCGGTTCTACCGCAACCTGCTGGGCCGGGAGGGCTATCTGATGCACACCCTGCCGGTGACGGAAACACAGCTTGTGACCTCGAAGCTCATCTCCAGCACCGTGTGGAGCCTGTGCAGCATCCTCGCAGCCTGCCTTTCCTTCGGCATTCTGGCTGTCCTGATGATGGCGGATATGGACCTGCTTGGGCAGCTGCCGCGGATGTGGTCGATCATCCGGGAGGCATTTGCCCGCTATAACATGGAGTTCTGGGGAGCGCTGGCTTTCAGCGGCGTCGTCGGCTTCGTGCGGATGGTCAGCGCCATCGCCTGCATCTATGCTGCCTGCATGGTGGGACATCAGTTCAAGAACCACCCCGCGCTGGCGGGCATCCTGAGCTTCTTTGTCATGCAGTATGTGCAGGGCTGGCTCGAAAAGCTGCTCCAGATCGGCACCGGCGTCTACGAGACGATCATCTATAGCGCCGTAGGCGATGTGGGCAGCATCGAGGCTGCCGTATCGGCTCTGGGCTACATGGGAAGCGCGATGGTCACGCTGGGCATCGCGGCGGCGTTCGGCGTCTTCTGGTTCGGGCTGACGGTCTGGCTGATGCGAAACAAACTCAACCTCGAGTGATGAAACGTGAAAAAATCTGACGGAAAATTTTGAAATTCCCTCTTGACTTTACACGGATAAAGTGTATAATGCAATCAAACCGATGAGGCGGAAGAGAACCTGCAAAGCGCATCTTCAGTGAGCCCGGACAGTGAAAACGGGTGAGAGCGGGGCAGAGATTCGTGGGCCGCCGAGGGCCGGGCAAACGAGGCAGAGCCTCCAGTAGCTTGGGACGGAAGCCTCCGTTACAGGGCAGGGGAGTGTTGGCTCTCCGTGAGAGGCTTTGCGGCTTTCAAGAGGAAAGCGGGCAAGGCAAGCAAGGTGGCACCGCAGATTCGAATTTTTCGACTCTGTCCTTGTGGATGAACACACAGGGACAGGGTCGTTTTGTTATATGAA
>OHHY01001043.1_pt1 | contig 11026 bp, 7 predicted proteins | sample 1568101 | NCBI WGS metagenome assembly OHHY01 (sample SAMEA3879605, study PRJEB24766) | human gut metagenome | biome: human-associated habitat; feature: feces | place: USA | collected 1985/1987
TTTCCTTCTTCCCTTTTTAATTACTTATTTTTGCCAATGAAAATTATACACTAACATTCGTTTAGTCCATGATATCGACGTCTTCACCTCGAAGAATTTTATTAATATTTCTTACGGCACACATTTTTCCGCACATCGTACATGTATCTTCTTTTTCCGGTTTGCTTTCTGCACGGTAACGGCGTGCTTTTTCCGGGTCAATGGCAAGTTCAAACTGCTTTTCCCAATCAAGATTGCGACGTGCTTCGCTCATTTCAAAATCCCAGTCTTTTGCACCCGGCAGTCCTTTTGCCACGTCCGCAGCATGGGCTGCAATGCGAGAAGCAATAATTCCTTCTTTAACATCTTCAAGTGTAGGGAGACGCAAGTGCTCTGCCGGTGTTACATAGCAAAGGAATGATGCACCATAAGTCGCAGCAATTGCTCCGCCAATCGCACTGGTAATATGATCATAACCCGGTGCAACATCGGTCACCAAAGGTCCTAATACGTAAAATGGCGCTCCCTTACATACCGTCTGCTGAATTTCCATGTTTGCACGAATCTGATTCAGCGGCATATGACCCGGTCCCTCAACCATAACCTGTACATTGTGATTCCATGCACGCTGTGTCAGTTCACCAAGTGCAACCAATTCGGAAATCTGCGAAATGTCTCCGGCATCTTCAATACTTCCCGGACGGCAGGCATCTCCTAAACTGATTGTCACATCATACTCTTCGCAGATATCCAAAAGTTCATCATATCTCTCATAAAATGGATTTTCATTTCCGGTTAATTCCATCCATGCAAAAATAATGGAACCGCCGCGGGATACAATATTGGTGTGACGCAGATTCTGTTTAAAACGGTCTGCTGTGGCACGGTTAATTCCACAGTGAATGGTCATAAAATCAACACCGTCTTTGGCGTGCATTTTTACGACTTCCATCCACTCATCGGAAGTAATGTCTTTTAATGCTTTGTTATAGTAAACAACGGCATCATAAATCGGCACGGTACCAATAACAGCCGGACATTCACTTGTCAGTTTACGGCGGAATTTCTGTGTATCACCAAATGAACTCAAGTCCATAATTGCCTCAGCACCCATATCGACAGCCGCCTGTACTTTCTTCATTTCCACATCCAAATCAAGACAATCCTTACTCGTTCCAAGATTAACATTGATTTTTGTTTTCAAACGGGAACCGATTCCATAAGCTTTTAAGCATTTGTGATTTTTATTGGTAGGAATCGCAACCTGTCCTTTTGCAACTAATTCGCGAAGTTCTTCCACATCGAAATTTTCATAAGCGCTGACCCGCTCCATCTCCGGTGTGATAATTCCTTTTCTCGCTGCATCCATCTGTGTCGTATAATTACTCATTCTTATCCTCCATTCAAAAAAAGAAGACCACAAATGTGGTCCTCCATAGATTCTTCCTCCGTTGGCATTACCCACATCAGGTTTCGGGTCGAAGGTGTCACCTTCCTCTCAGCCTGTCTGCAAGCTCCCCGGATTTATTGACATACCGCTATTATAGCTCATGTTGCTCCTCTTGTAAACAAGATTCTTCCAAAAGATGAAAGAGAGCAATCTTATAAATCAAAACAATGCGGATGTCACGGTCACAGTACCGGTTTTTCACAAATTCACACGTCTTATACAAAAAAATAAGTCCGGCGGTCACTGCTGTTATGGCAAACACCACCGCAGGAAGCTGTAAAAAAACAAGCGTAAGCACCGTAACTGCAAAACCAGTCACAATATAGATAAAGTTGCGGCTGATTCCAATTGACTGCTGCACGGTGTCCAAAAGTCCTTTTAACGCCAAATCCAGTTCTTCTTCCGACGAATGACTCAATTTCTCATAAATATCGCAAAACACGTCCATACTTTGTTTTCTCTTTAATTTATCGGCATAGCACGCATACCGTTCTTTTCCAAATTCTCTTTGAATCAATTTTCCCAATACACTTTTCACCATTCACTCTCCTTTAGTAAAATCAAAGCTGCCTTTTTATCCTATAGTATTCAACCATATCTTGTTTCGTTATTCCCACAAAAAAGAATTACCGTAAATTTCCCATGTTAACAAAACGTTTACATTTTCGCAAAACTATCCTAACATCTAACCCCTATACTAACGATTGTAACATGAATTTGCTTACAAGATTCTTTTTTTCATAAATTGTTTTGGTGTTTTTAAACCAAACTTTCTCCTCTTTTTAATGCAGAAAGGAAGATGGTTCCCCGCCATCTTCCTTTTTGTTATGCAAAACCGACAAACACCATCACTTATCAGATTAGAAAGCTTAGCATTTGTCGGTCGTAAGTATTTCCTAACTAAAAGATAAATTTATACATTGTTTCGGATTCAAAGGTTTCGCCTGCCTTAATCACGCATGGCGTAAAGGACTTAACATTGATGGAGTTCGGGAAAAACTGCGTTTCAAAGCAGATACCGGTTCTCTTTGTATAAGTTTGTCCATCTTTTCCTTTCTCATTCTCAATAAAGTTTCCGGAATAAAGCTGCATGCCCGGAAGGTCTGTATACACTTCCATTGTTCTGCCACTTTCCTTTTCTGTCACTTCTGCTACTTTTGCAAAAGTTCCTTCCGGCTTATCCAAAACATAGTTGTGGTCATAACCACCTGCCAAAACAATCGGTGGATAATCGGAATCAATATCGTCACCTACACATCTTGGCTTTCTGAAATCCATTGGTGTGTCGGTCACATCTACAATTGTTCCGTCCGGAATCAAATCGTCACTTGTCGACGTAAAGCCGTTTGCTTTTATCGTCACAATGTGGTCCGTAATTTGTCCGCCCTTGTGTCCTTTTAAGTTAAAGTAACTATGATTTGTCAAATTGCAAAGTGTGTTTTTGTCTGATTTTGTCACATAATGCAATTTTAATTCATTGTCATCTGTCAACGTATAGGTCAGACTCACATCAAGATTTCCCGGATATCCCTGCTCTCCATCCGGACTTACACGGGTAAATGTGACACTGTTGTCACCAACTGCTGCCTGGTACATAACCTGATGATAGCCCGGTGTGCCGCCATGCAGATTATTCTTTCCATCATTTTTCTCAAGCTCATACGTTACACCGTCTAACTCAAATTTGGCATCGCCGATGCGGTTTCCATGACGTCCGATGAACGCGCCGAAAAAGCATCCATTCACTTCATAACCGGCAACGTTATCAAATCCAAGAACAATATCTTCCACATTGCCGTTTTTATCCGGTACCATCAAAGACACTAAGTTTGCACCATAATCAATGACGCTTACCGATACGTTATTCTTGTTTGTGATGGTGTAAAGAGTTACCTCTTCTCCATTCTTTGTTGTTCCAAAACTTTTTTGTGCTACACTCATTCTGCCTGTTCCTCCTTTTCTTCAACCATAATACCTAATTCATCTAACTGCTTTGCATCCACCGGACTTGGTGCATTTGTCATCAGACAAGAAGCATCTTTTACCTTCGGGAATGCAATTACTTCACGAATACTGTCTTCTTTTGCCATCAGCATAACCAGACGATCCAGACCATAGGCCAGTCCTGCATGAGGTGGAACGCCGTATTTGAAGGCATCTAACAAAAATCCGAACTGCTCATACGCATCTTCTTTGGAGAAGTTTAATGCTTCAAACATCTTCTCCTGAATATCGTTCTGGTGGATTCGGATGGAACCTCCACCGATTTCCGTACCATTTAATACAATGTCATAAGCCTGTGCACGAACACGTCCCGGATCACTTTCCAGATATGGAATATCCTCTTCCATCGGCATTGTAAACGGATGATGCATTGCCTGGAAACGGCCCAGTTCCTCATTGAACTCAAGAAGCGGAAACTCCGTTACCCAGAGGAACTTAAATTCATTTTTGTCAAGCAAATCCATCTGTTTCGCAAGCTCCAGACGAAGGTTTCCAAGCACATCCCAGACAACTTTATTTTTATCCGCTGCAAACAACAGCAAATCGCCCGGCTCACCAGCCATTGCTTCTACTAAGTTTTTCAATTCCTCTTCTGTCATAAATTTTGCAAAAGAAGATTTATAGCTGCCATCCTCATTGATACACAGATAAGCAAGTCCTTTGGCACCAAAATCTTTTGCAAAGTCAACTAATTTATCAATCTTCTTACGTGGCATAGCGCCCTGTCCCTTCGCATTAATACCACGCACGGAACCGCCATTTTCAATGGCACCGGTAAATACGCCAAAACCACAATTTTTAACAACTTCTGTCACATCATTAAGCTCCATGCCAAAGCGGGTATCCGGCTTATCCGACCCAAAACGGTCCATTGCTTCCTGCCAGGTCATACGTGGAATTGGGAGTGGAACATCCACATCAATCAAAGCAAACATTTTCTGCAGTAATCTCTCATTGACATCCAGAACATCGTCCACATCAACAAAAGATAATTCCATATCAATCTGTGTGAACTCCGGCTGTCTGTCTGCACGCAAATCCTCATCGCGGAAACATTTTGCAATCTGGAAATAACGGTCATAACCGGAACACATAAGGAGCTGTTTTAACACCTGCGGACTCTGTGGCAGCGCATAAAAACTGCCCGGATGCACACGGCTTGGCACAAGATAATCACGTGCTCCCTCCGGTGTACTCTTAATCAAAATTGGTGTTTCAATCTCCAAAAATCCTTCATCTGCCAAAAACTGGCGTGCAACCATAGCGACTTTACTGCGCAAAATTAGATTGCGCTGCAAATCCGGGCGACGCAAATCAAGATAACGATATTTCAAACGAAGTTCGTCTTTTGTTTTTGAATTTTCCTCAATTGGGAATGGTGGTGTTTCCGATTCCGAAAGAATCCGGATATCGGTGGCAACCACTTCAATCTCACCGGTTTTCAAATTCTCGTTGATCGCACCGGAACGCTTTGTAACAGTTCCTGTAACAGCCACAACAAACTCACTTCTTAATTTTGCTGCTTTTTCAAACCCTTCTTTTCCAACATTGCTTTCTTCGAAAATAAGCTGGATAATACCGGAACGGTCTCTTAAATCCACAAAGACAATTCCGCCTTTGTTACGACTTTTCTGAACCCATCCCATCACGGTAACGGTTTGAGAAATATTTTCTGTTGTTAATTCCGCGCATCGGCATGTGCGCTTTAATCCTGTCATTGACTCTGCCATAATAACCTCCATAGATAACCCGATTGTATCGGTTTGTTTTGCTAATTAATCTGCGTAAATCATTTCAATCTCTTCATAGCCATCTGCCATGAGCTGTTCCTTCTGGAATTTTTTGTTCTTTTTCATAATATTAATAGCAACAATAATTCCTTTTTCTCTTTCGGCTTTTGCCTTTTCGATTACTTCTGCGATCACATCCGCAGATGCTTTTTTATCAATCAAATAGGCTTTTTTCTGAGCTGCCGACGGCACTTTGTAATCACGCTCTAAAAGCAGCATAACAATACGCTCAAATCCAATGGAAAATCCACATGCACATGTGTTATTTCCGGTGAACTTTCCAATCATTTCATCGTAACGTCCGCCGCCACCGACAGAACCGCCAAACTCATCCATCGCAATTTCAAAAATTGGTCCGGTATAATAACTCATACCACGGACAAGTGTCGGGTCAAAAACAATTTTAAAATTTGCTGTTTTAACTTTTTCTACTGTAGAAATAATAGTCTCCAAATCTTCGGCAGATCCCTCTTCCAAAAACTCGCCAAGCGTATCTTTCATATAGCGTACGCCCTCAATATCACTTGTTACTGTCTCAAATAAAGTCTTACATTTTTCTACGGATTCACCGGCATAACCGGCCTCTAAAAGTTCTGCCACAACGCCGTCCATACCAATCTTGTCCATCTTATCAAGAATGATAAACACCTCGTCGTATTCTTCTTCCGGGAATCCGCAGAAAGCAGCCATTCCTTTTAAGATTTTACGATTGTTAATGCGGATGGTAAAGTTTTCAAAATCCAGTTTACCAAGCAGCGTCGTCGTTGCGAGAATCAATTCAATTTCCGCTAAATTTGACGGCTCGCCCAAAATATCAATATCACACTGCATAAACTGGCGGTAACGTCCACGCTGCGGTCTGTCAGCACGCCATACATTTCCCATCTGAAGTGCCTTAAACGGAACCGGCAGTTCATTTGCATTATTCGCATAATATCTAGATAACGGCACTGTAAGGTCATAGCGCAGACCACCATCAACCAAATCGCTTTCGGTTTCTGCCGTCTCCAAATTCAGTTTCTGACCACGTTTCAAAATTTTGAAAATGAGTTTTTCATTTTCACCGCCCTGTTTATTATTCAAATTTTCAATATGTTCCACACAAGGGGTCTCAATCGACTGGAACCCAAAAGTACGATATGTCTCTTTAATCTGTCCGATTACATAATCTCGAATCTCCATCTCTCTTGGCAGAATGTCTTTCATTCCGGTTGTTGGTTTTTTCTTTAATGCCATAATTTCTTTTTCCTTTCTATCATCTCATCAATGCGGAGAATATAATCATCCACACTTTTTACGTTTTCAATGCGCTCCATACGGTTTTCTTCATGAATGACATACTTTGTGGAGCCGCCGCTGCCAAGTGCCGCAATCGTTTCCCATTCTTCCATGATTAACGTATTATATAAACACTCCTTACCTGGTTTTGCATAGGCAACATTTTCCTGATTTGTATTTCTTGTGGTACCTGCCTTATTTTTCTGGCGGTACATATAATACGGCAGATATCCGTAATCTCTTAAGATATCCTCGCTTGCCTTCTGAATAATCGGAATCAGTGTATCTTCCGGGTGGATTTCTCCACCTCTCTCCATCTGTTCACGTCTCATTCTGGACGCCCTCTTAATCACAAGCGTATGCACGGTGACACTATCCGGGTCAAGTTCATGGATTTTATACATCGTATTGCAAAAATCTACTTCATCTTCTTCCGGCAGCCCGACAATCACATCCATATTAATGTTATCAAAACCAGCCTTACGTGCCTTCCAAAATGTTTCATTCACACGTTCTACTGTGTGATTTCTACCGAGCAATTCTAATGTATGCTGCTTCATTGTCTGTGGATTAATGGAAATACGCGTCACACCGGCACGTTTTAAAATTTCAAGTTTTTCCATTGTAATACTGTCCGGTCTCCCGGCTTCCACCGTAAACTCAAGTGCCTTTTTTACATCCAGATGCTTTTGTATCATATCCATCAGTTTCTGTAACTGCTGTTCATTCAGAGATGTCGGCGTTCCGCCCCCCACATAAATGGTATGCAGCGGTCTCTCTCCGGCCTGCAGACTAAAAGCAGCCATCTCTTTTTCCAGTGCCTCTAAATAGGCATCCACCTTTGTGGCATAACTCTTGTAATCATAAGAAGAAAAGGAACAGTACTGGCAGATGGAAGGGCAGAACGGAATTCCAATGTAGACACTGTATCCGTTTTTTTCATCCAAATCTTTTACCATCTCATATTCTTTCTCTGCAACATCCATCACAAGAGAAATCTTTGCTTTGCTCACCAGATATTCTTCTTTTAAGCACTCACGGACTTCTTCTTTGGTTTTCCCTTCAAAAAGCATGCGAAGTGGAATTTTCGCAGGACGAATCCCGGTAAGAATTCCCCATGGCAGTGTCTTATTTGCTTTCTCTGAAAACTGTCTGTACACCGCAGCTTTTACACTGTTTTTATCATAGCCTATCGGTAAATCCAAATGAAAGAAAAGCTCATCTCCAAAATAACATGACAAGGGATATCCCTCTTGCTCTTTCCAGTCTTCCCTCTCTTTAATTTCACAAGGGTGTTCCGGAAAAAAACTTTGGGAAAGTGCTCTCATATCATAAGCAAATTCCAATGGCTTTTCGTCATTTTTCTTCATTTCAAAAGTAATCATACATAAATCCCCTATGCATATGGATTGTTTGCCGCCTCATAGGCAACCGTTGTTTCCGGCCCATGTCCCGGATAAATTTTAACATCATCCGGCAGCACAAGCACTTTATTCCGCACGGAATCTAACAACTGTGCCGTATTTCCGGTCGGCAAATCCGTTCTGCCAATCGATTCCATAAAAATGGTATCTCCACTAAATAAAGCCTTCTCCTTTTCTTCATAATAACAGCATCCGCCTTTCGTATGCCCCGGCGTATAAATGACACGGAATACAAATCCGGCAATTTCAAGTTTCTCACCGTCACGCAGTAACATCTCAGGCTCAATTGCCACCTCATAGCCTGCCATCGCACTGGCATTCAGATGCGGGTCTTTCAAAACATCAAGTTCTTCCCTGTAAGCATACACTTTTCCACCAACATAAGAGACAAGGTCACTCACGCCGGTAATGTGGTCAAAGTGTCCGTGTGTTAATAAAATCCCCTCACAGTTCCAGCCGTTTTTGCGAATCTGGTCTGCTATTTTTTTTGCTTCGTCACCAGGGTCAATCACAACACAAGAATTGGTACCTTCCTGATGAATGATATAACAATTAGTACATACCTGACCTACTGTCAGCATAATGATTTCCATAATATTTCTCCCTTTTTAACCGTTCGTGCTTCGCTCAATGTCGTTTACACTTTCTACGGATTTTAATTTACTGATTAACCGGTCTAACTGTTCCACACCATGTGTTTCAAATCCAACGGTAATCGTTGCGCGCTCCTGCTTGGTTGTGCGGACATTCATGGATTTCACATCAATGTTATTTTCCGTAAAAATACGGGAAATGTCAAACAATACACCACTTCTGTTATAACAGTAAATGACGATTTCAACCGGATAAACTTCACCGCTGTCTTTTGCCTCCGGACTCCATTCAGCTTCAATCAGGCGGTTTTTCTCCGATACCGGCAGATGAATCATATTCACACAATCGGTACGGTGAATTGACACACCGCGGCCTCTTGTAACAAATCCAACAATTTCATCTCCCGGAACCGGGCTGCAGCATTTCGAAAAACGAACTGCCAAATCATCCAAACCTTCCACAATAATGCCGCTTTTGCTCTTTAAGTGTTCTTTGGATGTGTGTTCTGCCACCTGCTTTGCCTCTTTTGCATTCTCAATTACTTCATGCACCTGAGCATCCGAAACAATGCGTTTGTTTTTCTTGTTATACTCATCTTGTAACTTATTAACAACCTGTCCTTCTTTTAATCCACCATGCCCAATTGCGGCACACACAGACTCCCAGTCACGAAATCCATATTTGCGGATGCAGGCTGCTGTATATTCATTTCGCAAAAGAACCGAAAGGTCAATGCCTTTGTTTTTGCAGTAAGTATGCAAAAGTTCTTTTCCTTTAATAATATTATCTTCCTTAAATTCATTACGGAACCACTGGTTAATTTTATTCTTTGCCTGACTGCTCTTGACAAGATTTAGCCAGTCACGGCTTGGACCACGGCTGTTTTGACTGGTAATAATGTCAATGCGGTCACCATTTTGAATCTCATAATCCAGTTTCACGATACTGCCATTTACTCTGGCACCCACCATTTTATTTCCCACTGCTGTGTGGACAGCATAGGCAAAATCAATCGGTGTGGAGCCGGCAGGAAGATTTTTTACGTCTCCATTTGGTGTAAAGCAGTAAATTCGGTCGGAATACAAATCCAAATCACTTTTAATGGAACTCAAAAATTCCTTATTATCATCCATGTCATGCTGCCATTCCAAAATTCTACGCAGCCATGCCATCTTCTCTTCTTCTCTCTGATTTTTGGAGCTGTTGCTTCCACCGCTCTCTTTGTAACGCCAGTGAGCCGCAATACCATACTCAGCCGTGCGGTGCATCTCATAGGTACGGATCTGGATCTCAAATGGCTGTCCGTTTGGTCCGATGAGAGTTGTATGCAGTGACTGGTAATTGTTGGCTTTTGGCATAGCGATATAATCTTTGAAACGCCCCGGTATCGGCTTAAACATTTCATGAATGATTCCCAGTGCCGTATAACACTCCTGGTCGTTGTCTACGATAATACGGATTGCAAAAAGGTCATAGATCTGGTCGAAACTCTTATGCTGTTTTATCATCTTTCTGTAAATACTGAAAAGGTGTTTTACTCGTCCGTCAATGGTGGCTGTGATCCCATTCTCAATGAGTTTTTCATTGACCTCTTCCATGATCTCTTCAACAAAATCTCTTTTTCTCGCCTTGATAGTTTCAAACTGCTCACTTAACTCCTTGTAAGCTTCCGGTTCCAGATATTTCAAAGACAGATCATCTAACTCGACCTTTACTTTGGAAATTCCCAGACGGTCTGCAATCGGCGCATAAATATCCATCGTCTCACGTGCTTTTTCCTGCTGTTTTTCCGGTCGCATATACTGCAGGGTACGCATGTTGTGGAGACGGTCTGCCAGTTTGATAATGATAACACGGATATCCTTTGCCATAGCTAAAAACATCTTGCGCAGATTTTCTGCCTGTCTTTCTACTTTATCTGTATCATAGTTCAACTGTGTCAGTTTTGTTACTCCGTCAACCAGTGTAGCAATCTCGGCACTGAACATCTCTGTCAGATCCTGAGTTGTATATTTTGTATCTTCTACCACATCATGCAGAAGGCCTCCGACAATGGTCTCTTTATCCATCTCAAGCTGTGCCAGTATAATAGCCACACACACCGGATGGATCAGATAAGGCTCTCCTGATTTTCTTCTCTGTTCTTTGTGAGCATCTTTTGCCAGTTCATATGCTTTTGTTATAATCTCCAAATCACTGGAAGGATGATAATTACTCACGGTTTTAATCAATATTTCAAACAAAACATCCGGATCCGTAAAATGGGGCGGTATCAGTTCGGTAGACAACTCGCCGGTATCAAAGGTCCGAATCAGGCCTGTTATTTTTTCTTTTTCCATCTTCATCCTCCTCTCTCATAATCATGTATTGCCTCTTCGCATCACGATATTTCCTATTATATATAGAAACGGTGTAAAAATCAATGATTCTTGCCACAACTTTTTCAAAATATCACTGGTCGGATGTGCAAAGATGTGGTAAACTATAACTACTACAGTAAACATGTA
>OHHY01001048.1_pt1 | contig 11008 bp, 10 predicted proteins | sample 1568101 | NCBI WGS metagenome assembly OHHY01 (sample SAMEA3879605, study PRJEB24766) | human gut metagenome | biome: human-associated habitat; feature: feces | place: USA | collected 1985/1987
ATTAATTCAAATACCAGAGCTGTGGCTGATGAAATCGCAGCTTTGGGAGATCTGGAAGCGGATTATATAGTGGCAACTGCACCTTATTATCATGCAGCGTCCCAGGCAGATATTCTGGAACATTATATGACAATTGCGAAGAAATCACCTGTTCCGCTGATCGTATACAATATTCCGTCTACAACCCATAATTACATAGAACCTGAAACGATCAATAAGCTGATTGCAGTTAAAAATATTGCAGGAGTAAAAGATTCATCAGGAAATTTTATGAATTATACAAGGGGATTATTTGAGAATCAGAATAAAGAATTTGCATGGATACAGGGAGAAGATTATCTTTGCGGGGCAAACTTTCTTGCAGGGGCAGATGGAGTTGTTTCGGGACTGAGCAATGTAAGAATTGAACCGTATGTGGAAATGTATGAAGCTTTTTTGAATAATGATGCGCGGAAAATAAAAGAATGTCAGGTCAAAATCAATAAGTTATATAAGCTGATTCATTTGTATGGAAATGGCAATGCATCTATTAAGGCTGCAACGGAATTATATGGCAGAGGAAGCCGGTGGATGCAGCAATCCAGTATGAGTCTGGATGATACACAGATGGCAGAAATTAAAAAGATTCTGGATGAATACGAGCGATAGGAGGAGCCTATGAGCAAAAACTTCAACAATGGTGTATGGCCGGTTATGCTGACACCATTCACAGACGACAACAGAGTAGACTATGATTCTCTGGAAAAACTGATCAACTGGTATATTGAGAATGGCGTTGCGGGCCTTTTTGCAGACTGCCAGTCCAGTGAGATGTTCTTCCTATCGCTGGAAGAGCGTGTAGAACTTGCTCGTTTTATTAAAGAAAAAGCAGCAGGAAGAGTACCGGTTGTGGCTTCTGGTCATATTTCAGATATGATTGAAGATCAGGCAGAAGAACTGAATGCAGTAGCCGGGACAGGTGTCGATGCGGTGATTCTTCTTACAAACCGCCTGGCGGCAGAAGAGGAAAGTGATGAAGTATGGCTTGAAAATCTGAAAAAACTGCTTGCACTGCTTCCGGAAGACCTGGCACTGGGATTTTATGAATGCCCGTATCCATATAAGAGAGTAATTTCTCCGGAACTTCTGGAATGGTGCGCAAATACCGGAAGATTTTATTTCATTAAGGACACAAGCTGTGATATCCACAATATGGAAGCAAAACTTGCAAAGATCAAGGGCAGCAACCTCAAACTTTTTAATGCGAACTCATCTACGTTATTAGAAACTTTGAAGCTTGGAGGAAGCGGATTCAGTGGTGTAATGGCAAACTTCCATGCAGATCTTTATGTATGGCTGTGTGAAAACTATGAGAAAGAACCAGAGAAAGCAAGAACGGTTGCTGATTTTCTGACAATAGCTTCTATGATTGAAAGACAGGTTTATCCGGTGAATGCAAAGTTCTATCAGAAGAGCATTGGCAATTTTGCATCGATCCATACTCGTACGAAGCCAGCAGAACTGTTAAATGAAACTGCTCGTCTTGAAGTGGATCAGCTTACCAGACTGACTGATTTTATCAGAAAAGAACTTGATGTATAAAGCAGGAGGAAATGCACATGAAGGTACTGGTAACAGCAACGAATTATTCTAAGTATTGTCAGCCAGGTAAAAAGTTACTGGAAGAGGCTGGCTGTGAGATTATTGAAAATCCGCATGGAAGACCATATACGTTTGAGGAGCTTAAGGAAATTGTAGGAGATATTGACGGCGTAGTCGTTGGAGTTGATACATGGAATGAAGAGGTATTCCGTCTTGCACCGAAATTAAAAGTTCTGGCAAGATTTGGCGTAGGCGTGGATAATATAGATCTGAAAGCGGCAGAAAAAAGAGAAATTGTTGTCTGCAACAGTCCGGGAATCAATTCATCGGCAGTTGCGGAGCAGGCTGCAGCATTGATCCTTTCTTCAATGAGACAGATTCCGCAGATGAACAATGCAGTGAGAGATGGAAAATGGCCTCGCCCGATGTTTCATGAACTTAAGAGCCGTACAATTGGATTTCTGGGATTTGGAGCAATTGCAAGAAATCTTGCAGAACGTCTTGCAGGATTTCATCCGGAAATGATCGCATATGATAAGTATCCGAATCAGGAGATGGCAGATAAGCTTGGAGTAAAGTTGGTTTCACAGGAGGAAGTTCTGAAAAAGGCAGATATTATTTCGATTCACCTTCCGGCAACGGACGAGACAAAACATCTGATCAACCAGGAAACTCTTAATAAGATGAAAGATGGTGTTTATGTAGTAAATACAGCAAGAGGCAGTATCGTTTCTGAAAAAGATATGGCAGAAGCGTTAAGAACAGGAAAAGTAGCTGGATTTGCATCGGATGTATTTGAAACGGAACCGATCGATCTTTCTGGTTCGCTGTTTGGCTTTGAAAACTATATTGCAACCCCTCATGTTTCAGCAGAGACATATGAAAACTGTGAGACGACTTCTGTGGTGACAGCGAAAGCAATCCTAGCAGTTTTTGATGGAAAAGAACCAGAGCATAAACTTGTATGATCGTACAAAATAAAGGCAGAGGATGACCTGTTTACCGGGAAAATCTATTGATGAAAAAATTTATTGATGCTATACTATTACTATTAACAGTAACGCTATATTTGTTATATTGTTATATAGGTTTTGACCAGCTAAATGGTAAAATAAAATCTATGAGGAGGGGTAATGGCTGACAATAATGAAATTAAAGTAAAGAGTCTTCAGAAGGCTTTGGAAATTCTGAATCTTTTTACTGTGAAACCTGTTTTGGGAGTGACGGAAGTCAGTGAGTACTTTGGATGGTATAAGAGTACGGTACATAATATTCTGTGTACCCTTAAATCTATGGAGTATCTGGAACAGGATGAAGAAACAGGAAAGTATCGGTTAGGGATTCAGGTTTTCAATCTGAGTAAAGCTCTGGGAGATAATTATTCTATTACTAAAATTGCCGGACCTTACATGCAGGAGTTATCAAATATTACCAGAGAAAGAGTTTATCTGGCGGTTCCATATCGAGAGGAAGTATTGTATTTGGATGCAATGTATCCAGCAGAATCTGTTGAGCTGATGCGTTCGATCCTTGGAGAGAGGGCTCAGATGTATTGCACTGGTATCGGTAAAGCGATGCTGGCGAATATGAATGATCGTTCAATTGACGAATACCTGACTGTACATGAACTGAAAGCATTTACAGAGAACAGCATTACAGATAAAGACGTGTTCAGACAGGAACTTATGCGTACTCGTCAGAGAGGATATGCGATTGATGATATGGAGCATGAATTTGGGATAAAATGTGTTGCAATGCCGATATTTGACCGTAACAGAAATCTGTATGCGGCAATCAGTATCAGCGGGCTTGCAAGTCATTTTACAGAAGAGAAAATGTCTGAATGGGCGATTCTTCTGAAAAAATATGTTACCAAAATTGAGAGCAGATTATAAAAAGAAATAAAAAACTGTCATTGCATATGCAGTGGCAGTTTTTGCGTGAGGTAAGAGCAGGACAGGAGAAAATAAAGACAAGAAAAAAGACAGTCACTGACGGTTGTGACTGTCTTTTTAATTATAAGCTTATAATTAAAAATGTATATTTCCTGAATTAGCCAATGCTGTTGACAGCTTTAGACAGACGGGAAATTTTTCTTGCACAGTTATTTTTGTGATAAACACCTTTAGATGTTGCTTTGCTGATTGTAGAGATAGCCTCTGTAAGAGCAGCCTGTGCAGCAGCTTTATCGTTTTTCTGAACTGCAGTTTCTACTTTTTTGATGGAAGTTTTAACAGCAGAACGGATAGATTTGTTTCTAGCAGCTTTAGTTCTGTTTACTAAAATTCTTTTCTTTGCAGATTTGATGTTAGCCAATTGGTACACCTCCATTTCAGATTTATAATAATGTGTCGTTGTTACAGAAACAGACACGGGCGCTTCTGTAAACATGCTTATATATGATAGTATATTTATTTTTACTTGTCAATAGTAAAATGCGGAAATGTTAAAAAAATATAAACATAATATTACTGTGAGAAAAATCTTCCATACATAATATAGGCTTAAAACAGAGACATTAATGATAAAGTGAAATATTGTAGACAGATAAGAAACAAAATTTTACAGATGATAATCGGATATCAATAATTCAGATGATCAGGAGGAAGAGAGATGGCAGTCAGCAAAAGAATCAGAACAGACCTTGCACTGGAAACAACAGAACGTTTTAAAGAAGAAAACACAGAGATTCGTGGTGTAGAGATTCAGGAGGACTATGATGAAGAAAAGGATGTACGAACGACTGTCGTCAGGATCGTGACAGAAAACGGTGCAAAGGCGATGGGAAGACCGCAGGGAACTTACATTACAATAGAAGCTCCGGATCTGTCTGTACCGGATGAAGATTATCATCGTGAGATATCAGAGGAGATTTCCAAACATCTGAAACAACTCATTGATCTGAAAAAGGAAAAATCCATTCTTGTGGTGGGGCTCGGAAATGCAGGAATCACTGCTGATGCACTGGGACCGCATGTGGTAGAAAATTTAAGGATGACCCGTCATATCATAAGGGAATACGGCCTTCGAGGAATTGATCATGAAAAAATGCACCGTGTCAGTGGAATTGTGCCGGGAGTGATGGCACAGACCGGTATGGAAACTGCAGAGATCATACAGGGAGTGGTTGCGGAAACGAAACCGGATGTAGTAGTTGCAATTGATGCACTTGCGGCCAGAAGTGTCCGCAGACTGAATCGAACGATCCAGATTACAGATACAGGAATTCATCCTGGGTCAGGCGTGGGAAATCACAGAAATGGACTAACGGAGGACAATCTGCAGGTAAAGGTGATTGGAATCGGTGTTCCGACGGTTGTGGATGCGGCAACGATCGTTCATGATTCGATGGCACATCTTCTGGATGCACTGGAAGAAGCGGAGCAGAAAGAATTTTTGGAAGAAATGATTGCTCCGAATCTCTACAGCATGTTTGTGACACCAAAGGATGTGGATGAGACGGTAAAATACCTGAGCTTTACAATATCTGAAGGATTGAATACAGCGTTCGGTGAGGCATGACTTTCATGAATAAAAATTCGCTAACTGATTTATGCAGAACAAATGACTGGTAGAATGATGCAAAGTCATAATTGAGGTTGGTTTGTCATAGGATACTTTGAAAGGAGTGGTTCTGTGGCGAGATTCCGGAAAACACTGTATCTGATTGTGGAAGGCTGTGTGCTTGTGACGCTATCCGTGACAGCGGGCGTTCTTGTGCTGCACGAAAATGTATTTCGCCAGCTTCCATTGTACTGTTTTCTGGAAGAGAAGGCACAGGAGCGTTCAGTTGGACAGGACCGTGAGACTTATGAAAAGCTGATGGAGAGCAATGCACGTTATCTTGGCAGGATGGTCGTAGATGAGAATAAAGAAGTCGGAAGCCAAGAAAATGATAAAGAGATTGTGGACAAGCAGACAAAGAGAGAGAACGAACAGAACTTAAAAGCTGAGAGACAGGAAGAGAATGTGATAACTCCAACTGAGAAAACAGAGGTTACAGTGACTCCGATAACTCAAAATACAGAAGAGCAGAAAGTAAAAAATGCAGATAAACAGACAGAGCCAGAAGAAAATTTAACCGAAGAATCTACCGGGGAAGAGGAAGTTACTACGGCAGCCGCCCAGGTGCAGCCGATGCCGGAAATTGACCTTGCACCGGAAAGACTGGCAGATTACGATTATCTGATGAATCATTTTTTTATTCTTGATCCTAATACAGAAACCAGTGCGCAACAGTTGAATGCGGCTGCTCTTCTTGGGGAGGATCTGACGCTCCGTAAGGAAAAAGCGGAGCCACAGATTTTGATCTATCATAGTCATTCGCAGGAGACTTTTGCAGATTCCAGAGAAGGAAAGACAGAAGATACGATCGTGGGGGTGGGGGATTATCTGGCTCAGCTTCTGACAGAAAATTATGGCTATCAGGTTATGCATGTAACGGAATCATTTGATCTGGCTGGAGGGGAACTTGACCGGAGTAAAGCATATGACTATGCAAGAGCGTGGCTGGAACCTGTTCTGGAAGAGAATCCATCTATACAGATTCTGATAGACCTGCACCGGGATGGCGTACCGGAAGATCGCCATCTGGTCACCGAAATTAACGGAAAACCGACAGCGCAGATCATGTTTTATAATGGCTTGAGTCATACAATAAACAGCGGTGATCTTTCATACCTTCCAAATCCGTACATACAGGATAATCTGGCATTTTCTTTCCAGCTTGAGTATCAGGCGGCTCTGTACTATCCTGAATTGTACCGTGGCATTTATCTGGCAGGATTACGTTATAATCTGCATCTGCGTCCACGAGCCCTGCTTTTAGAGGCAGGGGCTCAGACAAATACTGTCCAGGAGGTAAAAAATGCAATGGATCCTTTTGCGGATATCCTGAACCGGGTGCTGCAGGGGGAAAATTAAAAAAATAACGCTTGCAATTCAGAACAAACGTTCGTATAATAAGAACACAGATCAGTAATACAGACGTGAACAGCGTCATAACGGTGTGTCAGCAGAAATATCCCTTTACAAGAACTGGACTAAAGGTAAAAAGCTATGCTATAATGCCTCGTAGTATGATTTTCTATACTTTATATATAAGGAATAGTTTTTTGGAAAATAAAGAGAAGTACATAAGGAGGAATTTCGCAGAATGATAGACCAGAGCAAAATTCGTAATTTCTGCATTATTGCACATATAGACCATGGCAAGTCCACTTTGGCTGACCGTATTATTGAGAAGACGGGTACACTGACAGAACGTGAGATGCAGTCTCAGGTGCTGGATAATATGGAGCTTGAGAGAGAGAGAGGTATCACGATCAAGTCTCAGGCTGTACGAATCGTTTATAAGGCTAATGATGGAGAAGAATATATTTTTAACCTGATCGATACACCAGGGCATGTCGATTTTAACTATGAGGTTTCCAGAAGTCTTGCTGCCTGTGATGGGGCAATTTTGGTCGTAGATGCAGCACAGGGTATCGAGGCACAGACGCTGGCGAATGTTTATCTGGCATTGGATCATGACCTGGATGTGCTTCCGGTCATTAACAAGATCGATCTCCCAAGTGCAGATCCGGAGCGCGTTGTCAACGAGATTGAGGATGTGATCGGACTTGAGGCACATGATGCACCGAGAATTTCTGCCAAGACAGGATTGAATGTTGAAGAGGTTCTGGAGCAGATCGTTACGAAGATCCCGGCACCGCAGGGAGACGTAAATGCACCGCTGAAGGCATTGATCTTTGACTCTGTTTATGATGCTTATAAAGGCGTCATTGTTTTTTGTCGTGTTATGGACGGCCGCGTTAAGAAAGGTACTCAGATCCGTATGATGGCAACAGGATTTACGACTGAAGTTGTGGAAGTAGGATATTTTGGAGCCGGACAGTTTATTCCGTGTGATGAGCTGACAGCCGGTATGGTTGGATATATTACCGCAAGTATTAAGAATCTTGGGGATACCAGAGTTGGTGACACAGTTACCGATAATGAAAGACCATGTGCAGAAGCACTTCCGGGTTACAAGAAAGTACAGCCAATGGTTTACTGTGGACTGTATCCGGCTGATGGTGCCAGATATGGTGATCTTCGAGATGCTCTTGAGAAACTGCAGCTGAACGATGCTTCTCTGTTCTTTGAACCGGAGACATCTATTGCACTTGGCTTTGGTTTCCGTTGTGGATTCCTCGGACTTCTGCATTTGGAAATCATCCAGGAACGCCTGGAAAGAGAATACAATCTTGATCTGGTAACGACAGCACCAGGTGTTGTTTACAAAGTATATAAGACGAATGGAGAAGTGATCGAACTGACAAATCCATCCAATCTCCCGGATCCATCTGAGATTGAATATATGGAAGAGCCAATGGTAAATGCTGAGATTATGGTAACGACAGAATTTATCGGTGCGATCATGGATCTTTGTCAGGAACGCAGAGGCATTTATCAGGGAATGGAATATATCGAGGAAAAACGTGCCGTATTGAATTATCATCTTCCGCTGAATGAAATCATCTATGACTTTTTCGATGCATTGAAGTCAAGATCAAGAGGATATGCGTCATTTGATTATGAGATGATGGGATATCAGAAATCTGAACTTGTGAAGCTTGATATTCTTATTAATAAAGAAGAAGTGGATGCATTGTCGTTTATTGTATTTGCAGGAAGCGCTTATGACCGCGGAAGAAAAATGTGCGCGAAATTAAAAGAAGAAATTCCGAGACAGCTCTTTGAAATCCCGATCCAGGCTGCAATCGGAAGCAAGATCATTGCCCGTGAGACTGTCCGCGCTATGCGAAAGGATGTTCTTGCCAAATGCTATGGTGGTGATATTTCCCGAAAGAAGAAACTTCTTGAGAAACAGAAGGAAGGTAAGAAACGTATGCGCCAGGTCGGAAACGTAGAGATTCCACAGAAGGCATTTATGAGTGTACTGAAACTGGACGATAAATAATTGACGGGAGAGACCGTGAATATGGAATGCATATTGTTGTGAACGGCGGACTTACAGAAGGGAGGCAGGGCCATGAAAAAAGGAACTGCAAAAGCTATGAGATATATTGTTGCGGGGAGTGCATTGACACTCTGTGTGATTATGACGGGATGTGGCTGCGGGCAGAAAAAGACAGATCCTGCTTCGGAACAGGTACTGAAGATCAGTATCACACCGGAACCATCACCAACACTGGCACCGGATACGGTAGATGCGGCAGCAGTTACTTCGAATGGAGATATCAGTATGGTGAATCTGTATCTGGCAGAAAATCCATCAGCGGTGACAAACAGTACAGATACGGGTGCGGGTGATGCGAATACTACAGATGCTTCGAATATGCAGAGCCAGGATCAGGATCAGTCGGAAGATACATCGGGTTCTTCTGATGAGGGTGGAGACAGTGAAGAATAAGAATCGTATCCCATTGGAATTGTATATTCATATACCGTTCTGTATGCAGAAATGTCAGTACTGCGATTTCCTCTCCGGTCCATCGGATCAGGAGACAAGAGACAGATACATAGAAGCTTTGCTTGCTGAGATTCAGGCAGTGCAGGGTGTTGAAGCGTATGAGATCGTTTCTGTTTTTATCGGAGGAGGGACTCCTTCCGTACTGAAAGCAGAAGCGATTGCTTCTATTATGGAGACAATTCAAAAGAAATTCTGTTTCTCGCCGGATGCGGAAATAACAATAGAATCAAATCCCGGCACAGTTGATCTTGCGAAGCTCAAAGCTTACCGAAAAGCAGGAATCAACCGTCTGAGTCTGGGACTGCAGTCCACGGATTCGAAAGAATTGAGGATGCTTGGAAGAATTCATACATATGAAGAATTTTTTCGGAGTTATCAGTGGGCAAGAGAAGCAGGATTTCAAAATATTAATATAGATCTGATGTTTGCAATCCCCGGACAGACTGGAGAGGCATGGCGTGCGCACCTTCGGCAGGTGGCGGAGCTGAATCCGGAACATATTTCTGCCTATAGTCTGATCATCGAGGAGGGAACTCCGTTTGCGGAGTGTGAACTGGACCTTCCGGATGAAGATACGGAGTATCAGATGTATGAGGACACTGCGGGGATTCTTGCAGAGTATGGATATCAACAATACGAAATATCCAATTATGCAAAAGACGGATATGCATGTCGGCATAATATCGGTTACTGGAAACGTGTTGATTATCTCGGTGTGGGACTTGGTGCATCTTCCCTGATCGACAATGTACGGTATTCCAATACGAGGGATCTGTACACGTATCTGTCAGAATGTGAAAATATTCACGATTGTTATATGCAGTATCCGTTAACAGAGGGTGTGACAGGCAGTGCAGTTTATTCTGCTGACGGCGCGCACATACTGGTTCCGGCAGTAAACCTGCATGCGGCAGCAGAGCAGACTACAAGGAATGAGCAGATGGAGGAATTTATGTTTTTGGGTCTCCGCATGAGGGACGGCTTTTACCGGGATGAGTTTACGCAGGCATTTGGCATTCCGATCGAGGCAGTCTACGGAGACGCATTGAATCATTTGCAGCAGGAAGAACTGCTCTTAAAACGTGAGGGCAGGATTTATCTGACTGACAAAGGGATGGACTTAAATAATTATGTGGTGGCACAATTTATGCTGTGATCTTGTGTAGATGAATGTTGTATTATCGGAAATTCGGTTTCGAGATTGGATGTTTCGGAAAGCAGTGTCAGTATCTTTTGTCCATGATTCCTTCTTTTGATATGAAAGATGGCTATTTTGTATTGGTGGATGAATCCAACCGGAAACAGGTGCTTTCAGATGTAAAGCAGTTGTACGGAGCATGGGAAGTGAAGTATAACGGTATGATCCACAATGAAGGTTATGAATATGCGTTTGTGACAGAGTCTAATCCGTATAAGGATCAGGAGTTTACATACCTGTATTACCGTGGCAGTGGGAAGCCGTCAGCTTATTTTACCATCCATAAAGAGATGCGGAACGAGGGACAGATTGTTGTCTGCACTCGGTTAGTTTATGCAGGGAAGGAAGGCCTTCAGGGATTTTTAGCACTGGTAAAAACAATGGAAAGCGATCATGTGCAGGTAATCTTTACGATTCCTGCATGCAAGACGATGGAATGTCTGGTAAAGGAATGGTCTATGGGAGCTTTTTCTGAAAATCAGATACCGCTTGGCATGGTGAGAGTGGTGAATGTGGAGCGTGTGTTGAAAAAGGCGGCTTACCGTGGAAACGGACAGGTGATCCTTGGGATAACCAATTCTGTATTACCACAAAATAACGGCAGTTACTGGATTCGTTTTACCAACGGAACACTGACTGCGATTGAGCGTATGCCACAGGATCAGGTGCCGTAGATTACCATGGATATTGCAGATTTTGCACACGGTATTTTCCGGGGATTTGCAGAGGGTGAGATATCAGATTACGATTCG
>OHHY01001052.1_pt1 | contig 10991 bp, 9 predicted proteins | sample 1568101 | NCBI WGS metagenome assembly OHHY01 (sample SAMEA3879605, study PRJEB24766) | human gut metagenome | biome: human-associated habitat; feature: feces | place: USA | collected 1985/1987
GTATTTCTGCTTCCTTTATTTTCTCTTCGGAAAAATCCTCCTCATCCGCAAGAAAACGTCTGCAAAGTTCTTTATACTTTGGTGTTTCCTGTTCCTGCTCTCTTCGGATTGCACGGATCAGACGTTCTCCATCTTCTACTTCAATATAAACAGGTATGACGGATTCTTTTCCGTAATAACATTTCATCTTCTGAAAAGACTCTAACGTACCGATTCCAAGATAATTTCCGTTCTTAAGGTCAATCTGTCCGTCGTCCGCTGTAAAATAAGTCCATATTCCATAAACGGTATTGTAGGCACGGGATTCGATTACCTTTCCCGCTGTCTCAAACTCCTGCAGTCTGCGCTCGTCTGTAAAATAATACTGTACACCATCTTTTTCTCCGTCACGTATCGGTCTTGTTGTATACAGGACCAGTTTTTTCAGATTCAGTTCTTTATTACCGGCCAGTCTGGAATATATTTTATCTTTTCCAGAGGCACTTTTACCCATAATATAAAAAATCTTACCCATGAATTTCTTCGTCTTGCTCCTTTGTACTCTGGGGCTGTTGTTCTACCACAAGGATCGTCTTATTTGTATAGTCTTCCAGTCCCTGCAGATATAACCCCTTATCCATGTATATTCTCATATTACGGATAAATTGTCCAGTAATCTGTTCTCCCGGAGTGATCAGCGGAATTCCCGGTGGATACAGATAAGCAAATTCTGCTGAAATTCTGCCGATGCTTTCTTCCAGCGGACATTTTTCTGTCGGTGCTTCCATGGCATCTGCCATAGACATCATCTGCGTCAGTACAAAATGCATGGATCTGGTGTCCAGTTTTTTATTTTCTTCTGCCGGTATTCCTGCTTTTATCAGGTCTGCCTGTTCCTGATCCAGTTCTTCGATTGCCTGACACAATCGCTCAAAACCTTCTTCACGGTCTCCTACTGCTGCAATAGCGAGCGCATAATTTTCGGACTCCATTTCCATCTGAATATGGTAGCGGTCAAGAAGGATATGATACAGGTCACTTCCTGACAGTAAAGAAGCTCTGGTAGAAAAGACCAGTTTGGAACGGTCATAATCGAAGACTCCATTCTTTCCTTTGACCGGATCTACCAGGCGGATATATTTGCACACGGAAAGTCTCTTTCTTGTCTGTTCCAGTATTCTGGTGAAATCACGGAACATCTGTTTTCCTTCTGCTGCCATCGTATCCATACAGGCATCGATACTTGCCATCAGAATATACGACGGGCTGCTGGTCTGATAGATTCCCATAAATCTGCGGATCAGTCTGCTGTCAACGCGGTCGCTGCAGTTATGAAGCACGGCAGTCTGGGTCATGGCCGGCAGTGTCTTGTGAAAACTCTGGATCACGAGATCTGCTCCAAGTTCTGCTGCCGAAGTCGGAAAATAATTTGAAAAATGGAAATGTGCTCCATGTGCTTCATCTACGATCAGCGGCACTCCATATTTATGTGCGATCTCTGCAATCTCTTTTACATCTGAGACAACACCGTCATACGTAGGTGAAGTGATCAGTACCGCCTGTATCTCCGGATTCTCAGCCAGACATCTTTCCACTTTGTCCGGAAAAATTCCGCCGTTTATCCACCACTCACTGTCCATCTGTGGATAAATATAGGCAGGTTTCAAATTTCTAAGATAGATGGCATGATACACTGCTTTGTGGCAGTTTCTTGCAACAAGGATCTGTCCATTCCTCGGAACCGCCGCTGAGATTGCCGCAAGAAGTGCTGCGGTACTTCCATTAACACTGTAAAAGCTCTCTCTGGTCCCATACAGTTTCGCCACATTCTGTTGTGCCTCCAGAAGAAGGTCTTCCGGATGATGGAGATTATCAAAGCCTTCTATCTCAGTGATATCTCTTTCAAGAGGGAACTCCCCTCTGACAGATGCGGAATTTCTTTTGTGCCCCGGCATGTGAAACGGATAGTAATCAGCGCGGCTGTATTCTTCTAATTTTCTGTATAATCTCTCCATTAAAGATTCTCCATGTCTGTTATACCTTGAAGCGATAACCTACTCCCCATATAGTCTCTATATACTGAGGCTTCGCTGTATTGAATTCGATTTTTTCACGGATCTTCTTGATATGAACCGTGACAGTTGCAATATCTCCTACAGATTCCATATCCCAGATCTGGCGGAACAGTTCTGCTTTTGTAAATACGCGGTTCGGGTTCTCTGCCAGAAAAGTAAGGAGATCAAATTCCTTGGTCGTAAATGTTTTTTCTTCTCCGTTTACCCAGATACGTCTCGCAGTCTTGTCTATCTTGATGCCACGGATTTCAATAATATCATTCTTTACCACACTGGAACCTACCAGTCTGTTGTATCGCTCCATATGTGCTTTTACTCTGGCCACCAGTTCACTCGGACTGAATGGCTTGGTCATATAATCATCCGCGCCAAGACCGAGTCCACGGATCTTGTCAATATCATCTTTCTTTGCAGATACCATAATGATCGGGATATTTTTCTCCTGACGTACCTGACGGCATATATCAAACCCATCTACTTCTGGAAGCATCAGATCCAGGATAATCAGATCATAATCTTCATTGAGTGCTTTTTCAAGGCCCACATCTCCTCTGTTTGCTATCTCTACTTCAAATCCGGAAAGTTCCAGATAATCCTTCTCCAGATCTGCAATTGCTTCTTCATCTTCGATGATCAGTATTTTACTCATTTCATAGGTACCTCCTGATATTTTCTCAAAACAAAGTACATGATCGTTCCGATTCCTTCCCGACTGGTCGCCCACACTTTGCCACCGTGATCCTCCAGAATCTTACGAACGATAGAAAGACCGATTCCGCTTCCTCCCTTGGATGAATTACGTGAAACATCCGTCCTGTAGAAACGGTCAAAAATATACGGCAGATCTTTGGCCGCAATTCCCTTGCCATTATCCTCAATCTCAACCTGCACGAAATCTCCGACATCTTTTACTCTTATCTGTATAATGCCCTTCATTCCGTTCTGCTTATCCATATATTTGATGGCATTGCTGATGATATTATGAATCACTCTTCGTATCTGTTCGCCATCTGCAATTACAAGCACATCTTTATCTACATAATTTGCATAGCAGAGCTGGATACCTCTTGTTTCCAGCTCCAGTCCCACTTCTTCTGCGCAGTCAGAGAAATAATCTTCTACATTCAGCTTACTGAATGTATATGGGATACGGTTCGTATCAATTTTAGAATAGAACGTCAGCTCATTGATCAGATGATCCATCTCATTGGTCTTATTGTAAATCGTCCGGACATAGCGATCCATCTTCTCCGGTGTATCTGCCACACCATCCATGATTCCTTCTACATATCCCTTCACCGCTGTGATCGGAGTCTTGAGGTCATGGGAAATGTTGCTGATCAATTCTTTATTTTCTTTATCCATGGCGATTTTTTCTTCTGCTGATTCTTTCAGCCTGCGGCGCATCTCTTCAAAATCCCGGCAAAGCTCCGAAAACTCATCGGTTCCCTCGACATCCAGAACAAAATCCAGATTTCCTTCTTTGATATTCTGCGTTGCCTTTCGCAGTTTGACCAGCGGCGCCGCCACACTTCTGTATATCCACAGACCCACAGAAACGCCTGTGAAGATAAGAATGATAAAAGCAGTAAAAAAAAGATCCTTCGTCATGATCTGGATTCTTGCCTGACTGCTTCCCGTATCGGAAATTGTAATATCATAGGATGTCTCCTGCGCAGATTCACTATTGGCTGCATTCCTGTGCTGTGTCTCACTGATTCCAAACAGGGCAGCAGCAAATAAAAGAAGCGGTACCAATATTACCATCATGAATCCCACAATGATTCTGTTTTTCAGTTTCATGAAATTTCCTCGTTTCTGTAAAACTTATAATTGCTTCTTAAGCAAAAAATGAACGCACAATACCGAAGTTATTCTTCGCTATATATGCGTTCATTATATCATATCACTATATTCTTATCTCTAAATTTTCTATAAAATCCATGAAAAAACGGTAGTTTTGAAAACCGTTGTGTATTTTACAGATATTTCTTAAGATTTTCGACTTTGTCCAGTTTTTCCCATGGAAGATCTACATCTGTACGTCCGAAATGTCCGTAAGCAGCAGTCTGTTTGTAGATTGGTCTTCTCAGGTCAAGCATACGGATGATTCCTGCCGGACGAAGATCGAAGTTGTCACGAATGATCTCAACTAGTTTTGTATCGGAAAGTTTGCCTGTTCCGAATGTGTTCACATTGATGGAAGTAGGTTTTGCTACACCGATTGCATAAGAAAGCTGGATTTCACATTTGTCAGCCAGTCCTGCTGCAACAATATTCTTTGCAACATAACGTGCTGCATAAGCTGCGGAACGGTCAACTTTTGTGCAGTCTTTACCGGAGAAAGCACCGCCGCCGTGACGTCCTGCTCCACCGTAAGTATCAACGATGATCTTACGACCTGTAAGTCCACTGTCACCATGAGGTCCACCGATTACAAAACGTCCTGTAGGATTGATGAAATATTTTGTCTCGTCATCAACCATATCAGCAGGAATGATTTCATCGAACACATATTTTTTGATATCTTCATGAATCTGTTCCTGTGTAACTTCCGGATCATGCTGTGTAGAGCATACAACTGCATCGATACGGATCGGTTTTCCTTCTTCGTTATATTCAACAGTTACCTGTGTTTTTCCGTCTGGTCTTAAATATGGCAGAGTTCCATCTTTGCGGACTTTTGTCAGCTGACGTGCAAGTTTGTGTGCCATGTTGATCGGATATGGCATATATTCTTCTGTTTCATTGGAAGCATATCCAAACATCATACCCTGGTCTCCGGCACCGATCGCATCGATCTCGTCTTCACCCATTTTTGCTTCCAGAGCTTTATCAACTCCCATTGCGATGTCTGTGGACTGCTCATCGATTGCTGTGATAACTGCACATGTTTCTGCATCAAAACCGTATTTTCCACGTGTATAGCCGATTTCTCTTACGGTATCTCTTACGATTTTCTGGATGTCAACATAAGCACTTGTTGTGATCTCACCCATTACAAGTACAAGACCTGTTGTTGTTGCTGTCTCGCATGCAACACGTCCCATCGGGTCTTCTTTCATGATTGCGTCAAGAATCGCATCAGAAATGGCATCGCACATTTTGTCCGGATGGCCTTCTGTTACTGATTCAGAAGTAAATAAAATTTTTTCTTTCTCCATTGTTAACCTCTTTCTGTAAATAATCAGTTAAATGTTCTACGAATTACTCCATTGCTCTGCAATTCTCGTAATTCTGCAATCAACAACAAATAAGACAGCCCCAACAACAGGACTGTCTTGAAATTTATTTCAATCCTCTTATTGTTCGATGTCTCGCTCAGGTTGGCACCTTCCTCATACATAAAGGGGTTGCCGTGGCTTCTCAGATCCTTTGTATCTCCACCACTCTGAATAAAAGGCCGTTTTATTTAGTTATTCTTAGTTGATATTGCAGTACATACAATATACTCATTTTATATAATTGTCAAGTATAAGAAGTGACAATTTTTATCATCCTACGCGAAGACGGAATTTCTGGATTTCTTTCTCGCTGGAAACTTTCTCAATCTCAGCACCGAGACTTCTCAGTTTCTCTTCGAAATTCTCATATCCACGCTGGATATAAACGATATCATCAACAACAGTGATTCCGTCTGCTGCCAGACCTGCAATGACAAGTGCTGCTCCTGCACGGAGATCCGGTGCACTTACTCTTGCGCCTGTCAGTTTCTTGACACCGTCGATGATTGCTGAATTACCTTCGACTTTAATGCATGCTCCCATTCTAGAAAGCTCGTCCGCATATTTGAAACGGTTTTCAAAAATACTCTCCGTAACAATACTGGTTCCTTCTGCAAGTGCCAGAGTTACTGCGATCTGCGGCTGCATATCTGTCGGATATCCCGGATAAGGAAGTGTCTTCACATGTGTGCGGTGAAGTCTCTTGCCTGCACGTACACGTACAGCATCATCAAATTCTTCAACCTCACAGCCGATTTCTTCCAGTTTGGCTGTAGTTGCTTCCAGATGTTTCGGGATTACATTCAACACTGTCACATCGCCTTTTGTAGCTGCTGCTGCAAACATAAATGTTCCGGCTTCAATCTGATCCGGGATGATGGAATATTCAGTACGGTGAAGTTTCTCAACACCTTTGATACGGATAACATCTGTACCTGCACCTTTGATGTTGGCGCCCATGCTGTTCAGGAAGTTCGCAACATCAACGACATGCGGCTCTCTTGCTGCATTCTCAATGATCGTACGTCCTGACGCCATAGATGCTGCCATCATGATATTGATCGTAGCTCCTACAGAAACTACATCCAGGAAGATATGACTTCCGTGAAGATTCTCTGTCTCGGCAACGATCGCACCGTGAAGAATATTCACAGATGCACCAAGTGCACGGAATCCTTTGAGATGCTGGTCTATCGGACGACTTCCGATGTTGCATCCGCCAGGAAGCGGTACTTCTGCATGTTTGTATTTACCAAGTAATGCACCCAGAAGATAATAGGATGCACGGATTTTTTTAATATATTCATAATCAACGCTGATGTCGTTGATCGTAGAACCATTGATTTTTACTGTAGATCTGTCAATTCGCTCTACCTGTGCGCCAATACCGGCGATTGCTTCCAATAAAACATTAATGTCTCTTACATCAGGCAGGTTCTCGATAAGGATTGTTTCATCCGTCATAATTGCTGCAGAAAGAATTGCAAGTGCAGCATTTTTGGCGCCACCAATTTCTACTTCTCCCACTAACGGGTTGCCGCCTTTAATTACATACTGTTCCATAAAGCACCTCTATAATTATTTTCACTCCGTAAGCCGAAGCAAATATCAGAAATTTATTATCAGACTTTTAAAAACTTTTAATACTTTGTTAAAAAGCTCAGTTTCGTATTATAACACAAATTTCACATTTGTAAATAAAAATTTCCTCTGTACGCTTCTGCTCCCCTGCTTTTCAATGGTTACTCTTAGTTTTCTTTCAGTGTTTTCAGAAGAATCTCCAGACTTGCTTCCAGATCTTTCCCCTCTTCATCTATCACAATATCTGCGTACTTTTCGTACAATGGAGTTCTTTCTTCATACAGATCCGTAAGATTCTGTCCTTCTCTCAGCAAAACGCCTCTGCCCTTCAGATTTCCGAGTCGCTTTGAAAGAGCATTTAAAGACAATTTCAAATACACAACGGTTCCTATGGATTTCAGATGTTCCATGGCTTCTTCGCAGTAAACAACGCTTCCACCTGTTGCAATGACCGTATTCTCTGCCTCTATTGATGCATTGACACGATTCTCAACATCTTTAAATCCTTTATATCCTTCTTCTTCTATGATTTCGGACAGGCGTCTCTTTTCCTGTTTCTGAATCAGAAGATCGGAATCAAGGAACTGATAGCCCAATACCTTCGCCAGTACAACCCCTATTGTACTTTTTCCTGCTCCCGGCATTCCTATCAACGTTATATTATTCATAAAATTTCTTTTCTCCTGTCTCTTATGAATTGCTTAAAGAATATTTTACCATAAACAGCAGTATTCTGCAATCTCTTTTAAATCAAGGCTTGGCGGTCTTTTTCGTTTTTGGGGGAACAGTTTTTTTACGTTTTTTTACACTGTATCCAAAAGTTCCCAGCTTCTTTCCTGTGCCAAGATATTCTCCATGAGAATAGACCAGCGGTCTGGCTCTGTTCAGGTCAAAACGATTATTTTCGTCCATATAGCGTTCGTCTGCATGAACTGCAACAACCTCTGCCAGAAACATATGATGTGAACCAAGCTCTCTGATTTCTTTTACTCTGCATTCGATCGACACCGGAGCCTCTTTTATCATCGGTGCTTTTACGATATCCGCCTTTTCTCTCGTAAGTCCGGTCTCTTTGAATTTATCTACATCACGTCCGGATCTGACTCCACAGTAATCCGTTGCTGCAGCAAGTTCTTCTGTTGTCAGATTGATCACGAATTCTCCGGTTTCTTTTATCATGTGATAGGAAAAACGCTCCGGTCTTACTGAAATATAAGCCATCGGAGGATTGGTACAGATGGTACCGGTCCATGCAACCGTTATAATATCATCCTGCCCTTTCCCATCTGTAACGCTCACCATGACTGCCGGGATCGGGTATATCATATTGCCTGGTTTCCATGTTTGTTTTGCCATTTGTTTTCCTCCGATTTATACGTAATCGCTGCCGATCATCTGTGCGGCCTCCATAAGTGGCGGAATCAGCTGTTTCTTACGTGATACGACACCTTTCAGATAAATCGTTCCATCCTTAGGTTCAATCTTAAATGCATTGACAGCCATTTCCTCACTTCCCTCGCCATAGAACAGAAGTTCTGTAGACTGCTCCATAATATCTGTCAGCATAAAGTATACTCTTGATACACCGTGACGTCCGCATTCGCTGACCATAAACGGAATCAGACGCTCTTTGATCTCGCGCAGTTCATCTGCATCCATGGAGCTGATCTGACCTACACCGAAGCAGATATCTCCCTCTGCAATAAACTTCTTGTAATCCTGATAGAAGATTTCCTCCGGAGATTTGTCTTTCAGATTGCTTCCTGCCTTAAACATTTCTCTTGCAAATTCTTCAATGGAAATGTCTGCAATAAGTGCAAGTGCACCTGCAGCCATTTTGTCCTGCAGTGTACAGGTCGGAGAACGGAACATCAGTGTATCAGAAATGATCGCAGCGCAGAGAAGTCCGGCGATTTTAGGCGGAATCTCCAGTTTCTGTTCTCCATACATCTGATACATGATCGTGCCTGTACAGCCAACCGGCTGATTGCGGAAACTGATCGGCTGCATTGTCTGCAGTGTACCCAGTTTATGATGATCAATGATCTCCATGATATCAGCCTTATCAATATTATCTACAGCCTGGTCTTTTTCATTATGATCTACCAGAACCACTTTTTTCCTGTGCATGTCCAGAAAATTACGTCTGGAAATCGTACCAATACATTTGCCTTTTTTGTTGATGACCGGGAATGCACGATGACGATGTTTGATCATTACTTCCTGAATATCATCTGTAAAATCTTCTGTGTTAAATGTAACCAGATTATCTGTTTTCATGATATATTTAACAGGAATACTCTGATTGATCAGACGTGAAATCGTAAAGGTATCATACGGAGAAGAAATAATGACGATATCTTTCTCATGTGCCAGTTTCAGTACCTTTTCGGTAACTTCAATCCCCATTCCAACGATGATACAGCTTACATTCTGCTCAATCGCCTGCAGATGGTCTTCTTCACGATTACCCATGATGACCATATCATTTTCTTCTACATATTCTTTCATCTTATCCGGATTGGCAGTTGCTACCATAATCTTTCCCTGGATAAAATATCCATGTGCGTTACCTTCGATCACTTTTCCTCCGATTGTCTCAGCGATTCGCTGATACTGCGTTCTCGCTCTGGAAAGAAGATAGCTGTCTGTTGTATCCATATATGTTTTTGCAATATCACCAATTGTGATCAGGCCTTCCAATGTGCCGTCTTTTTCACGAATCGGCAGAGAAACGATGCTGTTTTCCTGCATCAGATCCCATGCATTTTTCAGTGACATGCTCTTATTTGCTTCCGGACTCAGGCGGATATCCATATCCTTTACCTGTGTTCCTATATTGCTTAAGTATCCTGGTGGATGTACTCCAAAACGATTCAGTACATATTCTGTTTCTTCATTGATCTGTCCTGCACGTTTTGGAATATATCTGCTTTCCTGCGTAGTTCTGTTTTTGATATCACAATAGGCGATTGCAGAACAGATGGAATCTGTATCCGGATTTTTGTGTCCGATAACAAAAATTTTTTCCTGATTTTTCATAAAAATAAAATCCTCTTATTAATCAATCTAATTTAATGTTTGCAAAAAGTGATCCCAGAGAAGTCGTTGCCTGCTCTCCTGCATCCGGCACTTCGTAAACCTCTTCTTCGATTTCCTTTGCCATCATATCTGTTGCTTCTTTGATGCTGAGACTGAGTTTGCCATCTTTGATCGCAATAACTTTGACCTTTACCGTATCTCCCACTGCCAGAACCTCTGATGGTTTCTTGATCCTTTTTTCACAGATCTGTGAAATGTGAACCAGGCCGGAAAGTCCATCTCCAAGATTTACAAATGCCCCATATGGCTGAAGACTCTCTACAGTTCCTTCTGTTACAAGACCAATCTCCAGGTTTGAAACTTTATTTTTTCTTTCTTCTTCCGCTTTTGCTCTGAGAATTTCTTTGGCAGAAAGAATCAGTTTCTTACTTTCTTTGTCTACATCCAGCACCTGTACCTGAATCGGTTTATTCAGATATTCTTCTGTGTCCTCCACATAATTCAGTGCAAGTTTGGATGCTGGAATAAATCCCCTTACACCTTCCACATACGCAATAACACCGGCATTTGTGATTCCTTTTACTACAACATCCAGCACTTCACCGGATTCTTTCAGTTCTTTTAATTTATCCCATGCCAGCACGTCTACTGCCTCAACTCTGGAAAGAAGAATATTTCCCTGTCCATCGTCTTTTCTTACAACTGTTGCAGAGACTTCATCTCCTTCATGTACTTCATCCTTCAGGCTGAATCCCGGTTCTCTGCTGTAGTTTTCTGCCGGAATCACGCCCTCTGCATAATATTTCAGATCAAGGATTACTTCTTTTTCATCTACACTGATTACAGTCCCTGTAAGAATATCGCCTTCTTCTATTGTTTTCATAGACTCTTCCAGTTCTTTTTCATAATCTTTCATTGATTCAGCCATGATTTTCCGTTCTCCTTTACTTATACTTGTTATTCTTTATTTATTATCTGTATTATAGCATGCCACATGTTTTCGCAATGCATTTCCTTCAATACATTCTTTTGTACCCTTATATCAATTATATTATAACCTGTAAAATAAAAAAAGCCCCCAAAATAGGGG
>OHHY01001057.1_pt1 | contig 10970 bp, 8 predicted proteins | sample 1568101 | NCBI WGS metagenome assembly OHHY01 (sample SAMEA3879605, study PRJEB24766) | human gut metagenome | biome: human-associated habitat; feature: feces | place: USA | collected 1985/1987
CAACGTCGGGCAGAGAAAGAAATTCTTTGGCGTTGGACGGTTTTACCGAACCGCCGTAAAGAATTTTCATCTTATTGGCGTTGGCTTTGCCGATTTTCTTGGCCAGAACCTTGCGGACAGCGGCGTGAACCTCTTCGACGTCTGCGGCCGTCGGCGTTTTGCCGGTGCCGATAGCCCAAACCGGTTCATAGGCGATAACGGTATCTGCCGCAGTCGAATCTTCGGGAACGGACCCTAAAATCTGGCTGCTGCAAACCTCAATGGTTTTGCCTGCATCGCGCTGCGCCTCTGTTTCACCGATGCAAATAACGGCCTTGAGGCCGGCAGCATGAGCGGCAGCGGCTTTTTTGCAGACGATGTGCCCATTCTGGCCAACCGCCGCGTGCAGGCGGGGCAGACCATCCGCTTTGCGCTGCCCGCCGACGGCCCCGGCGTGGAGCCGCAGCCTGAGATTCCGGTCAGGGTCGTATACGAGGATGCTTTTGCCGTGGTGCTGGAAAAACCGCCCCATCTGGCGGTCCACCCCACACTGAACTACCCCCGGGATACCCTGGCCAACGGCTATGCCGCCTGGGCGGCTGCTCACGGCGAAAGCCCGGTGTTCCGCCCGGTGAACCGGATCGATAAAGACACCAGCGGGCTGGTGCTGGCCGCAAAGAACGGCTATGCCGCGCCCCTGCTGGCCGAGGGCGTAGAGAAACTCTATTACGCCATCGTGGAGGGCAAACTGCCCCTTGGCCCCGGAGTCATCGATGCCCCCATTGGCCGGAGAGAGGACAGTATCATCGGGCGGTGCGTGACCCCCGAGGGGAAGCCCAGCCGCACCGAGTATACCATATTAAGGGCAGCGCAGGGCCTGAGCCTTGCCGCCTGTGTTCCCGTGACGGGCCGCACCCATCAGATCCGGGTGCACTTTGCATCCATTGGCCACCCGCTGGCCGGGGACGACCTTTACGGCGGGCACCGTGACCGCATTGCCCGGCAGGCGCTCCATTGCGCCCGGCAGAGTTTCCGGGTGCCGGCTTACAGCGAGGTGCCCGGCGGCATCCGGCTGGAAACGCCGGTGGAGGAACACGCCCGCACCGTTGCAGTGGAGAGCCCCCTGCCCGAGGATATGCGGGCATTGCTGGATGCTGAAATATGAAAATATGGTGAAACCTCTGTGAAAGCTCTGCCCAAATTTTGTGACAAGCCTTGTATCAGCCCGGGCAGAGTGTATAATTGATATGAATTTGTAACTTTCGACCCAAAACGTCAGGAAGGAGCAACCCCTTTTGATCGAAGAAAAAACAAAGGAGCCGCAGAGCCAGGCTCCTGCAGCGCCGGTAAAGGGCAGAGAAAAACTGCGAAGCCTCTGGGCAAAGGTCCAGATCTCCGGCCTGCTGCGGCGGCACCGTTTCCGCCGCAAAACGCAGCGGCACATGAATGATGTGGCCAAAAAGCTGCGGGCCAGTGCCGTGGTGCTGGCAGTTGGCGAGGCACTTTATGCACTGGGCTTTGCGGCAGAGTACATGGTGGTGCGCACAGGGCGCGGCATTGCTGCCGTGGCGCGCAGACTGGCCCGCTGGTGCAGGAATGCCCGGCATACCATCATTGCAACAGCCTTTCCCGGTGCGGCGCAGATGTTCAAGGATCTGCTGGCACCGCTTTACCTGTTCTTCAAGGGCCTCGGCGCTGTGGCGGCCCACGCCAACGACGTGCGCCGGGAGCGGGGCTTTGGTGCTTCCGTAAAAGCGGCCGGGCGCTATTTTGTGAGCGGGCTCAAGCGCAACCTGAGCCTGCTGCCCCGGACAGCAATGTACATCCTGCCCCTGTGTATGCTGGCCGTGTTCGTCACGGTCTGGAACAGGACGATGGCCCAGCCCTATGCGCTGGCTGTGCAGGTGAACGGCCAGACCGTTGGCTATGTGGCCAATGAGGAAGTGTTCAACCTCGCAAAAGAGGATGTGATGCAGCGCATCAACTACGCCGGTTCGGACAAGACCGAGCTGACCATCGAGCCGACCTATACCATCTCCGTGACCCACAAGACCATGGACGAGAGCGAGACGGCAAACGCCATTCTGCAGAGCGCCAGTGACCAGATCAGTGAGGGCACCGCCCTGTATCTGGATGGGGAGCTGACGGCAGTCTGCTCCGATGGTGACACCCTGCGCAGCTATCTGGAGAGCCTGCTGGCCCCCTACGAGGATCAGACGGACGAGAATATCAGCGTGGGCTTTAACAAAAATGTGACGCTGGAAGATGGAATCTACTTCAACGACAGCTTTGAGGATGACAATTCCATTGAGAATATGCTGACCGGCGTGCAGCAGCAGGAGAAGATCTATACGGTCAGGGCGGGCGATACCCTGTGGGACATTGCCCAGAAGAACGACCTGACCTTCCGGGAGCTGTGTGCCCTGAATACGAATTTCAAGGGTGCTCCCCTGACCGAGAACTCCAATATCCAGGAGGGCGACCAGCTGATCGTGACCAAGCAGGAGGCTCTGCTGGAAGTCCGCATCACCAAGGTGGAGACGCGGGAGGAGGAGATCCCCTTCGGCACCGAGACCACCCAGTCCAACGAGTACACCAAGGGTACCACCAAGACCCTGCAGGAGGGCCAGAACGGCCTGCGCCGCGTCACCATGCAGAACGTCTACGATACCAATGGCGTGTTGCTGGAGCAGACCATCCTTTCCACTGAGACCATCCGGGAGCCGGTGAACAAAAAGGTGGTCGTTGGCACCAAGAAGGTCACGAAGTACGGTGCGGCGGCATACATCGGTGGCAGCGGTCAGTTCATCTGGCCTGTGCCGGGCTACCGCAACTGCTCACGCTGGTATAGCAGCGGCCATAAGGGCGTGGATATCTGTGCCTCTGCCGGTACGCCCATCTATGCATCGGCGGGCGGCACCGTGACCAAGGCGGGTTATAACAAGGCCGGTGCCGGTACGGGCTATGGTTATTCTGTGATCATCAGCCACTCCGGCGGCTATACCACGGTCTATGCCCACTGCCTGTCTCTGGCGGTCAGTGCGGGCCAGACCGTGCGGCAGGGCCAGCTCATCGGCTATGTGGGCAGCACGGGCCGCTCTTCCGGCAACCACTGCCACTTCGAGATCCGCCGCAATGGCTCGTACATCGCACCGCAGAGCGTGTTCCCCGGAAAGCGATAAATCAGAACAGAACCTCTCAGTCAATGCTTCGCATTGCCACCTCTCCTAATAGGAGAGGCAAGAGAGCGGAAGCATAAACTTAGCTCCCCTATCAGGCAACAACGACGACCGCCGCCAGTGGCGGATGAAGGGAGGCGTTGTTGGGGCAGCGGCCAGCAGGACACGAGTGCAATACTTTGCACGAAGTGGAGGCTGGGAGCCGCAACTCGTATGCTGGCGTGAAGCGCCTGAGAGGTTTATTTTACAAACAAAAAGGAGAATGATTATGGCAACACCCCACATCAGCGCTGAAAAAGGCGATTTCGCAAAGACTGTCCTGATGCCCGGCGATCCGCTGCGGGCAAAGTTCATCGCGGATACCTTCCTCAAGGATGTCCGCCAGGTCACCGGTGTCCGTGGAATGCTGGGTTTTACCGGCACCTATGAGGGCCGCCCCATCAGTGTGATGGGCAGCGGCATGGGAATGCCCTCCATCGGCATCTACTCCTACGAGCTGTACAAGTTCTACGATGTGGACAACATCATCCGCATCGGCTCTGCCGGCAGCTACACCGACAAAGCCAAGCTGTTCGATGTGGTGCTGGCCGCCGGTGCCGTGAGCGAGAGCAATTATGCCCGGGTCCAGAGCGGCTTTGAGGGAGACCTCACCCTGCCCAGCCAGACCCTGAACGACAAGCTGCGTGCTTCTGCCGCAAAGCAGGGCATCCCCCTGATCGAGGGCAACATCCATTCCTCCGATGTGTTCTATCGCCAGCCCTCCGATGAAAAGCCCACCTACTGGGAAAAGCTGCGGGATGAGCGCGGCTGCCTGTGTGTGGAGATGGAGAGCTTTGCCCTCTTCGCCAACGCTCAGGTCCTGGGCAAGAACGCCGCCTGCCTGCTGACCATCTCCGACAGCTTTGTCTCCCCGGAGATCACCACCGCCGAGCAGCGTCAGACCAGCTTCACCAACATGATGAAGGTCGCACTGGGCGCGGAGTACTGATTTGCATTCACAAAAAGGGTTGTTGTCACACGACAACAACCCTTTTATGTTTTAAGTGTCACTATAATGTCCGAAACAGGATGCGATAATGATATTGCCGTCCTGCTCTTTATAAACAATGCGGTGCGTATCGTCGATGCGGCGGCTCCACCATCCACTCAAATCACCTTTTAAGGGCTCGGGTTTTCCAATGCCCTCGTAGGTGTTCCGCTGGATGTCTTTCAGAAGTGTGTTGATACGCTTCAGCAGCTTTTTGTCTCGCGTCTGCCAAAGGCAGTAGTCCTCCCATGCTTCCTCTTCCCAAAGCAATCTCATTTAATCTACCTCGATCAGATCGTGCTCGGTGAGCTTGGCTTTTCCGGTATCGATGTCGTGGACGATCTGGCGGAGATGATTGATGTTGCTTTCCGAGTAGAACGGGTCGGCGGAAACCTCAAAGGGAATGCGGTGCTCCCGGGAAACTTTTTTGGCGAAAATCGTGAATGCCGTTGTCATAGAAAGTCCCATCTCGGCGCAAACCTCTTCCATGCTGCGTTTCAGGTCTGGATCCATCCGGAAGTTCACATTGACTGCATTTGCCATTCTAATACACCTCCTTCTTGATTCTATTATATGCGTCTGTAATGAAAAATGCAAGAACTTTCGTTACATAATAAATGAACAACGAGAAATCTCTTGAAGAATTTGAGAACACGCCGTATAATTGAAGTGCAAAAGAGGGGATGAAAGATGAATGACTTTCAACCAAATCAGGATATCTGCCTTGTACCTTATTACCCGGCCTATGAAATTGCCCTTCCGTGGTATCAGGACGCAGAACTGTGCCATCATGTAGATAATCAGAATCGCATTTATGACCTGTCTATCCTGAAAAATATGTACCAGTATCTGGATAGTCATGGTGATTTGTTCTACATTGAATATAAGGGCATTTTGTGCGGAGATGTATGCTTGCAGACAAGCGGAGAAATTTCGATTGTGGTCTGCAAAGAGTATCAGAATCGGCACATTGGGAGAACAGTGATTGGGAAGATTCTTGCACTGGCAAAAGAGAAGAAGTATCCGCAATGCTATGCAGAAATTTATTCTTTCAACAAGCAGTCCCGCAAAATGTTTGAAAGTATAGGATTTGTTCAGAAAGACGCAGAAACGTTTGTTTATACTTTAGAATGAAAAGGAGGCCCCTATGACCAATCTGACTTTAGACGAAAAGAAAGCCCTGATCCGGATGGCGCTGGAAGCCCGGGAGCAGGCCTATGTGCCTTACTCCGACTTTATGGTGGGTGCTGCCCTGCGGGCCGAAGATGGCCGCATCTTCACCGGCTGCAATGTGGAAAACGCTGCCTTTACCCCCACCAGCTGTGCTGAGCGTACGGCCCTGTTCAAGGCGGTGAGCGAGGGCGTGACCCGCTTCACCGACATTGCCGTGGTGGGTTCCCGCCGCGGCGAGGTGAACAAGCAGATCACCTCACCCTGCGGGGTCTGCCGTCAGGCGCTGTTTGAGTTCGGCGGACCGGAGCTGAATGTCATCATGGCAAAGACCCCCGATGATTTCATCGAGCGCAGCATGGACGAGCTGCTGCCCTTCGGCTTTGGCCCCTCCAACGTGGCGGGCAACAAAGCCGTGGAAGAGTGAGGCGGGAAGCGGAGATTTTGCCAAAATTGGCGAAATAGTACGACTTTTACGCGAATTTTACAAAAAATCTGTAAAGATTTTGTAATCGGAAATGCCTTGCTTTCCTCACATGACCCGGCTATACTTGGGTCAGTAAATGTGCAAGTGTGCGCATTCCCTTTGTAAAGCGCAATTTTTAATGTATAAAAAGGAGAGTTTTCTTATGATGATTTCTCGTCGTAACTTCCTGGCTGTGGCTGGCGCTGCAGCTGCTGCCGCTGCTCTGACCGCCTGCGGTGGTTCTTCCTCTTCCACCAGCACCGCTTCTTCCACTGCTTCCTCTGCAGCTTCTGAGGCTGGCTCCGAGGCTGCCAGCAAGATCACAAAGGTCGCTCTGACCTGCGATACCGGCACGATCGATGACGAGAGCTTCAACCAGGCTTGCTGGAGCGCTGTTTCCAGCTACATGGGCAAAGACTGCCAGTACTACATCCCCGAGGCTGACGCTTCCGATGAGGACCGTGAGACCATGATCCGTCTGGCTGTCAACGAAGGCGCTGACGTGATCGTCTGCGTGGGCTACCTGTACGGTGCTTCTCTGGCTTGGGCTGCTGAGCAGTACCCCAATGTCAAGTTCATCGCTGTTGACGTGACCCAGGGCGATATCGGCACCGATGAGATCCCCTCCAACTGCTACTGCATCACCTTCAAGGAGGAGCAGGCAGGCTATCTGGCAGGTTACGCCATTGCCAAGGACGGCAAGACCAAGCTTGGCTTCCTGGGCGGCATGGCTGTTCCCGCTGTCATCCGTTACGGCTACGGCTTTGTGCAGGGCGCTGATGCTGCTGCTCAGGAGCTGGGCCAGAACATCGACATCAACTACTTCTACGGCGGCCAGTTCTACGGCGATGCCAACATCACCTCCCGTATGGAGGGCTGGTACTCCAACGGCACTCAGGTCGTCTTTGCCTGCGGCGGCGGCATCTACACCTCCGCTGTTGAGGCTGCCCTGAAGAACAACGGCTACGTCATCGGCGTTGACGTTGACCAGAACTACATCGGCGCAAACGGCGTTGCTGATGGCACCTATGCTTACAACCCGTTCATCACCTCCGCTATGAAGGGCCTGTCTGAGGCTGTTTCTACTTCTCTGTCCGACATCGAGGCAGGCGAGTGGAGCACCATCGCAGCAACCAACGGCAACTTTGGTCTGGAGGACGGCGATTACATCGGCCTGCCCACCGATGAGGACAGCTGGAACTTCGAGACCTTCACGGTTGAGGAGTACGAGGAGCTGAAGCAGAAGATCGCTTCCGGCGAGATCGTTGTTGACAACAGCTCTGACGACGCTACCAAGCCCACCGTCAGCGAGTTCACCAAGGTCAACTACATCCAGTAATCGCTATCCCGGAATTACTCCCGTAATAGGGGCGGGGTGCTCATGCAGGGGCACCCCGCCCTTTTTGTATGCCTGCGTGGGAGAATCAGATTGGAAATCGTGCAGACCGTACAAAAGTAATACTTTTACTTGTGCTTTTTGACAAAAAATCAAAAAGCCGTGTGCAAACCGCAAAAAATCAGGTATAATGGTTTGTAGTATAGAAAAGGTGTCGTTACGGCACGAAAGGAGAGTGAGCAGATTGGCAGAGGATTATGTGATCGAGATGCTCCACATTACCAAGGAATTCCCCGGTATCAAGGCAAACGATGATATCACCCTGCAACTGCGCAAGGGCGAGGTACACGCCCTTCTGGGCGAGAACGGTGCGGGCAAAAGTACGCTGATGAGCGTACTGTTCGGCCTGTATCAGCCGGAACAGGGCAAGATCCTGAAAAACGGCAAGGAGGTTGCCATCCGCAACCCCAACGATGCCAACGCACTGGGCATCGGCATGGTGCACCAGCACTTCAAGTTGGTGGAATGCTTCAGCGTGCTGGACAACATCATTCTGGGCGTGGAGCCCAACAAGATGGGCTTTTTGCAGAAGGCCGAGGCACGCAAAAAGGTGATGGCGCTGAGCGAAAAGTACGGCCTGCGGGTAGACCCGGACGCACTCGTCAGCGATATCTCGGTGGGTATGCAGCAGCGCGTAGAGATCCTGAAGATGCTGTACCGCGACAACGAGATCCTGATCTTTGACGAGCCCACCGCTGTGCTGACCCCGCAGGAGATCGACGAGCTGATGGAGATCATGCGCGGGTTCAAGAAGGAGGGCAAGTCCATCCTTTTCATCACCCATAAGCTCAACGAGATCATGGCTGTGGCCGACCGCTGCACCGTGCTGCGCAAGGGCAAGTATATGGGCACGGTGGATATCAAGGGCACTACCAAGGAAGAGCTTTCCCGTCGCATGGTGGGCCGTGACGTGCAGCTGCAGGTAGAAAAGCAGCCCGCACACCCCGGCGAGACCGTGCTGGACGTGGAGAATGTTACCATCCACAACGACCAGCGCAAGAAGGACGTGGTGAAGGATGTGTCCTTCAAGGTGCACGCAGGCGAGATCGTTTGTCTGGCGGGCATCGAGGGCAACGGCCAGACCGAGTTCATCTACGGCCTGACCGGCCTGAGCAAGCTGTCTGGCGGCAAGCTTACGCTGGACGGCAAGGATATCACCCACGAGAGCATCCGCCAGCGCTCCAAGGACGGCATGGGTCACATCCCGGAGGACCGCCACAAGCACGGTCTGGTGCTGGATTTCAGTCTGGAAAACAACATCGTGCTGCAGCGCTACTGGCAGCCGGAGTTCCAGAAGGGTGGCTTTATCCGTGCCGATAAGGTGCGCGAGTACTCCGACCGGCTGATCAAGCAGTACGACGTGCGCAGCGGTCAGGGCAGTGTGACCACCGTGCGCAGTATGTCCGGCGGCAACCAGCAGAAGGCCATCATCGCCCGCGAGATCGACCGCGACCCCAAGCTGCTGGTGGCAGTGCAGCCCACTCGTGGTCTGGACGTGGGTGCTATTGAGTACATTCACCGCCAGATCGTGGCCGAGCGCGACAAGGGCAAGGCCGTGCTGCTGGTCAGCCTTGAGCTGGACGAGGTGATGAACCTTTCTGACCGCATCCTTGTAATGTACGAGGGCGAGATCGTGGGCGAGTTTGACCCCAAGACCACCACCGTGCAGGAGCTGGGTCTGTATATGGCAGGCGCCCGCAAGCAGGGAAAGGAGGAGCAGTAACACATGAATAAGAAAAAACTTTCCCGCGGCGGCAGCCTGCAAAGCTCTGTTACCAGCGTGCTGGCTGCACTGCTGTGCATCCTGATTGGTTTGCTGGTGGGCTTTCTGGTGTTGGTAGCCATCAACCCCGCACACGCATGGGGCGATGGCTTTGTGCGCATCATCAAGGGCGGCTTCCACGATGCTCCCTACGGCGTGGGCAAGGAGCTTGCCAATGCCGCACCCCTGATCATGACCGGCTTGTCCGTGGCGTTTGCCTTCAAGACCGGCCTGTTCAACATTGGTGCAGCCGGTCAGTATACGCTGGGCGCTTACGGTGCGCTGTACTGCGCCATCATGCTCAAGCTGCCCTGGTTCGTCTGCCTGCTGGTAGCAGCCCTGCTGGGCGGCCTGTGGGGCGCGATCCCCGGTTTCTTCAAGGCCTACTTCAACATCAATGAGGTCATTACCTCCATTATGTTCAACTGGATCGGCCTGTATCTGGTGAATGAGCTCATCTACCAGAACGGTACCGGCCCCATGTACGATGTGCGCAACACCCGTACTTTGAACCTGAGCAAGAACGCCGATTTTGCCCAGTCCCTGATCCCGGACTTCGGCCTGAACAAGCTGTTCCAGACCAACAGCACCACCATTGCCATCTTCCTGGCGGCAGCGGTGGCCGTGCTGATCTGGGTGGTGCTGAACAAGACTACCTTCGGCTACGAGCTCAAGGCCGTTGGTCTGAACAAGAACGCCGCCCGCTATGCCGGTATCAACGAGAAGAAGAACATCATCCTCTCCATGGCCATTGCCGGTGCGCTGGCGGGCTTCGGCGCAGGTCTGTTCTATCTGTCCAACGTGTCCCAGTGGAACCCGCTGAACTCCACCAGCCTGCCGGGCATGGGCTTCAACGGTATCTCGGTGGCACTGCTGGCCAGCTCCAACCCCATCGGCACTGTGTTCTCTGCGCTGTTCATCTCCCACATCTCGGTCGGCGGCTCCTTCCTGTCCACCAAATTCTACCCCACTGAGATTTCGGATCTGATCAGCGGCATCATCATCTATCTGTGCGCATTCTCCATGCTGTTCCGGGGCAAGATCCAGAGCCTGCTGTTCCGGAATGCCGAAAAGACCAATGTGAACGCAGAGCCTGCGCCTGCCGCAGAAAAGACCAAAAAGGAGGGCAAGTAATATGCTGCTTCTGATCAAATATACCCTGCTGTACGGCATCGTGCTGATGCTGGTGGCACTGGGCGGTATGTTCAGCGAACACTCCGGCATCATCAACATTGCGCTGGAGGGCATTATGGTCATCGGCGGTGTGGCCGGTGTGCTTACCCTGACCATGCTGCCTGCAAGCCTTTCGCCCTTCCTTGTGGTGCTGATCTCCATTCTGGTGGCAGCGCTGGCGGGCGTGATCTACAGCCTGCTGCTGGCTTTTGCCTCCATCAACCTGAAGGCAGACCAGACCATCGGCGGTACCGCTCTGAACCTGCTGGCGCCCGCCCTGGTGCTCTTCTTCATCCGCATCGTGGCCAACCAGAACACTCTGCAGATGGCGCAGGGCGATGCAGCCAGCTGGTTCATGATCAAGAAGAGCTTCTTCGGCTATGGACGCAACGATGATATGGGCTTCTTCGGCTCCACCTTCATCGACAAGACCTATCTGGCCACCTATATCTGCATCATCCTGTTTGTGGTGCTGTCCATTCTGCTCTACAAGACCCGCTTCGGCCTGCGGCTGCGCTCCTGCGGTGAGAATCCCCAGGCTGCCGACTCCCTGGGTATCAACGTGTATAAGATGCGTTACGCCGGTACTACCATTTCCGGCGCCCTGGCGGGCATGGGCGGCTTTGTGTACGCCCTCACCACCGCCAACTGCGCCTCCACCGGTGAGGTGGCCGGCTTTGGCTTCCTGGCCCTGGCGGTTATGATCTTCGGTAACTGGAAGCCCCTGAACATCGCCGGTGCGGCCCTGCTGTTCGGCCTGTTCAAGTGTATCGCCGCCTCCTACACCAGCATCGACATCAACGGCGACGGCGTAGTCG
>OHHY01001070.1_pt1 | contig 10852 bp, 10 predicted proteins | sample 1568101 | NCBI WGS metagenome assembly OHHY01 (sample SAMEA3879605, study PRJEB24766) | human gut metagenome | biome: human-associated habitat; feature: feces | place: USA | collected 1985/1987
TTATTTTTTGTAAAAAGAGCTGATCAGCGAAAGTTCCCTATAACGCTGCTGTTTCTCATGATACACTTCCTTTTCTCTATGAAAACGCAAAAAGCCCCTGCACACAGGGTGCAGGGGCTTTGGAACAGCTTCTTACTTGCGGTTTGCCAGCAGGTTCTCGATCTTCTTCAGGGGGTCGATGATGCTGGAAACGGACATATCGTGGTTCAGTGCCACCACAAAGTAGGCAGCGTACTTGGAAACGTCCACGTCCACATACCAGTCACGGGTCAGCAGCTCGGGCATACGGTAGGTCAGGTTGGTGCCCACAACGTAGGTCAGGGTGCCGTCTGCCACAGCCTTGTCGAACTTGTCCAGACCGCTGGTGAACAGGGGGAAGGTGGCGTTGGCGATGATGTTGGCAGCACCGCGCTCCTTCAGGTTGCTGGCGACCTCCAGCATACTCTCGCCGGAAGCAATGATATCGTCCGCGATAAAGACGGTCTTGCCCTCCACGCTCTCGCCCAGATACTCATGAGCAACGATGGGGTTGCGGCCGTTCACCACGCGGGTGTAGTCGCGGCGCTTGTAGAACATACCCAGATTGCAGCCCAGCACGCTGGAGAAGTACATATTGCGGTTCATAGCACCCTCGTCCGGGCTGACCACGGTGAACTTCTCCTTGTCGAAGGACAGGGTGGGATCCTTTTTCAGCAGGCTCTTCAGCACCTGATAGGTGGGCATGGCATTATCAAAGCTCATCAGGGGCACTGCGTTCTGCACGCGGGGATCGTGTGCGTCAAAGGTGATGATGTTGCGCACGCCCATGGTCTGCAGCTCCTGCAGCGCCACAGCGCAGTCCAGACTCTCGCGCACCACGCGGCGGTGCTGACGGCCGCCGTACAGGCTGGGCATAATCACGGAAACACGGTGTGCCTTACCGGCCACAGCCTGGATCAGGCGCTTCAGGTTTGCAAAGTGGTCGTCCGGGGACATATGGTTCTCGTAGTTGAACAGCTTGTAGGTGACGCTGTAGTTGCCCGGGTCTACCACGATAAAGATATCGTCGCCGCGGACAGACTCCTTGACCAGACCCTTGGCATCACCGCTCTGGAAGCGGGGGCAGTCGCAGGAAATAATGAAGGTGTCTTTTTCAATTCCGGCAGCCTTTGCCCAACGGACAAGGTGCTTGTCGATCAGGCCGGTCAGCTCCTCTGCACCGGGGCAGGCGATCAGCCGCATATCCGCCACACTGGGCTGCTCAAAGAAGGACTTAGGGGAAATTTCAATAGACATAGTCACATAACTCCTTATTGCTGTTTACCATCCGTACCATGCACACAAGCGCGCATATCTGGTTTTATTTTATCACATTTTGTCGATTGTTCCATATCAATTTGTTTCATGTATGGATTTTCTGCGCCTTGCACAGCTGTTTTTCCTTTTCCTTAAAGAGAATGTGAGTTTCTTACAAAAAACCGACCAAATCTTTACCGTTTCGCAAATTTTATCTGATTTTTGAGGAAAAGTAATACTTTTTCATCGCAGCAGCAAACGCCTTGGAGCATCCCCGCGCACCTTATTATAATGTTTATTTTTCCGGTGCACGGAGTGCTTCTGCCAGCCTGTCGCCGATTTCCTGCAGGCATTCCAGCAGCAGCGGGCTGAACTGGCTGCTTTGGGCGGTGCAAAGCAGATACACCGCTGCCTTGTGGGGGTAAGGACGCCCGTTTTCGCCGCCGGCCAGTGCATCGTAAGCATCTGCCAGCCCCACCACCTGCGCTTCCAGCGGGATCTGTTCTCCCACCAGCCCATCAGGATAGCCGGAGCCATCATATCGTTCGTGGTGCCAGCGGCAGATCTGTGCCGCCGTCTGCACAAAAGCCGCTTCCTGCCGGGTACTGTTTTCTTCCAGCATCTGTGCACCCAGCGTTGTATGCTGCCGCAGCAGTGTCTCTTCCTCCGCAGTCGGGGCGGTATTGCATAGCAGCCGGTTTTCCAGCTCTATTTTGCCGATATCGTGCAGCGCCGCCGCCAATGTGATGCGGCGGCGCACAGAGCCCGTAAGCCAGTGCTGCCCGTTTTTCTGCGCCAGCTGTGCCAGCAGCAGTGCGGTAATGATCTGGATACGCCGCACATGGTTCCGGCTCTCGCCGTTGCGCTTTTCCATTACCCGGTTCAGCAGCGCAAGCATGATCCGGCTGTTCTGATCCGCTTCCCGGATCTGTTTTTCCACCGCAGCGCAGAGCCGCCGCTGTTTCGCGTACAGCCGCATGGTATTGCCGATGCGCTGGCACACCACCCGGGCGTCAAAGGGACGGCTGATGTAATCCGACGCGCCCAGATCAAAAGCGCGGCGCATGGCGTCCACCTTGTCCTCACTGGAGATCATGATGACCGGGATATCCTCCAGCATTTTCTGCCGGTCCATCTCCTCCAGCACCGCAAAGCCATCCATTCCTTCCATGTGGATGTCCAGCAGCACAATGGAAATACCGTCTCTGTTTTCCTCCAGCAGGTGCAGACACTCTTCCCCGCTGGTGGCCTCGGCGGTATCAAAGCGTCCGCCCAGTATCTCGGTGAGCATCCTGCGGTTCATGGCAGAATCGTCCACGATCAACACGCTCTGACGGCATTCCTGCCAGTCGTCTGTGTTCAACTGTTCCAGCATTCTGTTGCGTTCGTCTGCCATTTTCCTACCTCCTGCGGGCATTCTTCTGCTGCAAAGCTCCTGTTTTAGCCTGATTATACCCCGCCCTTTTCGGTCTCGTCAACGGAAGCAAAGCAATGCCGCGCTCTGTTGTTTATTCAAAATCCTTCGTATTCCGGTTGTTTTATCGCAGTTTTTGCAAAGTCTGTTTTTCTCCCGCGCACAAAACGACACATAAACAGGAGTGTAACGGTTTGTTTTATGCTGCATTTTCCGTAAAAACTCCCTCTTGATTTTACCTGTCAAATCCGGTATAATAAAAATCGCTCACAAAATGATACGCCGGTGTGTCGGAATGGCAGACGAGGGGGACTCAAAATCCCTTGTGCTAATAACACGTGTGGGTTCGACCCCCACCACCGGCATAAAAAGGAAGCCCTCCAGCTTGTCTGGGGGCTTTCTTTTTATCTGCGGCGTGTGCGGCGCGAACAGCACTGCACACTCTCCCAAAAGAAGCGTCCCGATTTTGTCGGAACGTTTCTTTTTTATATGCGGTGCATCCTGCGTGCGCCGGCAGTTCTGCCTTATTCCGCCCTTGCAGGGAGTGTTTTTTGCCGCCCGTATTTATAGCCGCAGTGCTGCCCGGCATTTCCGGAAACGACCGCCTGTTTTGCCGAAAGGTCGTACTATACCCGAGAAAAAAGCATCAAAACCCTGCTCCGGCCATTTATTCCACCGTTTCTTACCGATTTTACAATGTTTTTTATGAAAAAGGCTTTACAAATGAATTTCAAAAACATATTATATAATTATAAACTCAGCTTCTTTATGCAAACGTTTTCATATCGGTTCGTATGGGGTAGACAGGCGTGCGCTTTCCGCACCGCTTCTGCCTTACGATAGATCCATTGGAGCCCGCCGGTGCAGCCCTGCTGCACCATGATCAAATACAGAAGGAAGGTTATGCATCATGCCTGAAAAGAAAGTTTCTGCTCCCGCAGCCGATGCTCCGGCTGCCGAGGGCAAGACCCGCAAATCCGCCAAGGCTCCCGCCCGCCGCGGCCGCCCGCCGCTGGCACCCGAGCTGTATGTGGAGATGGGCGGTGAGCAGTACAACATCACCGACATCATCGACCGTGCCAAGGCAGACTACCGCACCACCCACAAGGTCGGCGTGCAGTCCTGCAAGGTGTACGTCAAGCCCGAGGAGGGCGCAGCCTACTACGTTATCAACAAATTCTCCGGCAAACTGGAACTGTAATTTTTTCCACAGGGCCGCAGGCTGCACCGCACTGCTGCCGCGCCCGCCATTCCCACAATAAGGCTCCATCAACAAAAAAGACACCGCACAGTTGTGCGGTGTCTTTTTTTGCATAAGCAGCAATCACTCAGAACCCCAGCATCCGCCAAAGGGTCTTACGCTCTTCTGCCGGGTCCGGATCCGGGATCTCGAACACATAGCGCTCGGTGGCGTTGATGACGGTGGTGTTGCCGCGGGTGCATACCCGGGGCAGCTTTGCATCGTAATTCAGGTGTACGTGCCCGTGGATGAACCACTTCGGCTGGTACTCATCCAAAATCTCGTTGAAGCACTCAAAGCCCCTGTGGGCACAGTCATCCCCATCGTTCAGCCCTTTTGCCGGGGCGTGGGTCAGCAGCAGGTCGATGCCGCCCTTTTTGTGCGCCTGATGCTCCAGCTTGTGCACACGGCGGCGCATGGCTTTCTCGGTGTACTGGTAGGTGTCCTCTTTATTATAGCGCTGACAGCCCCCCAGCCCCATGATGCGCAGCCCCTTCCATGTGTACACCTGATCGTCCACGCAGATGCAGCCGCCGGGCTCGCCCTCGGTCTGGTAGCTGCCGTCGTGGTTGCCGTGCACATACAGGATAGGCGCAGCGGTAAAGTTTGTGAGATATTCCAGATACTTCTTGGGCAGATCCCCGCAGGAGAGGATCAGGTCGATGCCTTCCAGCCGGGCACGGGTGTCATAGTCCCACAGCGCCTTGGACGGGACATCTGAGATGGCAAGAATTTTCACGTTCGTATGCTCCATTCTGTTTCCGGTCAGGCCGGCTCATTTCTCCAAACCCTTTACATTGTCCAGTCCATTGATCGCCAGCACGGTACGGGTCTTGACGTCCAGTTCATCGTAATGGGGCAGCTTGCCGTGTACACAGGCATCCAGCCAATCCATCTCCATCAGCTCTTTGGGGCTGTAAACTCTATTCTCCGGGGAGTGCAGGTTGTCCTCGTTATCATACAGCTTTTCCGGGAAGATGTGCACATTATCCGAGCCCTGCAGCGTTTCCAGCAGATCCAGCAGCTGCCGCGTACCGCTGGGCAGTGATTCCTGATACTCCAGATCCTCTGCGCCGCTGCGCAGACCCCACCAGTAGTTCACTGCGCGGGTGGTGGCTGCGTTGTCCCAGCTGCCGTCAAAGATGGAGCGCACGATCTCCACATAGAAGGTATCCCACCGCCAGATCGGCAGCCCCAGCGGCTGCAGGCTGCCGTCCGGCAGCTTGCGGCACAGGCCATAGTCCCGGTTGGTGTCGGCAGGCTCCCGGCTGTCCCGGGCGTAGACCATGTCGATCTCCGGGCAGTCGGCAAAATCCAGCGGGTGGGCTGCATCAGTCTGGCAGGCCCAGCGCAGCCGGATACGGCCTGCCGGGCGCACACTCTTCAGCCCCTGTGCAAAGGCGTTGATCGCAGCGGGCACGCCATACACGGGGTTTGCCGCCACATAGCCGATATGCCCGGTCTTGGTCATGATGCCGGCCAGCATCCCCAGCAGATAGGTCACCTCATAGGTGCGGGGATAGTAGGTGCGCACCAGCGGGTGCGGCGCGTTCAGCGAGCAGTTCAGGATGCGGGTCTTGGGGTGCTGCGCCGCCACCTTCAGGCAGGCGTTGTACATCCGTACGCTGGTGGTGAACACCACGTCTGCATTGTTGTGGGCTATCTCCTCCAGCACCTGCTCCGCGTCCACCTCCGGGTTCACGTCCTCGTAGCTGCTGATATACACCTTGTCCGGGAAAACCTTAGCCAGCGCTTCGCGCCCCTCGTCATGCGCACGCACCCATGCGCTGATCTTGGCGTTGTACTCGTGAAGAAACACCACCCGCAGCTCACTGGGCTGTTTGCTGGGGCTGAAGATATTCAGCTTGGACAAAAGCGGCTCTGCGGGGCTCTTGGGCGGGTCCAGCGAAAGTTCCACACCGTGGGGCTCGGTAAGCACCTTTACCTCGTTCCACAGCTTTTCCAGGTTCTGCCGCACCTGCGCAGGGGTGGCGTCGTAGGTGTCGGAGTAGCGGTACACCGACAGGTACACCAGCAGCGCATCGCCGGTAGTCAGCCCCATGGACGTGCCGCCCAAGGCTTCGAATTGCTGATGGAACATGGTGTAAAAAGCTGCAAAGTTCAGCCGGTCATCCTCCGACCATGCCTCGCCGCTGGCCTTGCACACCAGCGTCTGCAGCTTGCTATAGCCGCCCAGCTTGGAGAAATGCACATAGTTCACCTTGGACAGCTTATAGAAATCCAGAAACTCGTAGTAGATCTTATTCTCCAGCTCGTCGGTGCGGGCGGGGATGAGCCGGGTGACCGTGCCCGGGATCTTGACGGCACCGTAATACTTGAGCACCGAGACCCGCTTGTTGCCCTCCTGCACATAGAACTGGTTCATGTACTCAAAGGCAATGATGGGGGTATGGATGCCCTCTTCCAAATGCGCGTCGCACAGGTTCGACCACTTGACAGCAAACTCGGTATCCGGCTCCAGCAATGGCATAAAGTCATACGAAAAGGCAGTGTGCCGTCCGCTGGTCTTGGTGCCCACAAGACTGTCCGATGGGATCTCCACCAGACCCAGTGGCTCCTGCGCCACGATATCCACGCCCTTGAGCACATCGTCCAGAACAGCCAGATAGGGCGACTGGCCGCGGGCTATGCGGGCACGATAGGCGCGCTGCCCTGCGCGCAGTGCACTTTTATAATCTTCCAGCATAAGAACTCCTTTTTTCTATAAACACGGTGCCGCAGTCCCCCTGCCGCACCGGAACACCCCCAGTATACCACAAAAACAGAAATAAGGCAGTATTTTGGGGCTAAAACTGTTGATTTTCCCGGTAGATTCAGGTACGATAATAACGACATTCAAAACCGACAGGAGTTTACTATCATGCAGACCGTTTCTCTGCCCGTGCTCAAGGCGGGCGAATACGCCGGCGGCGTATGGTATTACGAGCCCCACACCTACCAAAACTACCGTTATGTTCTGGGGCGTGTGGGCAAGCACCCGCTGGTGTGCATCGGCATCAACCCCAGCACCGCCCAGCCCGGCGCGCTGGACCCCACCTTAAAAAGTGTGGAGCGTCTGGCCGCCGCCAACGGCTTTGACAGCTGGATCATGTTCAACGTCTACCCCCAGCGGGCCACCAACCCCAACGACATGGACAAAACGCCCGACCGCGCCCTCTGCGGCGAAAACCTCCGCTGGCTGCAGGCCGTGCTGGCCCAGACCGAGCCCACCATGTGGGCCGCATGGGGTACTCTGATTGAAAAGCGGGACTATCTGCCCGGCCTGATGCGGGAGATGGTTGCCCTGACGCGGGAAAAGAACATCCCCTGGGTGACCTTCGGCCCCCGCAGCAAAAAGGGCCACCCCCACCATCCCCTCTACCTGCGCAAGGACTCCGCGCCGGAGCCTTTCGATGTAGAAAACTATCTCAACACCTGTTTTGAATGAATCTCTCAGGGAGGGAACAGCATGACACCGGAACGATATAAACGACTGACAGACTGGCTCGAGGGACATCCCGCCCTGCGGGAGGGCATTATCCTGCTCAACCGCTGGCTCCCCCTCGTGCCTTTCGTCTGCTATCCGGTGCTTCTGGTGCTGCTCAATCTCCGGTGGTTCAGGATGCTCACCATCGGACGGGGCGGCGGCGCTCTTGATTTTATGCAGGTCATTGCCCGGGCCATTCTCGTTCCGGGTCTGGCGTTCTGGCTGGGGACCATCCTGCGGGCGAGACTCAACTTCCCCCGCCCTTATGAGCAGCCGGGCTTCGTTCCGCTGGTATCTAAGGAGACCCACGGCAATTCCTGCCCTTCCCGCCACGCACTCAGTGCCGCCGTCCTCGGGATGGTGTGGCTCTACTTCTACCCTGCCGTCGGCGTCGTGATGCTGGCCATCGCCGCCCTCATCTGTCTGCTGCGGGTGCTTTCTGGGGCGCACTTCGTCCGGGATGTGCTGGCAGGCGCAGCCTTCGGGCTTACGTTCGGCTTTGTGGGGATGTGGCTGCTGTGAGAAGCCTTTTGCAAAAAGCGCAAAAAAGTTTCAGATTTCTCTTGACAGAACCCCGGGGCTATGGTATTATACTTCTCGCAGCGTGCTTCGGCTCACAGCTGCGAACCATATCAGGACCCAATGGGATAACAACGTGCGCCCGTAGCTCAGGTGGATAGAGCAACTGCCTTCTAAGCAGTGGGCCGGGGGTTCGAGTCCCTTCGGGCGCATTGATGTGGTGCCCATAGCGTAGTCGGTTAACGCGCCAGATTGTGGATCTGGAGACCGTGGGTTCGAGTCCCACTGGGCACCCCACTAAAAAGACCCGCGAGCTTATGCTTGCGGGTCTTTTTCTATTGTGGGGATGTCCAGTGGGACTCGAACAGGGCGGCGACGGCGCGTCAGCGACGGCGTAAGCAATCAGCCCAGTGGGCTGTTGCTTAGCCCGCGGGTTCCAATCTCTAGGAATGTCTATCGCAACAACAACGCTCTTTACTCCCTCACCCATCTTATAAATAAAACTCAAACAAACCAAGGCCGCAGCCCAGAACACCTTTCCGTGTTCCACGCTGCGGCCTTTTCGTATTTCTCAGCTTCCCAGCTGCTTCAGGATATTGGCGATCTCATCGTTGGAGTAGCCCTCCTTCAGCAGTTCGCTGCGGATGGCCGTGTCGCTCCTGCCCTGCCGGTAGAGGCGGGCGGCGCTGTAAGGTACGATGGTGCCGCCGCCGGACGACAGCACTGACCCGCTGCCCGAGCCTCCCGAACTGCCCGCACTCTTTGCCCCGGCGTTTGCCGCAGCCTGCTGGGCGCTCTGGGCTGCCTTGGACTGCTTGAGCGCCCATTCGCCCTTGGCGATATTCAGCTTTTCGCTGGTCACATTGTTGTTGAACTCCTGCTGGCGCAGGGTGTCCTGATACTGCCGCTCCGCCTGCTCGTTTTTGTACTTCTGCTGGGCAAGGCTGTCCTGCCGCTGGGTCTCCTGCATCTGCTGGTCCCACGCAGCGTCAGCACGCTCGGCCGCGTAGGCGCGGTCTTTCGCGTACATATTATATCCGGTGTTGGCCAGCGCACCCACCAGCGAGCCGATGCCTGTGGTCCCGGTGATGGCCAGCTGCACCGCGTCGCCGATGACGCCCAGAATGCTCAGCACACCATTGAACGCCTGCTTGCGCTTGGCGATGGCCTGCTGCTCCTGGTTGGAATAGTAGCCGTACAGGGTGTCCAGCCGGCCCAGATAGTCCTGATAGCGGCCATAGTCCTGCTCGTAGGCAGCATTGTAGGCGCTGCCCTTCCGGTCGAGCTGACTGTAATAGTCCGACAGCTCCGCATTATACTGCGCCTGTGCGTTCTTCTCCTGCGTGTTGAGCTGGTCGATCCGGGTCACGACATCATCGCCCTCACTGTTGTAGGTGTCCAGCGCCAGCCGGTAGAGGGACGGCAGGGCGTCGTTCAGCGCGCCCATCTGCTGCTGGTACGCCTGCTGGGCCACACTGGCCGCATAGCTGGAGCCGTAGCCGCCGGTGAGGGCCGCAGCCTGTGCGGCGGCGTCCGCGCTGGCGTTGCGGGCGTTCTGGGTGTACTGCTGGGCATACTGGCGGTAGAGCGGGTCCTGTGCATAGCTGTACTGGAAGCTGTTCCGCTCCAGCAGCTGACCGATGAGGTCTTCGATGCGGCCCTGATAGGCGCTCTCATACTTGCCCGGCCGGTTCTGCTGCCAGTTTCTCAGGTCCGCTGCTGCGTCGGTGACGCTCTGGCCGGGGGTGTACACCGCATTTGTCAGTGCATTCTCCACCTCTTTGCGGCTGTTCAGTCCCGCCGTGCTGTAGGAGGACTGGACTGCAGGCTGGGCAGTCACATCTTCCAGCAGCTGCTGTTCTTTCTTTTTCTCGGTGCTCATAAATTCTCCTTTCTCACTGGATGCTGTTCAGCCGGGCGCGCAGCGGCTCCGACATATTTTCCACGTCCAGATTGCAAAGCACATATTGTAATTGCTCCTGCATCTGGTATAAGTAGTTGCGGATGGCGCGGGCATCCTCCGCGTCCATGTTCTCGCTCAGATGGGGCAGTCCGATCTTCGAAAGTCCCGTGACACTTGCCATGTTCAGTTCACCTCCTGTGCCAGAATGCCGCCCTTCGCGGCGGCGCTCGTCCGGGTCAGGCTGCGCAGGGTGAGCTGACCTCTGCCCTTCAGCCGGAGCCGCAGGCTCCCGCACCGCCTCGGCACAAACGGAACATCGAAGCAGCGCCGCCCGTCGGCGGTCAGCTGGGCCAGTGTCTCCCACGCTCCGCTGTCGTAACTCACCGCCACCTCGATGCGGCTCTTCACCTCGGCCTCGAGCCGGAGCGTCAGCCGGGAGAGATACAGCTCTTCCGGGCTGTCCAGCCCGATGTCCCCGCTGACGAGCTCGAAACTCACGCCGTCCTCGATGCCGCCCGCCTGCTGCCAGTTCTCCTCCCGGTCTGCATCTGCGGCCCAGATGGCCTTTCCGTCCCAGAGATAGAGCTGCCCGCCGCTTCCGGCCATCTCGTAGGAGCAGACATCTTCCTCCTGCCAGAGCCCCCGTTCGGTGTCGTAGACCAGCAGCCGCACGGCCTGGGCTTCGCCGCTGCCCCGCACGAGGTGCAGATAATACCGCCCATCCAGCGCGCCTCCCAGCGCCGACTTCACGTTCCGCAGCCGGGCCGGGTCGAGGGCCGTCGAGACTTTGGTGGGGATGCTGCCGTCCCAGGCCATCACGCCGTCGGGCGAGAGATAATAAAGTGTCTCGTTGATGACGCAGAGGCTCCGGGCAGCGCCCTTTGCCACTCCCCGGCAGCGCAGGCTGCTGAGCTGGAAATCCGAGGGCTTGGAGCCGTAAAGCTTGTGAAGGGTGTTTTCCTTGAAGAAAAGCGCGTATCCCATACAGGTAGCCGCGCCGGTAAATGCCCCGTC
>OHHY01001075.1_pt1 | contig 10801 bp, 12 predicted proteins | sample 1568101 | NCBI WGS metagenome assembly OHHY01 (sample SAMEA3879605, study PRJEB24766) | human gut metagenome | biome: human-associated habitat; feature: feces | place: USA | collected 1985/1987
ATTTTTATAACGGAGTTATCTCTCCGGCTCACCTACTTCTATACTTCAAATGTTCAGCTTGCCCTCAGAAGCCCATTCATCCCAAGTCAGTATACCGCATTCCACCATCTACGGCTCTCTGTGAAACTGATTATCGGAATTACTTGCTCTTCCTCATCGGTTTACAGTCACTTTATCACGTTAAAATATAAATGTCAATATTTTTTTACTTTTCTTTTCATCTTTTCAAAAACTTTTCAAAAACTCATCAAAACAAAATATACTTACAAGAAAGACTCCCAATCAGTATAACTGTTCGGGAGTCTTTTTGTTCTTACTTTTATTATGCAAGTTTTTCTTTTGCAAGAGCTGCAAGTGTTGCGAAACCTTCTTTATCATTTACTGCAAGCTCAGCAAGCATCTTTCTGTTAATATCAACGTTTGCCAGTTTTAATCCGTGCATGAATTTGCTGTAAGACAGATCGTTCATTCTTGCCGCTGCATTAATACGTGCAATCCAAAGCTGTCTCATCTGACGTTTGCGCTGCTTTCTTCCTGCATATGCGGATGTAAGTGCTCTCATTACAGACTGTTTTGCAACTCTGTACTGTTTAGAACGAGCTCCTCTATATCCTTTTGCCAATTTCAATGTTCTGTTATGTTTCTTCCTAGCGTTCATTCCGCCTTTGATTCTTGCCATTTCTTAATCCTCCTTAAATAAGACCATTATTCTGTAATCACTGTACCGTCCGACAACATCTCATACGCACGATCAGACTTCTTCTTACAGATATGGTAATACCTTCTTCATGTTCTTTACGTTTGTTGCATCTGTAATTGTCGACTGTCTGAGATTTCTTTTTCTCTTTGTCGATTTTTTTGTTAAGATATGGCTCTTATAAGCTTTATTTCTTTTCAGTTTCCCTGTACCTGTCTTTTTGAAGCGCTTTGCTGCTGCTCTGTTTGTTTTGATTTTTGGCATGATAATTTCCTCCTTTATTGTGCTGCCTCTTTGGATCTCATTCCGGGCATATCGGTTCTTAACGTTTCTCAGCTAAAACCATGCTCATAGCTCTTCCTTCCATTTTTGCCGGTTTTTCAACTACCGCAACATCTGCCAGTGTCTCGGCAAAATCATCAAGGATATGCTTACTTTGCTGAACGTGCGCCATCTCTCTTCCTCTGAAACGAAGTGTCACTTTCACTTTATTGCCTTTGGAAATGAATTTCTTTGCATTGTTTATCTTCGTGTTCAAGTCATTTGTATCAATGTTCGGTGAGAGACGTACTTCTTTAACCTCGACCGTTTTCTGCTTCTTCTTCGCCTCTTTTTCTTTTCTTGCCTGCTCGTATTTATACTTTCCGTAATCAATAATCTTGCAGACCGGCGGTTTAGCCGCAGGTGCGATCTTCACGAGATCAAGTTCCGCTTCCTGAGCGATTTTCATAGCCTCACGGGCTGACATGATACCTAACTGTTCCCCATCCTCGCCGATCAGACGAATCTCTCTGTCTCTGATCTGCTCGTTAATCATTAAATCGCTAATTGTCGTATACCTCCGTCAAATGAATTCCTTCAGGTTTCCTATGCGAAACACAAAAAAACGAGTGAATATCATATCCACCCGACAATCAATAAAACCATTTCGGAAAATCCGAAAGGAAGTTCTTCGTTATCAGACCATAGTCACGCGCTTGTGCTATGGTGAGAGTGGATACTCTACTTTGTTTTTTGCTTAACGCAACATCTAATTTACCATATCCACTCTTTCCTGTCAACACTTTAAATGCATTTTCTTTTGTTTTTTTATTAAAGCGATAAATTGGATTTTGCTTTAATGATTTAATTTGTTCAGGGGTTGCTTGATTAATTCGATTCGGTAAATTTATTGTTTCTTTTACTGATTTTCTTTCTGTTATTTGATTTAATTTGTTTGAATTAATTCCTTGGTTTTTAATTATTTTATTTAATCTTTTATTGTCATATTTTGTAACTTTTACAATTTTCATTTTCTAATTCTTTCCATAATAATTTTTGTAATAAACATCCATAGCGGGGGCTTGCCCACTATTGAAAAATATGAATAACTCAATAGCCGTTCACATTTTTATTTATCTGATAATGAATACAATTTGTGGATTTGATAAAAATTTTTTAAATATTTTGACTCTTTGATATTTAAATGTTTTAATACTTCATAAGTATAACATTATGGAAGTATAATAGTATGTTTGAATCCCTGAAAAAATATAAAACTGTTAAAATAGAAAAGCCCATAAAAAAAGATAATAAGCTTGAAATTCTGCGTGATTTATTTACAGATGGACTGAATAAGCAAATTGATGAATTGAATAAAATTATAGCAAATCCTAAACATATAAGTGTTAGAGGTTTCAAGCGGTGGTATCAGCCAGCTGAAAATGGCTATAATGTATTTCTGAAATATCAAAATAAACCCGTTTCTTGTTTTGATGGTGCAGATGCTGTTTTTGCTGAATCGCTTGAAGAAGTGCGGCAGGTTTATTTTTATATGCTGGAAGAATTGAAAAAAGATAAAACTATAAAAGAATTGGCTGAATTAATTTCAACAATGAAAATCGCCCGGGGAGCTAGAAAAGAAGGCTAGGTATTGAATACCTAGCCTTTCTCTCTGTTCTGTGCAGTTTCTGAACTCCCTGTAATATGTTTATATGATATATTTGATTATATGTCAATATGATTTTAATTGTTCACTGAAATAATCCCATATCTACCAGCAGAATCTTTAAAAACTTTGGTCTGGGTGGCAACATCAACAAGTATCACATTCAACAAAAATGTATCGTGGGAATTTTGCGTAACAAGCTTGAAATGTTGCGGCAGGTCAATTACACCGCCCATTTGTGCTACTTCTAACCCTGAATAGATATTTGAATAGTTGCCAGTTGTAATTTTCAAATCTGAACGTCCAAGGCAAGTATGAATTGGTATTTCTGAGCCTTGATAAGTGCAGGTGAGATAAGCAGTAAATCCTTTTTTCCCCATACCACCTAAACCAGATGAAAAGAAGCAAGCATAAACCACATAAAGGGCAATCACCCCTAAAACACCAGCAATTACTTTTTTATTTTTCATTGTATTGATGATTGTTTCTTTATCAAATTTTATAGTTTCGCCATTTTTCAATTCAACATTACCTTTTTTAATTTGCAATAGTTGATAAGCCGCTAGCCATATACCGAAAAATTTAAAGAAAAACACGGCAGGAAAAACAACCCAAGCAGGGGCGCAATATTTATATTTTGATGCTTGTAATTTTATTGTAAAAATCGTCATAATAACCGCTGATAAGCCCCAAGATATTCTAGAAATAAGCAACCAATCACCACTTAGGTTTAGGAAATGGTCTAAAAATGATAAAGCAATTAGTAATACATAACCAAGCGAAGCAATCAATGCGGAAAAAATAATATTTTTCCAGCTGATTTTACTTAAAAATGATGCGCCATCATTTTTAATTTCTTTTTTATTATCCTTTTTTTCATCTTTTTCAGCTAAAAGTTTTTTCTTTTCTTCGTTAAACTCCTTCTGAGTCAAAACGCCCTTTTCTTTTAGTTCGTTTAATTTTTCCAGCTTTTCAATATCCATAAGAAAATACTCCATACATTATTGGCAATAGTAACAGTTTAATTTATTGTAATTTTGATGCAACAAATGAAAATCTTAAATATATGTTTATATGATTATTTTATTGTTTGTATATTCGTTTATATGTATTTTTGATTGTGGATAATTTTATTTTAAATCGTTTTTCACCTGATGAATTGTTAAATGATTGTAGTTTTTCTGTATCATTTTTAAACTTGTTCCGCATTGAATTGCTATTGTGGTTAACGGTATCCCTGTTTTGATGGCGCTGGTAATATAAAAATGTCTAAAACTGTATAGGGTAAGTAGGTTTTTACCCACCATATCTTTCATTGATGTTGCAGATAATAGGGCATTAAAACTCTTTTTAAATGATTTTATTGGTCTTGCTTGATAATTCAGAAATAGAAAAGATTGATTGTCATATGTAATTTTATATTTTTCATAAATGGTTTTGATATTTTCAATTGCTTGCTTAGCATTATCATTTAAGAAAATTTCCCTTTTAATAGTTTTGGATTTGCCAAGCAGGGCATAATCACCATTAATATTTTTAAATTGGATGGATAAAGCTTCGCCTATTCTAATGCCCGTGTGCATTAAAAATAAAATATATTGCAGAAGCATCTCACGGTCGTATTTGCTTCTAGCATTTGTAATTTCATCAATTCTTGTTTTTGCTGTGCTGATAATTTCTTGTATTTCATCATCTGAAAATGATTCACGGCGGGCGGCTATCTCTTTTTGCTTTTCAATATCTGGAATAGTAATGATATAATTACATTTTTTTGCATATTTGAAAATTTGTTTCAAAACTACCATTTCTTTATTAACTGATTGGGGTTTAATTTTCTCCAACCGTTGAAAAATAAGGGCGTTAATTTCTGATTCTTTTATTTCGGCAATAGTTTTGTTTTGAAAAAATGGAATAAAAATAGCATCCAGCCGTTCTTTATAATATTTCTTTTTATTTTCAGATTTTACTGTTTTTAAAAAATCTTTGCAGATTTTATTAAATGTAGGCGTTTTCGTTATACCTGCAAGAATTTCATCAATCGTTGAAAATGATTTTTTTAATGCCGAATAATAATCAGCTGTATTCAAGCTTTTTCTGATTCTTCGGGCGTATTCAGAAAAATAAAGATAATAAAAATTATTATCCCTTCTGAAAATATAAGCCTTTATTCCGTTGCTGTTATATACCTGTTCTCTCATAGTTAAATATAATATGATTATTATGTTTATATGTCAATATGATTGCGGTATTTTGGATGATTTTCGTGAGTAATATTTGTGTCCAATGCTATTATTTGTATCTATAATAACTATGAACATATGTTGAAATGATTAGGAAAACTGCGGGCTGCCTAAAATTATTATGATTTATTATGATTATATTATTTTATGATTAAGATATTTTTTAGGGCTGAATTTTAATGCCATTCAAGCGCTCTCCCAACTGAGCTACAACCCCATTATGAGAACAGATGACCTTATAACGGCATATTTTTTAAATTGCAAGCAAAATTTTTGCCTTTTGTTAAAAAAAAGAGGTAACAGCAGAAGAGCGCGGGAAGAACGGGAGAAAACGGGAGCGGGGGCGAAGAAAAACTCCGGAGCAAAACGGCGGAAACGTTTTTACGGCCGGATGTGAGACAGGAGATACCGGAATGCGGAGAAAAATTTTTCCATAGGTGTAAAAAAGACTTGTTTTTTATTTTTTTAGGGTGTAAACGTATCTGCGTTGCGGGGGTATAGCTCAGATGGGAGAGCGATTGGTTCGCAATCAATAGGTCAGGGGTTCGATCCCCCTTACCTCCACCAGTTAGGACAAGGGTTTGCAGAAGCAGACCCTTTTTGTTTTTCTGAATTCTCCTGCCCGCGGCAAAGCCTTTTCTTCTGCCGTCTTAAAACGGGCACTGCGCAGCAAACCCCTGGCCATTCCCCGCCATTTCGGATAAAATATTTTTTGCTTGAATGTTAATAATATATGATGTAATGACTATATCCGACGCGGGGACATCGTTCTTGCGTCTGCAAATGGGGTACGCTATCCCGTTTCAAACGGCGGTGTGTGGATATACACCGTTAAAAATGATGTGAAAGGCTTTAGGGAGAGAACTGCTTAACTTAACTCACCTCCCTGAAATTCCGCACACCGTTTTATATATCCCCGATATTTCCTATGGTCGGGGTACCTCCGAATAAGGTTCGCCAAATAAGGAGGGGCACTACCGTTTGAGTGCATAGCGATACCCCGGCCGCCTTGCTTTTTGGGATTAATGCAAAGTGCGCCGCGCATCAAACCAAATTGGTGCAAATATACCGCAGGTCAAACCGGGCGCCCGGCTGCCGCCGCAAGCGTACCGCCAATGAAGACTTTAAGAGAAAAAATGATGACTTCCGTATCTGATAACGCCCAAACTCCGGCATCTGCCGAAACGTCCGCCCCCCGGATGGCAACGCCTTCGGCCGCATCTGGGCGAATATCATCTGTTACACCTCATCCCGCCGCATCTGGGCGAATATCATCTGCCGCGTCCCTTTCCGCCGCATCTGCGGCAGGGCGGCTGCTCCTCCTTTCCTGTTGTGCGCCGTGTGCCTGCGCCGTCATCAAAAAGCTTCATGAAGACGGCACGGATTTCACCGTGGCGTTTTACAACCCGAACATTCACCCCGCCGCCGAATATAAAAAGCGCCGCGATGAACAAAAGCAGCTCTGCACAACCTGGAACATTCCGTTCACGGAACTCTCCTACGACCCCGAAAACTGGCTCCAAACCACCCTGCCCTACAAAGACGAACCCGAACGCGGCACCCGCTGCTCCGTCTGTTTTGAGCTGCGCCTGAAAAAAGTGATGGAGTACGCCAAAGCTAACGGTTTCGCTGCCGTTACTTCTGTTTTGGGCGTTTCGCGCTGGAAAAATCTGGCGCAGGTTAACGCCGCCGCCGCCCGCGCTTCCGAACAGACCGGTGTTCCGTATCTGGAAATAGAAGGCCGCAAACACGGCATGCAGGAAGCCCGTCTCGCTCTGATAAAAGAGCTGGGGCTGTATAATCAGGATTATTGCGGCTGCGTTTATTCCATGCGCACCACCCGCTGACCTGTCGCCCACAACCCGCTGACCTGTCGCCACCCACTATCTTCCCATCGCTGCGAACCTGTCGCCACGCCGCTATCTCCTCACCGCCGCAGCCCTTCCGTATTCCTGCATAACGCATCACCCGCTCTCCTCCGTATTCCTGCATAACGCGCCGTCCGGCCTCTTCCGTTCTCCGCAAAAAACGCTGCGCCCTGCATCTCCGCTCGCCCTCCCGTAAAAAACACGGCACCACGCCCGCTTTTTAAGTCTTTATTAGCAAATAAGCGCTATATTTTCTTCATATTGGCGGAGAAACAAACCCCGCCGCTCTTCACACAATGCAGCAGGAAAGGATAAAAAGATGGAAATAATTTTCGATGAAAACCAAAACGATGCTTTTCAGGGTCAGAATTACCCCGTCTTTAACCTGCGCACCCCGGAAGCCGTCGATTTCAGGCAGTTGCAAAAGCAGGCCCGCGACCTGGCAAAGGCAAACCGGGACAACGAAATCGTTCTGGTTCGCCCCGAGCATGAAAACCCTTCTTTTTTTCTCTTTGCGGCGCTCCTCAGCCTTGAAGGCAGAAACGGCCTCCCCCTGCAGGGCGTTTTCAAAGTTGCCGATTACAAGCAGGCATTGGAAAAATACCGCCCGTACTTTTCGTTTACCGTAGCGGCGGATTATGTCCTGCGCCTGATTGAAATGGACAAAGGCGCCATGTACAAAGACATCCAGTCGCTGAGCTATCTCGGTCTGGAGGTCAAAACCGATTATATTGAAAACGCCATAACCCTGCACTTAGACAACCCCGGCAAAAAATACGTTTTCCACGCCTCTTCGCTGGAAAACACGGTCATTCTCGCCAGTTTTATCAAAATGCTGTCGCTGATGAAGCTCAACGTCAACCTAGACGTAACCATCATCTTAAAGATGTTGCCTGCGGACAACGTCATCGCCATCAACCGTGACGAACTGCTGCAAAAGCTGTTTTGGTGCGCCCGCCCGTTCCTGCTTGACACTGCTCAAACCAATAATTAATCAGGAGTATCCGCATGAAAAAGAACACGTTTTTAGCTTTTGCCGTCGATACTCCGTATATGGGATGCCGCAACCAGCTTCTCGGCGCGTTGGACGCCGTCAACAAAAACTCCCAAACGACGCTCCCGGCCGAAAAATGCCTGCTGCTGCCGCCCGGCATAAACAGCATAAACGATATGCGCGAGTCGCTCTGCTATGCCCGTTCCGGCAGTTACCGCAGCTTCCGCGGCGAAATCTTCGCGCTGCTCGACGCCCGCCTGCCGCAGCTGCCGGAAACCCCGCACGTGTTCATCACCGCCTATAACTTGAGCGAAAGCGGCGCCGCCGACAAAAATACCGATATGCTGTGCCGCGCCGTCAAGGAATATTACCGCCTGCACAACCTCGGCAAAATTTTTACCGTCGTCCTCATCAGCCGGCTGCACAATTACAAATACGTCGACCTCGTCAACGTTCCCAAACACCTGCTGACGTTTTATTCGCGCATCCGCCTCCTGCAAAACAAAAAGCTGCGCCAGAAGACCCTGATTACCGTCGGCACCGTCCACAAATTCACCATGGACGGCGTTCTCGCCCGCAAGGCCGAACTGGACGAAAAGTTGAAGAAAACGCCGCGCGAACCGGTATTGAAACAACAAATTGCCAAACTCAGAAACTTCACCCGCAAAAGCAAAAAAGTCGTCATCTGCCTCGGCGGACGCGTCGAAGGCAGCGAAATCGTTTTCAACGTCAATTACGCCAAAAGCCTGTTTGAAAAATGCGCCGCCCTGGTGCGCCACGGTTACGGCGTGGCTATCGTCAACGGCCCCCGCACGCCGAACGACGTTACCGATTATTTGTACGAAGCGGCACAGTCAGCGCCTGACATTATTTTTCAAAACTGCAAAAATATCGCCGGCAGCGATGCCGAACGAAAAGTTTGGCGCATATACGCCGGCAGGAATGAAGATGACTTTGCCAAACTGCAAAAGCTCGGCAACATATACCCCGCCGTTCTCGGCTACGGCAACACGCTCGCCGTCCACACCTCCGACACGTATTCCTGCTGCGAAACCGTCAGCGCCGGCATTCCGACCGCCATCAGCTCCGAGGGGATTTACATAGACAAGTCCGTCCGTGCCGACTGTCTGAATATGTTGCAGCTGATGACGCCGAAATACGCGCTCCGCTTTGAAGAATTTGTCAGCCTGGCGTGCTATATGGGCATCGAGCCGCAGCACCTGCACCCGGCCGCATTGTCCGACCTGCCGCGCGTCTTTGCCGAAGCCGTGCGCCACCGGCTAACCGAAACCGGTCGCCAGCGGATAAAATAGGCCTTTTTCCGCATCCTGCTGCCGGCCTTGCCGCCGCGCCTCCGCCCTGCCGATTCCACCGAACCGTCCTGTTCCGTTAGCACCGCCTGTTCTGCCTGCCGGCCGGCGCTGCCGGGTTCGGCCTGTTCTGCCTGCCCGGACGGCTCTATCGGTTCGGTTTATTCTAGCGGCTCTCCCGGCTCCACCATCTTTTCTTTTTGGCAAAGTCAGACATCAGCGCCTCAAACCGGCTTTTGTCCGTTTCTTTTGCGAACACCGCTTCCTTTCTGGCAATCTCCTCGCTCATTTTCTTCATAGCTTTATAAACAGGCGTATACAGTTTCCCTTTTTCATTGCGCAATTTTACCATTCCTTCCTGCAAAATCACGTCGCCGCCTGCATATTCCCGCTTTATTTCGCGCGACCATGAATCCTTGACTTCCTCTGCGCCGTCTTTAAAAGCCATATCGACCTTTAAATACGGAATCCCCGGAAAGCCCGGATCATTATCCCGGTAAGCATAACAGCAAACTTTCAAAACCCGGTCAGGGTCTGATAAATTGGTAACCGTTGCTTCCACGGCATTTTCTTCTCCATACATATCAATCTTGCCGGATTTGTTTATGGCGGGCATTTTATCAATCTTGATTTCCAGCTTTTTGCCAAACATTTTTATTCTCCTCTGCTATTCGTTCTGTAGCCAAGCTGAAAAATATTATAGCAGAAAATCAGCCCCTGCCAACAAAATATCTTTTGCCGGTTTGGCGTGTCAGACACTGGAACAGCTCCCGCATCACGCAAAAATATCCATACCCTGATACGGTCCGATTTCAAACACGTCCGCCGTCAGAAAGCGCTCGTTCTTGCCGATGGAAGCAATGGCGGCCATATCCCCGGCGTCAAGCTCAACGTTAAGCGCCGCCAGATTCTCGCGCAGGTGTTTCTCTTCAACCGCCTTCGGAATGACCGCAACGCCGCGCTGCATATTCCAAGCCAGCAAAATCTGTGCCGACGCCGCGTTGTTTTTTTCTGCAATCCGGTCAATAACCGGATCATCAAGCATAAGGCTGCTGCCCGAGCCGAGAGGCGAATAAGCCGTCAGCGCAATCATATTTTTCTGGCAATAGGACAGCAGTTCCTCCTGCGGCAGATATGGATGACTCTCCACCTGGTTGACCATCGGGTTGATTTCCGAAGTCATCGCCAGTTCGGTCAGGCTCTTTTCGCCGAAGTTGGAAACGCCGATTGCCTTGGCCTTCCCCTCTTTGTACAATTCCTCCATCGCCTGCCATGTATCGGCAATCGGCGCCTCGGACAACGGCAGCATATCGTCGGCCGTAAGCGGCATCAGCGCTTCTTTTTTCTGCGCCACCGGCCAGTGCATCAGATACAGGTCAAGATACTCAAGCTTCAGCCGCGTCAGCGTTTCTTGCAAAGCCGGCGCCACGTCTTCGGCGCGGTGCGCGTTGTTCCACAGTTTGGACGTCACGAAAATGTCCTCCCGTTTCAGCCCGTCTTCGGCCATCGCGTCGGCAAACGCCTGCCCAACCGCCTCTTCGTTGTTGTATATCGCCGCGCAGTCAAAGTGCGTATAGCCGAGCTTCAGCGCCCAGCGTACCGCCGCATACGCCTCCGACGGTTCGCTCTTCCACGTTCCCAGCCCGATAATCGGCATTTCCGTTTCGTTGTTAAGCTTGATAAAACGCATTTTCTTCTCCTCCTCAAATCTTCAACTTATTATGATATAGCCCCGCCGCGCCGGGATTAAAGCTGGCAATCCTGC
>OHHY01001081.1_pt1 | contig 10746 bp, 10 predicted proteins | sample 1568101 | NCBI WGS metagenome assembly OHHY01 (sample SAMEA3879605, study PRJEB24766) | human gut metagenome | biome: human-associated habitat; feature: feces | place: USA | collected 1985/1987
ATGATTTTGACCGTGCCGCCGTTCTTGCCCTTTTGGAACAGAACGCCCACAGAGCCGCCGAACAGACCGCAGCCATACCCGAATACCTACACGCCGGGAAAGGCCGCTTACAGGGCGAAAAGACAGGGAAAATCGACCCCAGACAGGACAGTGTGCAGCGGCTTGTGGACATTGAGCAGAAGATGGCCGAGGGCAAGGGCAAAGGCTATGAACGATGGGCGAAGATACACAATCTGAAACAGGCCGCCAAGACCCTGACCATCTACCAACAGTACGGCTTTTCTTCCCCGGAACAGCTTGAAGCCGCCGTTGCTACCGCCTATCAGGAAATGCGCCAGACCAGCGGCGAACTGAAAGCACTGGAAACGAAGCTGCAAGGGAAAAGGGAGTTGCGGCAACAGGTACTTGCCTATGCCAAGACCAAGCCCATCCGCGAGGGGCTGAAAGCGCAGAAATCCGAGAAAGCCCGCGCCGCATACCGCCAGGCAAACGAGAGCGATTTTATCATAGCCGAAGCCGCCGCCCGGTATTTCAAGGCACAGGGGCTTACCAAGCTGCCCGGCCGAAAAGCGTTGCAGGCCGAGATCGAGCAGCTTATCTCCGAGAAAGACGGCCTGTACAACACCTATCACGAACAGAAGCAGCGGTTCAGGGAGTTGCAGACCGTCAAGCGGAACATCGACCAGATTTTGCGCCGGGAAGAGCCGCACCGCAGAAAGGAGCAGAGCCATGAACGATAAGCCGTCCCGCATGGACTACCGCCAGCACCAGGCAGCCCGCCGCCTTGTGCATGAGTGCTGTAACTACGACGAGGGGAACTGCCTGCTGTTAGACGACGGGGAGCCTTGCGTGTGCGTCCAGAGCATTTCCTTTTCCCTCATGTGCCGCTGGTTCCGTGTGGCTGTCCTGCCCCTTGACGGGGAGCTGGCCGCAGCCCTCTTGTGCCGGGGAAGCCGGAAACGGTGCGCCGTCTGCGGGGCGGCCTTTGTCCCCAAATCCAACCGGGGAAAATACTGCCCCGACTGCGCCGGGCGCATGAAGAAAATCAAAGCCGCCGAGAGAAAGCGGAAACAAAGGCAGAGATGTCACGCTTTAGAGCCTTTCAAACCCGCATAAATCAAGGCTTTTTTCGTGGGTGTCAAAGGGTACGCGATACATTTATCCTTTTCCCCCGGAAACGCCGTCCTAAATGCGTACAAACCGCCAAAATCAACCCGAACACAGGGAGGTGATCCTATCGCTGATTATATCAGGGCAGACACGCGGCTGCCCGCCTATCTGCCGTATCCCCGTTTCCTGCTGAAAATGGAGATTTCACAGACCGCCAAGCTGCTGTATTCGCTGCTGTTAGACCGTTCCACCCTCTCCCAGAAAAACAAGTGGCTGGACGACGAGGGCAGGATTTATATTATCTATCCCATCGCGGAGATAGCAGAAATACTGGATAAAGGCAGCACCACCATCAAGGGGGCGCTTAATGAACTGGACACGGCGGGGCTGTTGGAACGGGAACGGGGCGGCTTCTCCGCACCGAACCGGCTTTATGTCAAAGTACCGCCAGTGCCACAGGTACAGTTTTCAGACCAACTGATGGCCGGAAGTCCGCCCCTCATAGAGCCGGAAAACCGTCCTACTGATGGTCAGAAAACCGACCTTATGATGGTCGGAAAACCGTCCCCTAACCAAACTACTATAAACAACCTTACAGAGAGCCAAACAAAGGGAGTGAGTGGGGGGCCGTCCGCGCCCTATGGCCGATATGGAAATATTTTTCTGTCACAGACCGAATACGACGAGTTGCAGGCAGAGTACCCTGACAGGCTGGAACGGTTCATCGAGGAAATGAGCCGCTACCTTGCCGCCAACGGGAAAAGCTACCAGAACTATGCCGCCGCCCTGCGGATATGGGCGGGGAACGACAAAAAGGAAGCCCCTAAAAAGGGCATACCAGACTACTCATGCAAGGAGGGCGAGAGTTTATGAAGAATGAAATCAACGCGGTTTTGGAGAATATGACGGCTGCCATCCCGGAGCCGGAGGACTACACCGGCGAGGACGGTTTACTGTACTGCGGCAAGTGCCGCAAGCCGAAAGAAGCCTATTTTGCGCCGGATAAGGCCGCTATCTTCGGGCGCGACCGCCACCCGGCAGAGTGCGACTGCCAGAGAACCGCCCGCGAGGAACGGGAAGCCGCCGAAAAGCGGCGCAGACACCTTGACACCGTGGAAGAACTGAAACGCCGGGGCTTTACCGACCCCACCATGCGGGACTGGACTTTCGAGAACGACAACGGCAGGAACCCGCAGACCGGGCTTGCCCGCCGGTATGTGGAGCATTGGGAAGATATGCGGACAGACAATATCGGCTGCCTGTTCTGGGGCGGCGTAGGCACCGGCAAAAGCTACCTTGCAGGCTGTATCGCAAACGCCCTTATGGAGAAAGAAATCCCCGTCCACATGACGAACTTTGCCCTTATCCTCAACGACCTTGCCGCCAGCTTTGAGGGGCGCAACGAGTACATTTCCCGCCTTTGCCGCTATCCGCTGCTTATCCTTGACGACTTCGGTATGGAGCGCGGGACGGAATACGGGCTGGAACAGGTTTTCAATGTGATTGACAGCCGTTACCGCAGCGACAAGCCGCTGATCGTCACGACCAACCTCACGCTGGACGACCTGCACAACCCGGAGGACACCGCCCATTCCCGGATTTATGACCGGCTGCTTTCCATGTGCGTCCCGGTACGCTTTACCGGCGAGAATTTCCGTCAGGAAACCGCACAGCGGAAAATGGAAAGCATGAAGAAACTGATTACCGACTGAAAGGAGTATTGCCTATGGCAGATAACAAGCAGATCACCCGAACCAATTCCCGCCGCCCCGACTGCGTAACGGAAATCCGCATGGGCAACTCTGTCCTTGTGGTGTCCGGCTTTTTCAAGCAGGGCAGCAACGAAACCGCCGCCGACAAAATGGCAAAGGTATTGCAGGCCGAAGCTGCTACACAAAAACCGGCGATATGACGGGACATAGAAAAGCGGTCACGCCGGGGAATGTGGCCGCTTTTTATACCTTTCAGAAATTAAACATAGGGCAATCTTTGTATCGCTCTGGTATTGGTAATTCATCAATCCCTATTGGACCAAGATTTTCAATAAATACCGATTGCTCTTTGGGAAATATGAATCTATTGAGATACTCAATGAAATCCCGTTCATTGTAACATAGGCCACCGTTAAACCTATACTTTTTTGCGTGGGGACTTGTTTTAAGCCATTTGTCACAAAATTCAATGCAGTATTCAGTTAGATTGTCAGCTACAATGTTCGGAACAGAATAAACTATCCTATCGCCATCGGCGCTAATGATTACATTTTTCATTTCTCCACCCCGTAAATTTGTTTTTTATATCATATCACGGATTTGTAAATATTTGCATAATAAAATGAAAACAATAAATTGCTACAAGAAAAATGACAATTTGACAAATTATAAAGAAGCAGATTTGACGCTTTCACCGCTATACAGACAGCCGCCCCATGTGGTATGATAAAAATACGGAATAGTGGGGCTGGCTGTCGGAAATGGAGGATTTTATGTTAAGACAAGCCACCCAAAACCTGATTACCGCCCTTTATCCGAGATTATCCAAAGACGATGACCTGCAAGGCGAGAGTAATTCCATATCGAATCAGAAAAGGATACTCGAAGCCTACGCAAAACAGAATGGATTTACCAATTTGCACTGGTACACCGACGACGGTTTTTCCGGCGCGAACTTCCAGCGGCCCGGATTTCAAGCCATGCTTGCGGACATTGAAGCCGGGAAAGTGGGTACGGTCATCGTCAAGGACATGAGCCGGTTAGGGCGAAACTACTTGCAGGTAGGGTTTTACACGGAAATGCTGTTCCCTCAAAAGGGAGTGCGTTTTATCGCTGTCAACGACAATGTGGACAGCGCAAACGGCGGCATGGACAACGATTTTACCCCTCTGCGAAATCTGTTCAACGAATGGCTGGTGAGAGATACGAGCAAGAAAATCAAGGCAGTAAAACGAGCAAAAGGCATGAGCGGCAAGCCCGTTACCAGCAAGCCGGTCTATGGCTACCTCATGGACGAGGACGAGAACTATATCGTTGACGAGGAAACCGCGCCGGTTGTCCAGCAGATATACCAGCTTTGCCTTGCCGGGAATGGCCCGACCAAGATTGCCCGTATGCTTACGGAGCAGCAAATCCCCACGCCGGGGACGCTGGAATACCGCAGGACGGGCAGCACCCGCCGCTACCACCCCGGCTATGAGTGCAAATGGGCGACGAACACCGTTGTTCATATCCTCGAAAACCGGGAGTACACCGGCTGTCTGGTAAACTTCAAGACGGAGAAGCCCTCTTACAAAGTCAAGCACAGTGTAGAGAACCCCGTGGAGAAGCAGGCTGTTTTTGAGAACCACCATGAGTCTATCATAGACCGGGAAACATGGGAGCGCGTGCAGGAGTTACGCAAGCAGCGCAAACGCCCGAACCGCTATGATGAAGTGGGGCTGTTCTCCGGTATGCTGTTCTGCGCCGACTGCGGCCATGTGATGTACCAGCAGCGGTATCAGAACAAGAACCGCAAGCAGGACTGTTACATCTGCGGCAGCTACAAGAAGCGCACCCGCGACTGTACGGCGCACTTTATCCGCACCGACCTGTTGACCGCCGGTGTCCTCTCCAATCTCCGGCAAGTGACGGAATACGCCGCCAAGCATGAGAGCCGGTTTGTGAAGCTGCTTATCCAGCAGAACGAGATCGGCGGCAAGAGAAAGACCGCCGCAGCCACCAAGCAGCTTGAACAGGCGCAGGAGCGCATTTCCGAAGTGAGCCGCATTATCAAGCGGCTGTATGAGGACAATGTGAACGGCAAAATCAGCGACGAGCGTTTCATGGAACTGTCGGCAGACTATGAGCAGGAACAGCGGGAACTGAAAGACCGCGCCGCCGCTTTGCAGGCCGAACTTTCTAAGTCACAGGCCGCCACCGTCAACGCGGAAAAGTTTATGGGGATTGTCCGAAAGCACCTTGCCTTTGAGGAATTGACCCCCACCCTCTTGCGGGAAATGATTGAGAAAATCGTCGTGCATGAGTGCAGCTATGACGAGAACGGCACCCGCAGGCAGGACATTGAGATTTATTACAGCTTTGTCGGCAAGATTGACTTGCCCGAATAACCGCCCGACCTATCCGACACAATGGCCAAGTGCCGGATAGGAACGGCAAAATTTTTTACACTTCTATTACTTCTTTATCGCACATCAGTAAAGTAACAGGGAATGAAGCGACTCATGGCCGGTGGCGGTGTAGCACTTATCGGAACTACTCTTGTTCCGCTTCTTTCCGGGCTTTTCTAAGAAAGCCAGACCAAAAGTTAAATATTGTCAACTGATTTGAATTTACAGTGTATAGACAGTGTCATATAATATATACACAGAGAAAGAGGGGTGCTTTTATGGAACAGATGGGAATTGTACAGGCAAGAACAGCAGAGAGTGTAAAAGAAAATGCAACTAACATTTTAGAAAAGCTCGGTCTCAATATGTCTACATATATTAATATGGCACTGAATCAGTTGATTATTCAGGAAGGAATTCCTTTTTCAGTTAAGCTGGCAAAGACGTCATATACAGATGAGGAAAAGATTAGCGAAGTAGCTGCTACCTTAAAGATGGAAGGTCTTCAATTGAGCGACAGTGACATTTCAATGCTGCAGGAAATCAAGCACGGCAACATAAACGCCTAATAACAGCATCAGTAAAAGGAGGAATCGACGAATGAGACAACGAAAAATGAAACAACGGAAATCAGAACAAAGCAAATCATTAGCAAAAATCCTGACCTTGGGGATTGCCGCAGCTACGGTCGTGTCATCCATGAGTGTACCTGGTGGATTGCTTGCACCGGAAACGGTATACGCGAGCGACAACACCGGGACGGCAGAATCCGGAGATCAGGGCACAGAGCCACAGGAGGAAACAATTCAGTTTGATGTGAGTATAAGACCAAACGATAGCGCTACCGTATATGTTATGCAGGTGACAGGTCTGGCAGATATTGATAAGATGAGCTATCAGTATAGTATCAATGGCACAGATTATTACTCATTGCAGAAACTTCAGACGCAGGAGACATTTGGCGCCAGTCAGAAGGTTGATCTTCACGTCAGAGCGAGAGCGGTCGGATCAGACGATACGATTTTGGCAGCTGGCAATCGTAAGATTGAAACTCCGAGAGACAGCGGCGTTCCGACGATTTCCGGTGTTGACAAGTTTTCGGATCGCACGGATGTGACGATCACAGCGCCCCCCGGTGCGATCATTTATTACACAACAGATGGTACAGTGCCAACAAATGGATCACAGCAGTACAATACACCGATTACGCTGACAGAGACGACTACGATCCGGGCAATTGCGATAGAAGCTGGTCATATCATGAGTGATGTGGTTGGAATGGCATTTACGAAAGAATCATCCGGCGGCAGTAGCTCGGATGGGGGCACTTCCGGTGGAAGCAGCTCCGGTGGAAGCAGTTCCGGCAGTAGCTCGGACAGTGGCAGCAGCTCCGGTAGCAGTTCATCGGGCGGTTCCACCGACAGCGGATCTGAAACTACTCCGCCACAGGATGACGGAAACAATGGTACGACGACTAAGACCGAGACCAGAGAGGATGGTACAGTTGTGACCACGACTGAAATCCGGGCAGAGGATGGTTCGGTACAGATTAAGACCGAGATCAGAAACGAAGCGACTGGATTGAACGTGACGGTAAATGTATCGAAGAATGCCAAAGGTAAGATCACTTCAGCGACCGCAGAAATTCTTGACAGAGGTTTTGGCAATGTGAAGATCTCCGGGGAAGCACTTTCAGAGATCGTAAAGGCAGCAGGTACGAAAAATGTAAAGACTACGATCAAGATGCTCACGAAAAACGACTGGGTCATCCGGGAAGTGACGGTCAATGTAAATACGCTTCTGAAAAGAACCGTGAGACCTAAAAAAATGAAGATCATTGAGATAGATCCCGAAACAGGTGAGAAGCTTGTGGTCAGTAAAATGCCTTTCAGGGTAGCGGCAGATGGAAGCGTTGAACTGGATCATAATGAGCTGGGTCACGGAATCTATGAGTTAGTGACAGCCGATGAGGAAGAAGCACTCACGAAACAGATACTGCGGTCGATCAAAGCCACGAAACAATCAGCCACTATCCGCGAGAAGCAGGGGACGTACTTCTGGTTTGAGAAAGGAGTCAACTGGTACAATGTTGATAAAGTGACTTATTCAGTTCTCAATCCGGATGTGGCGCGCGTTAGCTCAAATGGAAGGATCACGGGTCTGAAGCCCGGAAAGACAGTCGTCAAGGCGGTTGTCAGACTGCAAAACGGTCAGTCAAAGGTCATAAGAATGACTGTAACCGTAAATGAGAAGAAGTAACAGCTATTGGAAATGACATACCATCAAGTGTACTTGTGGAACTTGCAAAAGCTCTTCATACTACACCAAATTATCTTCTTCTTGGAGATGTTGAAGCAGATGACTGGATGATATGATTCAAATGCTTGAAAAGATCAAGAGACCGGAACATAGAGAATTGGCAAAAAAGCAGATTGCTTTGATGCTTGATATATTATAATTAAGAAGAAACTAGACTGCCAGGTGCATACTTGGCAGTATTTTTTATTGTAAAGTTTCCTCTACGCAACTTTTGTTGCCGGATGGGGTGCTGTTTCTTCCGGTTATTCCCGATAGAATAATACTTGTCAAGGACAACAAGACAAGCAATAACCGGTTAAAGCTTGGTCGAACATCAAAGCAAAGGAGTAAGAGATGAGCGGCGGAGCAAATATTGTAGAGCAGTATGCCGGAGCTGATGTTCCGGCAAGGATAGAGCTTCTTATTAAATACTATCCAAATTTTATTCGCCTGGTGGAAGGCTATGAGCAGAGCTTAAGCTTTATGATCAAAGAAGAAAAAGCTTACGCGAGAAAAAGTGCCATGGAAGATCTTGGTGTGAGAGTACAGACCTCCGGAACAGGTGATCCGGGAAGCGAGAAAATCAGACGACCTTCTCGACGCGATTTTCCCTTGCGGTAAATGTGTCAACTTGAATTGACAAAATCATTGCTATATGGTAGTATAATACAATTTACAAAGTCGAAAACCAACTAAGTCAATATATTAATAGGAGTTACTATTATGAATTTCTATCTTTCCGAGGTCCCGTTTTCTCGATTCGGCTCGTATATGGCTCTCGCCGAGCTGCCGGATTGGTGGCAAGGGCATAAAATTGAACACGGTATCTATTTGAAGAATGTCAGCGGGGCGACGCAGAACCCTATCGTCGCTAAGTTTATTTTTTCTGGCGACGAGCTTTCCGCAGACTTAGACGGCGGTTCGATGTCTCTCGTTTCGGGAGATTTCAAATGTGATTTTTGCTTCCCCGACCCCGAAACGCTTATTATTCGCGGGGGCAGATCCGCTGTATTGACTCTTGACTTTATGACCGAAAGCGGACCTTATGACTACATTTATGAGTTCGACGCGGACGGACGCCATTGCTATGCCGAAAACTGTTACAAAAACAACACGAGCTATGTCGTATGGGCGCAGGAGGGAGATATTTATTTAGAACAGAATTGGTCTGAGCAGTCGTCGGAGTTTTCAAGGCTGAATATTGCCGGTACGGACGGCTTTTTGCTGATAATTAAGGAGACGCAGATAGAGTGGGACAGAAAATGTCCCGAGTACGATTTTGAAGCCTGTCGCGAGAAAGTCGCGCGTGAGTTTTCGGAGTTTTACAAAAGCTATCCCATACTTCCGAAAGAATATGAAGAAGTATCAGTTCTCGGTGCGTATATCAACTGGTCGGCATATGTTATGCCGCGAGGGTTCTTAAAGCGCCATGCGATGCTGATGTCAAAAAACCACATGACAAATGTCTGGAGCTGGGATCACTGCTTCAACGCGCTTGCGCTGTCATACAAAAATCCGTCTTTGGCATGGGAACAGTTCATGATAATGTTTGATTTTCAGGATAAATCGGGCAGACTTCCTGACAGCGTGAACGATTCAAAGGTGATATGGAACTATGTCAAGCCGCCGATACACGGCTGGACGCTCAAGAAAATACTTGAAAACGGTATGACGCTCACTAAAAATCAGCTTACAGAGGCATACTCTGCACTTGAAAAGCAGACGCTTTGGTGGATAAATTACCGCGATTTTGATGGCGACGGTGTCTGCGAATATGTCCACGGAAATGATTCGGGCTGGGACAACTCGACGGTATTTGCAACTGTTCCGCCGATAGCTTCTGCAAGGTCATCCAGAATCTTGAAGTTCTCCGGGCTGCCAACTCCACGGCCACCGGAAACAAGGATCTTTGCTTCCATAATGTTTGCTGTGCTCTTAACAGCTTTTACGATGTTTAAGATCTCAACATATCTGTTGTTTGGTGTAAATCCCGGGTTGTACTCTACAACGTTTGCTTTTGCACCGCTGATCGGAGCGATCTTCTGCATAACACCTGGACGTACAGTTGCCATCTGAGGACGGTTGTCCGGGCAGGCAATTGTTGCGATGGTGTTACCACCAAATGCAGGACGTGTCATTAATAACTGGTTGTGTTTCTGCTCTGATTCTTTACCAGGTGCAGCAACCAGTGGGAAATCACCGATCTCAAGAGATGTACAGTCTGCTGTCAGACCTGTTTTTACTCTTGCAGAAACAGTAGGTCCTAAGTCACGGCCGATAGCAGTTGCACCAACTAACATGATTTCAGGTTTGAACTCGTTAATTACAGATGCTAATGCATGAGCATACGGCTCTGTTCTGTAGTCTTTTAATTCAGGATCATCTACTACGATAACTTTGTCAGCACCATACTCAGCTAACTGATCTGCTAATCCTTTTACACCAGAACCAATTAATACAGCAGTTACGTCTGTACCTAAATCTTTTGCTAAGTCTTTGCCTTTTCCAAGTAACTCAAATGCAACGCCATCTAATACGTTATCTACCTGCTGTGCAAAGACAAATACTCCTTTATATTCTTCTAATGCCATGTTATTCACCACTTTTCCTTTTTTTATTAGATAATGTGTTTCTCTTTGAATTTACCGATCAAGTATGCTACGGATTCTGCTGGATCAAGATTTACTTTCTCACCAGCTCCTTTTGCTACTTTATCAGATGCTTTTGCAATCTTTGTTGGTGATCCTTTTAATCCAAGGTCAGAATCATCAACATCCTTTAAGTCTGCTCTTCCCCAAACAGTCACTTCTTTGTCACATGCATCAAAGATTCCACCTGGTGTCATGTAACGTGGCTGATTTAATTCAGAAAGTGCTGTCACTAAGCAAGGCATTTTTGCTTTTAATTCGTGATATCTGTCTTCATACTGTCTCTTAACGATAACAGAATCTCCATCAACTTTGATGTCTGCTGCGTAAGAGATAACTGGTAAACCAAGATGCTCAGCGATCTGTGGTCCTACCTGTGCGGTATCTCCATCGATAGCCTGACGTCCTGTGATGATAAGATCGTAATCTAAGTTACGAAGAGCACCAGCGATTGTAGTAGATGTTGCCCATGTATCTGCTCCACCTAATACTCTGTCTGTTACAAGGATTGCATCATCTGCTCCCATTGCCATTGCTTCACGAAGAACTGCATCAGCCTTTGGAAGTCCCATGGTAAGAACTGTAACT
>OHHY01001085.1_pt1 | contig 10728 bp, 8 predicted proteins | sample 1568101 | NCBI WGS metagenome assembly OHHY01 (sample SAMEA3879605, study PRJEB24766) | human gut metagenome | biome: human-associated habitat; feature: feces | place: USA | collected 1985/1987
TTTTATGCTGGCGAAGGGGTGTGCAAATGAAAAGGAATCAAAAAAGATTTGTAATTGTGTTTCTGGCAGTCATATTTATGCTTGGTATGTCGGTACAGGTATCGGCAGGAAGTAAGATTATGTACGTCGGACAGACATACAGGATTAATGTGTCTGGTAATTATAAATGGAGCAGTGCAAATAAGAGAATTTTGCGAGTAAAGGGAAAGAAGATCACACCGCGAAAGGCTGGAAAAACCTATATAAGAGGAATCAAAAAGGCAAAAGGAAAAAAGTTTGTAAAGAGGATTTGGATCGTTGTTAAGAATCCATATATAAACAAGAAAAGAGTGACGCTGGCTTCAGGAAAACAGTTGAAACTGAAGGTGACGGGCACAAAGGTACTCAGATGGAAATCATCTGATAAAAGGATTGCAACAGTATCATCTGCAGGAATTGTTAAGGGGAAAAAGGGCGGAACTGTCAGGATAACAGCGACAGGGAAGAATAAGAAGAAATACACTTGTATTGTTAAGGTAAAGGCTGTGCAAAAGAAAACAGTAGCAGTGCCAACAGCGACACCGGTACAGACTGCAACTCCGACACCGATTCCGGCTCCAAATGCTTATCTGATCGGACATCGCGGGTACAAAACAACTGCACCGGAGAATACATTTGCCTCGTTCAGAACTGCAGTTGCAAAAGGCTATAAAGCAATCGAGACAGATGTTCGATTTACTTCGGACAAAGTTCCGGTGCTTTTGCATAATGCCACAATAAACAAAACATCGAATGGACAGGGATATATTTCTGCAATGACCTATGAGGAAGCCAGGACATATGATTTTGGCTCCTGGATGGGAGAAGCGTATGCGGGTGAACAGATTCCAAATTTTAAAGAATTTATTGAATTCTGTAAAGCAAACTTTGTACATCCTTATATTGAACTGAAAAAGGATGCTTCGACGAACTATGAAGACATACAGGGACTATATGAGATTGTCTGCGCAGAGGGCATGCAGCAGAATGTATCCTGGTTTTCCTTTGATTATGATTATATGCTCTGGATGAAAGAAATCGCACCGACAGCAGACATAGGAATTGTACTTCCAGGCAAAGCATCTTTGGGTATTACGGAAGATGTCTTTGGAAAACTTGAAAATCTGAAGACAGGAATAAATACTGTTTTCGTAAGTGATTATGCAAGAAAGATATCTCCTGCAGTACTCTTAAGATGCAAAGAAGAAGAAATTGATCTTGTGGCTCGTGATATTACCAGCATGGAGGAATGGTATGCCCTGGATCCTTATTATCGGGCAGCATTTGCCGATGCAGTGTGAGGAACATTTTTCTTTACCATTCTTACTCCGTCTGTTATACTTAGAACCAAACGCAATATCATATAAGAACAGAAAGAGGAATAATCATGGCAAAATATACATTAATGAAAACAGAGGGCCGAGCGAAGCGCGCACAGTTTGAGACTGTACACGGTACGATCCAGACTCCTGTATTCATGAACGTAGGAACGATCGGTGCAATAAAAGGTGCTGTTTCCACACAGGACCTTTATGATATTGGAACACAGGTGGAACTGTCTAATACCTATCATTTGCATGTGCGTCCAGGTGACAAAGTAGTGAAGCAGCTTGGCGGACTTCACAAATTTATGAACTGGGAGCGTCCGATTCTGACAGACTCCGGCGGATTCCAGGTCTTTTCCCTTGCGAAACTCCGCAAGATCAAAGAAGAAGGTGTCCATTTCCAGTCACATATTGACGGACACAAGATTTTTATGGGACCGGAAGAAAGCATGCAGATTCAGTCCAATCTCGGTTCTACCATAGCTATGGCATTTGATGAGTGCCCGAGCAGCGTGGCAGACAGAGATTATGTACAGAAATCCGTAGAGCGTACCACACGCTGGCTGGCAAGATGTAAAACAGAGATGGCCCGTCTTAACAGCTTGCCGGATACCATCAATAAAGAACAGCTTTTGTTTGGCATCAACCAGGGGGCTGTTTACGAGGATATCCGTATCGGACATGCAAAAGAAATCGCAAAAATGGATCTCGACGGTTATGCAGTTGGCGGATTGGCAGTCGGTGAGACACATGAGGAAATGTACCGTATTCTTGATGCAGTTGTACCGTATCTTCCACAGGACAAACCAACCTACCTTATGGGCGTGGGTACCCCGGCTAATATTCTGGAGGGCGTAGAGCGCGGTGTTGATTTCTTTGACTGTGTATATCCGACGAGAAACGGACGCCATGGACATTTATATACCAACCATGGAAAGATTAATCTGTTCAATGCAAAATATGAGCTTGACAGCAGACCGATTGAAGAAGGCTGCGGCTGTCCGGCCTGCCAGAGATACTCCAGAGCTTATATCCGTCATCTGTTAAAAGCGAAGGAGATGTTGGGCATGCGTCTTTGTGTACTCCACAATCTGTATTTTTATAATACCATGATGACGGAGATCCGTGATGCCTTGGATGCAGGCCGCTTTGCAGAATATAAAAGACACAAGCTGGATTCCATGGCTACACCGTTGGAATAAGCTGTAACTGTCGGAGCTTAGAGGAATTTCATACAATTTTATGCAAAAAGACTTGCCCCTTAAGCTATTTTTGTGTATCATACTTACTTGTACAGAAAGTTTTACAGGCGTAATACGCCGGAATGGAGGAACAAATGGGTATTTTATTAACTGAGTCAGAGGCTGCTGCAGCAGGTTCCGGAACCAGCATGATCGTTATGCTTCTTGTATATGCAGTATTGATCGGTGCAATGTGGTTTTTCTTTATGAGACCGCAGAAGAAGGAACAGAAGAGAGTAGCTGCAATGCTGTCCAACTTAGAGACAGGTGACTGCGTTCTGACCACTTCCGGTTTCTATGGTATCATTATTGATATTACTGATGATACCGTTATCGTAGAGTTCGGTAATAACAAAAACTGCCGTATCCCTATGGAGAAATCTGCCATCAGCAAGGTTGAGAAGGCTGGAGAGAACTAAGAAGCAGTGAAAAAGGAGCAATGCCGGGATAAGGTATTGCTCCTTTTTACGTGTATGACACACTTGATAATTTGATCTATTTTAATGTGCATAATTGCATTTATGTTAATTTTCAATGTTGAAATTTCATATAGTATCAGTTATTATGAAATAAGTATTTTACGTAAAAATACAGGAAATATCACAGGAAACGAGGAAAATAACACTATGGAGTTACATATTACCTGTATTCCCGGCGACGGCATCGGACCGGAGATCGTCAGGGAGACGAAAAAAGTTTTAGACAAAGTTGCGCATAAATATGGTCATAAAATGATCTATAAGGATATTTTAATGGGTGGAGCTTGCATTGATGTCCATGGAGTCCCTCTGACAGAGGAAGCTATTGCGGATGCCAAAGCGGCAGATGCGGTGCTGATGGGATCCATTGGCGGTAATACCACCACTTCCCCCTGGTACAAATTACCTCCCGAGAAGCGCCCGGAAGCAGGACTTCTGGCAATGCGCAAGGCGTTGAATCTGTTTGCTAATTTAAGACCGGCAGTGCTCTATGATGAGCTGGCAGCGGCGTGTCCGCTGAAGGAGGAAATCAGCAAAGCGGGATTTGATATGCTGATCATGAGAGAATTGACCGGCGGACTTTATTTCGGTGAACGCAGGACCATCGAAGAGAACGGCGTGAGAAAAGCTATCGATACCCTGACCTATGATGAGAACGAGATACGCAGGATCGCCATCAAAGGCTTTGATATTGCCAGAAAGCGCAGGAAAAAGGTAACCAGCGTGGATAAGGCTAATGTATTGGATTCTTCCAGACTGTGGAGAAAAGTCGTGGAGGAGGTAGCAAAGGACTATCCCGATGTGACACTGGAACATATGCTGGTAGACAATTGCGCCATGCAGCTGGTGAAGGATCCTGCACAGTTTGATGTGATCCTGACAGAGAATATGTTCGGAGATATCCTCTCCGATGAGGCAAGTATGGTGACCGGTTCCATCGGAATGTTAGCCAGTGCCAGCTTGAATGATACAAAGTTCGGCCTCTACGAGCCCAGCCACGGATCCGCTCCGGATATTGCCGGCAAAGATATTGCAAACCCTATCGCCACTGTATTAAGCGCGGCTATGATGCTTCGTTACAGCTTTGATCTGGACGAAGAAGCAGATGCTATCGAGGCAGCGGTGAAGAAAGTATTGCAGGACGGCTTCCGCACCGGTGATATCATGTCTGAGGGCTGCACGCGGGTAGGATGTACCGAGATGGGCGACCTTCTGGCAGAGAGAATCTGATGCCATTTGCCCCGGAAGCACATTTATCCGGTATAGAGAAAATAAGGAAGAGAAAATAAGGAAGAGAAAGAGAGATATAATTATGAGAAGTGATTCCGTTAAGACAGGAACTGCCCAGGCACCTCACAGAAGTCTGTTCAATGCCCTGGGATTTACCGAAGAAGAGAGAAGACGCCCCATGATCGGTATCGTCAGCTCCTTCAATGAGATCGTACCCGGACACATGAATCTGGATAAGATCACAGAAGCTGTAAAAATGGGCGTAGCCATGGCAGGTGGTATGCCGGTAGTATTCCCCGCCATCGCTGTATGTGACGGTATTGCCATGGGACATGTGGGAATGAAGTATTCCCTGGTGACCAGAGATCTGATCGCCGACAGCACCGAGTGCATGGCTATGGCACACGGATTTGACGGTCTGGTATGTATTCCCAACTGTGACAAGAATGTTCCCGGACTTTTGATGGCGGCAGCCAGAGTGAATATCCCTACTATCTTTGTATCCGGCGGTCCCATGTTAGCCGGACATGTACACGGACAGAAGAGAAGCTTATCCTCTATGTTCGAGGCAGTGGGAAGTGTGGCAGCCGGTACCATGACTATGGATGAACTGGCTGAGTTCGAGGAAAAGGTATGTCCTACCTGCGGCTCCTGTTCCGGTATGTATACCGCGAACTCCATGAACTGTCTGACCGAAGCCATTGGTATGGGACTTCGCGGCAACGGTACGATTCCCGCCGTATATTCCGAGCGTATCCGTCTGGCAAAGCATGCCGGCATGAAGATCATGGAACTGGTAGAGAAAAATATCCGTCCCAGAGACATCATGACTCCGGAAGCCTTCAGAAATGCCCTGACCGTGGATATGGCACTGGGATGCTCTACCAATACCATGCTGCATCTGCCCGCTATCGCAAGAGAAGCAGGTGTGGAACTGAACCTGGAGATCGCCAACGAGATCTCTGCCAAGACTCCGAACCTGTGTCATCTGGCACCTGCCGGTCCTACTTATATGGAAGACCTGAACGAAGCAGGCGGTGTCTATGCGGTAATGAATGAACTGTCCAAAAAGGGACTTTTGAACCTCGACTGCCTGACTGCCAACGGTACGACCGTAGGAGAGAATATCAAGAATTGTGTCAACAAGAATCCGGAAGTTATCCGTCCTGTGGAGAACCCCTATTCCCAGACCGGCGGTATTGCCGTACTGAAGGGCAACCTGGCACCGGACAGCGGCGTGGTCAAGAGATCTGCTGTGGCACCGGAGATGTTGGTGCACGAAGGCCCTGCCAGAGTATTTGACTGTGAAGAAGATGCGATTGATGCTATCAAGTCCGGTAAAATCGTCGCAGGCGATGTAGTAGTGATCCGCTATGAAGGACCTAAGGGCGGTCCCGGCATGAGAGAGATGCTGAATCCCACCTCTGCCATTGCAGGCATGGGACTGGGCTCCAGCGTGGCACTGATCACTGACGGACGTTTCTCCGGAGCTTCCCGTGGCGCATCCATCGGACATGTGTCTCCGGAGGCAGCAGTGGGTGGCCCGATCGCACTGGTAGAAGAGGGCGATATCATCCGCATCAACATCCCGGAGAACAAACTGGATGTACTGGTATCCGACGAAGAACTGGCAGCCAGAAGAGCAAAATGGCAGCCCAGAGAGCCTAAGATCACGACCGGCTATCTGGCAAGATATCATGAACTGGTGACGAGCGGCAACCGCGGTGCGGTACTGGAAGCACCTTCTCAGAAGAACTAAGCAATCATTAAAATAACCGGAGGGATTTTGAAATGCAGTTAACGGGATCGGAAATTCTGGTAGAATGTCTGAAGGAGCAGGGGGTAGATACCGTATTCGGTTACCCCGGCGGAGCAATCCTTAATATTTATGACGCACTTTATAAGCACAGTGGGGAGATCAAACATATTCTGACTTCCCATGAACAGGGGGCGGCACATGCGGCGGACGGCTATGCGAGAGCTACGGGAAAAGTAGGTGTCTGCATGGCTACCAGCGGTCCCGGCGCCACGAATCTGGTCACCGGTATCGCTACGGCTTACATGGATTCTGTACCGATGGTAGCAATCACCGCCAACGTTACCTTGCCTTTACTCGGTAAGGACAGCTTCCAGGAGGTGGATATCGCCGGCGTGACCATGCCCATTACGAAGCATGGCTATATTGTGAAAAATGTGGAGATCCTGGCTGATACCATCCGCAAGGCATTCCATATCGCCAGAAGCGGAAGACCCGGCCCTGTCCTGATCGATATTACGAAGGATGTGACGGCAGCTGCCTGTGAATATACTCCCATGACGATTCAGCCGGAGGAGAGAGTGACCCGTTACACCAGGGAAGAACTGATGCTGGTAGCGGAGATGATCCACAAGGCGAAAAAACCATACATCTATCTGGGCGGCGGAGCCATCATTTCCGAGGCAAGTGCTGAGGTGGCAGAATTCGCAGAGCTGATCGATGCACCGGTATGTGATACTTTGATGGGTAAGGGAGCCTTTGATGGGAAAAGTGAGCGCTATACCGGCATGATCGGCATGCATGGCACCAAGACTTCGAACCTTGGAGTCAGCGAATGTGATCTGTTGGTGGCACTGGGAGCCAGATTCTCCGACCGTGTGACCGGTAACCCGAAGAAGTTCGCGGAGAATGCAAGGATCATTCAGCTGGATGTGGATGCAGCGGAGATCAATAAGAATATCCGTGTGGACGCTTCTCTGGTAGGAGATCTGAAGAAGACTCTGACAGAATTAAATGCCTGCCTGTCCAAACAGGAACATCCGGAGTGGATGGCGCATATAACGGAACTGAAGGAAAAATATCCCCTGAAATACGATGACGAAAATCTGTCCTGCCCTTATATCATGCAGGAGATTGACCGTGTAACGAACGGAGAAGCCATCATCACCACAGACGTGGGACAGCATCAGATGTGGGCGGCACAGTATTATCATTATACGAAGCCCCGTACCTTCCTGTCTTCCGGAGGATTAGGTACCATGGGTTACGGTCTGGGAGCCTGCATCGGTGCGCAGATCGGACAGCCGGATAAGGTCTGCATCAACATTGCAGGCGACGGATGTTTCCGCATGAACATGAACGAACTGGCTACTGCCAGCCGTTACAACATTCCCATCATCCAGGTGGTCATCAACAACCAGGTGCTGGGCATGGTAAGACAGTGGCAGACACTGTTCTATGGGAAACGCTATTCCCAGACAGTACTGAAGGATAAGGTGGATTTCTGCAAGGTGGCAGAAGGACTGGGCTGTACCGCCATCCGCGTGACCAAAAAGGAAGAAGTGGCACCCGCTATCGAGAAAGCCATTGCCCTGAAGGCACCGGTAATGATTGAGTGCATGATCCCGGAGGATGATAAGGTATTCCCCATGGTTCCGGCAGGAGCCCCCATCAGCGAAGTATTTGACGGAGATGATTTGAAAAGGCAGTCCTGATGAATAAGACGACGAAGAGATTACTTTTTGCGGTGCTGATATTACTGCTTTTTTTGCTGACAGTATATTTTGTCCTGGCATTATACTACAGGGAAGGTTTTTCTCTGAATACCTGGATCAACGGAGTATACTGTACCGGGAAAACGGTGGAAGAAGTGAATTCGGAGCTTTTGTCACATACAGAAGCTCCGGATGTTGTCATCGTGGATAAAGCGGGAGAGAAATACACGATTACTCTCGCTGATGTGGATTATCACGCGGACTTTAGCAGCGCACTGGAAGCATACAGACAGGAACAGAATCCTTATCTGTGGGTAGACAATGTTCTGTTTCATTCCAGGCGGACCCTGGCACCTGCGGTGACTGTGGATGAGGAGGCGCTTCGCAGAGCCTACAACGCCCTGGATTTCGTACAGACGGAACAGAAGAGAATAAAAGATTACAGCCTTACCAGGGATGCGGAGGGTGCCTATGTCTTCACGGACGGACTGAGCGACCGTATCGATCTGGAGAAGGCTTTTTTGGCGTTAAAACAAATCGTGGAGAATGGGCAGGAAACACTGAATCTGCAGGAGAGCGGATGTTACTATGAGATAACACCGGATGAGAGTCAAAAAGCCCTGCGGAATCTGTGGAAAGAGATCGAGAGATTTCAGACCTGCGATATTGTCTACTGCTTCGGCGAAGAGAGACATCCGATGACAGCAGCGGACTGTGCTTTTTTTCTGACAGCGGAGAACGGACTGCCAGTGCAGGATGAGAAGGGAAGCTTTGTACTGGACGAGGAGGCTGTGACGGCGTATGTGCAGAGCCTGGCGGAAGAATATGACGGCTATGGACGAACCAGACAGTTTCACAGTACCCGTGGGGATGTGATCACCATCGATGGCGGAACCTATGGCAGCAAGATGGACCGGAAAAAGGAGACTGCCTACCTGCTGGAGCATCTGCTGGATCCCGGTGTACATACAGGCACGCCGCAGTCACATATCCCTAGTTATGAGAGAGAAGCCTTCTGCTATGGGAAAAATGATATTGGTGACACCTATATCGAAGTGGATATGACAGAACAGAAAATGTACTATTACGAAAAAGGTGTATTGAAGCTGGAGACGGAGATTGTGACAGGCAATATGCGGCGGCGCATGGGAACGCCGGAAGGCGTCAATTTTGTCTATAATAAGCAGAAAAATCGTGTCTTACGGGGACCGGGGTATGCATCTCCTGTGAAATTCTGGATGCCTGTGAAGGGCGGTATCGGTATTCATGACGCCGGATGGCGCAAAGAATTCGGCGGGGACATCTACCAGACTGCCGGTTCCCATGGCTGTATCGATACACCGAAGGACAAAATGGAAGAATTGTTTGATTGCGTGCAGATCGGCACCCCTGTCGTAATGTTTTATTAGTGAATAGCAACTATTTAGATATTATTTGCATAGAAAAGCAAATAATATTGCTTACGCAATACATAAATATCAACAACGGTCCTTACAAATGCGAGCATTTGAAGTACCATTTTTGATATTTACGTATTCTAAATAGTTACTTTTCTAATAATACAGACATTTTCAGATAAATTGTCCTTGCTAGACGAACAAATTGAAAATAATTTAACAATGTAGTTGACTAAAGCAAATGAAAAGCTTATTCTATACCTATGCTTTTTATAAAAAATTTAGAAAATATCGAGGAGGTCTTTGAAAATGGCAAGAGTGTATAACTTTTCCGCAGGCCCTGCAGTACTCCCTGAGGAGGTATTACAGGAAGCAGCCGATGAAATGCTGGATTATAGAGGAACCGGCATGTCCGTAATGGAGATGAGCCATCGATCTAAAGCCTATGATACGATCATTAAGGAAGCGGAAGCTGATCTCAGAGAGCTGATGAATATCCCGGACAACTATAAGGTACTGTTTTTACAGGGTGGTGCGAGCCAGCAGTTTGCCATGATCCCCATGAACCTGATGAAGAACCGTGTGGCAGACTACATCGTAACTGGTCAGTGGGCGAAGAAGGCATACCAGGAGGCTTCCCTGTACGGTAAGGCAAATAAGATCGCTTCTTCCGAGGATAAGACTTTCTCTTATATTCCCGATTGCTCCGATCTGCCCATCAGCGAGGATGCAGATTACGTGTACATATGCGAGAATAATACTATTTACGGTACGAAATTCAAGACCCTGCCCAATACCAAGGGTAAGCCCCTGGTTGCAGATGTATCCAGCTGCTTTTTATCCGAGCCGGTAGATGTGACAAAATACGGTGTGATCTATGGCGGCGTACAGAAAAATATCGGACCTGCTGGTGTAGTGATCGCAATCATCCGTGAAGATCTGATCACAGAGGATGTTCTCCCGGGAACACCTACAATGCTTACATATAAGACACATGCTGATGCAAAATCGCTTTATAATACACCTCCGGCATATGGAATTTATATTTGCGGAAAAGTGTTTAAATGGCTGAAAGCACAGGGGGGACTTGCTGCGATCAAAGAGAAAAATGAGAAAAAGGCGAAAGTGCTTTATGATTTCTTTGATCAGAGTAAAATGTTTAAAGGAACAGTTGTCAAAAAAGATCGTTCCCTTATGAATGTTCCGTTTGTAACAGGAGATGCAGATCTTGATGCTAAATTTGTAAAAGAAGCGAAAGAAGCAGGACTGGAGAACTTAAAAGGACACAGATCAGTCGGCGGAATGCGCGCAAGTATTTACAATGCGATGCCGTATGAAGGCGTTGTGGCTCTGGTGGAATTTATGAAAAAATTTGAAGAGGAGAATGCATAATCATGTATAAATATCATTGCTTAAATCCAATTTCGGCAGTAGGACTTGATCAGCTGGATGAAAATTATGTGAATGTGGAGACTGCAAAAGGAGCAGACGCTATTCTTGTGCGAAGCGCAAAGATGCACGAGATGGAGTTTGATAAAAACTTGAAAGTGATCGCCCGTGCGGGCGC
>OHHY01001087.1_pt1 | contig 10703 bp, 7 predicted proteins | sample 1568101 | NCBI WGS metagenome assembly OHHY01 (sample SAMEA3879605, study PRJEB24766) | human gut metagenome | biome: human-associated habitat; feature: feces | place: USA | collected 1985/1987
CCTTGCCGGTAACGTGGAAGGCAACGCCCAGAAAATCGTGGGTGCGCAGCAGCTCGTATCCGGTCTCGCGGTAGTCGGCCTTTTCATCGCGGCCATAGGTGACCAATTTGCAGGTATGACCCTCCAGCAGAGCGGCGGTGTTCTCGTCGTCGATGTTCACCACGCCCACATCGCAGCGCTTGAACAGCTGTCCCTTCCAGCTGCGGTACTCCTCAAAGGTCTTGTGCTCGCCGGGGCCGATATGATCCGGCGAAAGGTTGGTGAACACGCCCACATCGTAGTGCACGCCCGCCACACGGTCCATCATCAGACCCTGACTGGACACTTCCATCAGTGCGGTGTCGCAGCCGGCATCCAGAAACTCCCGGAAGGTCTTTTGCAGCTCGTAGCTTTCCGGGGTGGTGTTGGCGGTGTCCTTGTGGCGTCCCATATAGTAGATGCCGTTGGTGCCGATCATGCCTACCTTGCGGCCTGCGGCCTCCAGCACGCTTTTGATCATGTGGGTGGTGGTGGTCTTGCCCTTGGTACCGGTGACGCCGATCATGGTCATCTGGCGGGCAGGGTTTCCAAAGAGGTTTGCGCTCATCAGTGCCATGGCATAGCGGCTGTTCTCCACCTTGACCACGGTCACCCCGGGCATGGCGGAAAGGTCGATGTCGTGCTGGATGACCAGCGCGCTGACCCCCTTGGCGGCGCAGTCGGCGGCAAACGTGTGGCTGTCCCGCTGGGTGCCCACGATGCACACGAACAAAAGCCCCGGGGCAGCCTTGCGGCTGTCGTAGATGATATCTGCGATCTCAGTATCCAGACTGCCCTGCACAAGGGTAAAGGGCACGCCTTCCATCAGTTGTTCCAGCTTCATACAGTCTCCTCCATAGAGCTTCTTTACATGGGGTTTTCTTCTTCGTTGGCCGTCATGCGGTCAGGGTGGGTCAGGGGCAGCTGCTCGGTGTCCGCGTCAGCTGCCGGTTCGGTAGTGTCGGCAGCATCTGCGCTTTCCGTGCTGTCCGTGCTGTCCGTGCTGTCGGCGGCGTCCTCTGCCGGGGCGGGTTCCTCGGCCTTGGGCGGCACCACATAGCCGGAGGGCAGAGTAGGCTCGCCCTGTGCAAAATAGATCTTGCGGGTGCTGCTGGCGCTGGTATGGCTGAAATCCAGCCGCCCGGTATCGGTGGGGCCGCAGCCCTTGCCATCGGCGTTGGTCAGCACATAGCGGGCGCGGTCCAGCTTATAATCCAGATCGTTCAGCGTACCCAGCAGCACGCTGATGCGGTCCTGATACAAAAAGGCGATCTGCTCGGTGTCCGCCACTTCCAGCCGTGTCACATCCTGCGACAGGCCGTATTCTTCCAGCTTGCTCACCAAGGTGCTCAGAGCTTCCATGCGGGCATCCCCTGTGTCCGCCGTGCTTTCGCTCCCGGCTGCTTCCGACCCGGAGGCGCTTGCTGCGTCCGCATCCTCCACAAGGCAGAACGCCTGTCCCGGGGCGGTATCCTGCAGCTTACCGCCGTACAGGGTGCAAAGCCCCTCGGGCTGGGTGCTTTCCTCAGACAGGATCTTCCATTTGTCCGAGATCACAAGCCACTTGCTGCCGTTTTGCACCGCGTAGGCGGGCACGGCTTCGGTCACCTGCACCACCACGGTGTTGGGGTAATCCCGGATCACCTTGATGGAGCCCAGCAGCGGGAAATTCTGCTCCAGCACAGCGGCCTTTTCGCCGGGCTCAAAGCTGAAAATGTTCTCTTCCAGCTGCACGCCCATCCGCTGCAAAATGCTGTCTGCGGAATAGCCCGCGATCTCGGTCACCTGCTTGCCGTCCGGGGTCTGCACCTGAATGGAGCTGATGCGGAACAGCATGGTCATGGTCAGGTAGATGCCCGCGCCAATGACGCACAGCAGCATGGCAAAGGCGGTCAGGCGGCGCAGTATCCGGCGGCGGCGCAGGGTGGCGCGGGTCACCTTGCGCTTTTTGCGCTTTTCCCGACGGGCAGGGCTTTGCTGCGGGGCAGTCTGCGCCGGGCGCAGACGCTGGTTCTGGCTGCCTGCCGGTTGCTGCCGGTTCGGGTGGTTTTGCGCGTTCGGGTGGTTCTGGTTTTTCCGGCTGCTCTGCCCGCTGCGGGCATTGTTTGCCGGGCGGCGCTGTTTACCGCCGGACTTCGCGTTTTTTGGTCTGCTGCCCGCCGGGCGGCTGCCGGCGGGGTACTGGGTGGTATTGCTCCCCTGCCCTTGCGCCGGACGGCGGGTCTGGGACTGGGGCTGGGTTGGGAACTGGATGCTGTTATCCGCCCGGGAGGAGCGCACACTGCCGTTGGCACTGCGGGAGGGCGGGCGGCTGAGCGGCTCGCCGTTGTAGCCGTAGCGGCTGCTGCCGGTGCTCCGGGGCGTATGATTCTGCGAAGGCGCAGAGGTGCGCGCCACATCCCGGTTCAGGTCATAGGGTCTGGTGTTCCGGGGCCTGCCGTTGCGGTCACGGTTCTGCTGCATCATTCGCACCTTCCTTCTTGTTTATTCCGGGTCTGCATCACGGGGTCTTTACCAGCTTGAGCAGCGCCGCAGTGATGCGGTCCAGACTGTCGTCCACCGACAGGCTGCGGGCATTTTTGCCCATCTCGGCCAGCTTGCCGGGCTGTGCCAGCATGGTAGAAACAGTCTGCACCAGCTTTTCGCCGGTCAGGTCTTTTTCTTCAATGACCACAGCCGCCCCGGCCTTTTGCAGCTCCATGGCGTTGTAGTACTGGTGGTTCTCCGCCACATTGGGGCTGGGGATCAGCACAGCGGCGCGTCCCACGGCTTCCAGTTCGGCCAGCGTCAGCGCACCGGCGCGGCTGATGACGAGGTCTGCTGCAGCCAGCAGCTCCGGCATATTGTTGATGTATTCCTTTACCACAAGGCTGTCGCCGGGGGCAAAGCCCTTCTGCTTTTGCAGCTGCTCAAACAGCTGCACCCCGTACTGCCCGGTGGCGTGCAGATGCAGCACCGGCTTGTGCTCGTGCTGTTCCCATGCGCAGAGGTCTGCCACCACCTCGTTGACCCGGCGTGCGCCCAAACTGCCGCCGAAGGACAGGATGACGGTGCGGTCGCCCGCACCCAGCTGTGCGCGGATGGCTTCGCGGTTCGCGGCCTGTGCAAACACCTCCGGCCGCACGGGATTGCCCACCACAAGGGTCTTGTCCGGTGCACCCAGCTTTTCCACGGCGGCGGGCACGGCGGCAAACACGATATCCACATCCGGGGCCAGCAGCTTGTTGGTCACACCGGGGAAAGCGTTCTGCTCGTGCAGGGCGGTGTGGATGCCCATTTTGGCGGCGCAGCGCACCACCGGGCCGGACACATAGCCGCCGCAGCCAATGACCAGGTCGGGCTGGATGTCCTTCATCATCTTTTTGGCCTTGGGGCCGGAGAGTGCCAGGTTCCACAGGGTAATGATGTTCCGCTTGATATTGTTCAGACTCAGCTTCCGCTGAAAGCCGGTGATCTCGATGTGATGGAAGGGATAGCCCGCCTGTGTGACCAGACGGTACTCCATGCCCTCTTTCCGGCCCGCAAAATGGATCTCGGCGGTGGGGTCGGCCTTTTTGATGGCTCCCGCAATGGCCAGAGCCGGGTTGATATGGCCGGCAGTGCCGCCGGCTGCAATGAGTACACGCATCTTGGTTCCTCCTTACTGTTCTGTCTGCGCTCTGCGCGCGGTATCCAGCACAATGGTCTTTGCCTTGCGCTGGCGCTCCCGCTCGGCGTGGGCTTCCTCCCGTTCCAGGCGGGCCCGTTCGCCGTTGCGTCCGATATTGACCATAACACCCATCTCGGCCAGCAGCAGGATCAGACTGGTGCCGCCGGAGGAGAAGAAGGGCAGCGAAATGCCGGTGTTGGGCAGGGTGTTGGTGACAACGGCGATGTTGCAGAACACCTGCCAGGCGATCTGCGCCATGATGCCGATGCCCACCAGCGTGCAGAACCGGTTTTCGGCATGGAAGGCGATCCAGAAGCCCTGCACCAGAAAGAGGACGAACAGCACGATGACGATCACCGCGCCGACGAAGCCCAGTTCCTCGCACACGACACTGAAGATAAAGTCGTTGGTGCTCTCCGGCAGCCAGAGCTGCTTTTCAATGCTGTTGCCAAGGCCCAGCCCCGTGGCACCGCCTGAGCCGATGGCGTACAGGCTCTGCTTGGTCTGGCTGGTCATCCGGTCAAGATCCTGGGTCCAGCCGTCCAGACGGCTCTGCAGGTAGTCGATGGAGTCCACATGCTTCAGCAAAGTCTCCAGCAGGAACAGCGCAACACCGGCACAGCCCCAGGTAATGATGCCGCCGCTGCCGCCCAGCAGCAGGATGGTGCCCACGATGGCCGTGGTCAGCAGGATGCCCGACATGTGGGGCTCCAGCACCAGCAGGATCAGGACAGGCACCAGCCACAGGATGGGCCGGATGAGCTCCACCACGATGCTGTGGTGGACCCACTTGCGCAGGGGCACCTCGCCGAATTTGATCTGCGGGGTCTTGGCGGCGATATCCGCCGTGAGCAGGATCATCTCAAACTTTGCCACCTCGGAGGCCTGTAAGGTCAGGCCGCCAAAGCTGATCCACCGGCGGCAGCCGTTGATGGGGCTGCTGAACAGCACCAGCACCAGCAGGATCAGGCAGACAACATAGCCCAGCTTGACCATTCTGCGCAGGAAGCGGTGGTCAAAATAGGAGAACAGGAACATCATGCCCAGGCCCAGCACCGTGCAGAGCAGCTGGGATTTGATGTAATGGAAGCTGTCCCCAAAGCGGAGATAGCCCGTGGTATAGCTTGCACTGAACAGCATGACCAGCCCGAACACCATGATGATGGCCAGGGTCGCCATCCAGTTGAGCAGGATGGGCGGCCAGGGGCCGGGGTCCCGCTGAAAGACGGAAAACGGCTCTGCTTTTTTTCTGCGGAGTGTTGCCAAACTGCACCCCTCCTTAACTGATTTTTGCCAGCTGAACGGTCAGCGCCACGCCCAGCATGGCAATGACACAAAAGGTATAAAAGATCTGTTCCGCGCTCTGGCCCCGCAGCTCCAGCCAGCGGTGGAGCGGTGCCGAGCGGAACAGCTGCCTGCGGCCCCGGCTGGCCTTGCAGACCAGGATCTGCAGAGCCACCATGCCGCCCTCCAGCCAGAAGGGCAGGGCCAGCGGCAGGGTGAGGTCAGGCCAGCCGATGCACAGGGGAACGCACCCCAGCATCCCGGCCAGAAACAGGCTACCCACGCTGCCCAGCCGCAGCTTTGCGGGCGGGAAGTTCCAGAGCAGGAATGCCATCAGGGAACCGGCCAGTGCGGCGGGCAGAACGCCCAGCGGGAACCAGCCCAGCAGGGTCATCACCCCCATCAGGCCCAGCATGGCCGCAAAGGATGTACCGCAGACGATGCCGTCCATGCCATCGGCAATGCGGGCACACTCGGCCAGTGCGACCAGCAGTCCTTCCCACAGCAGCGGGGCGGCAATGCCCAGATCGACATAGCCCACGCCCGGCAGGGTGATCCCGGCTGCAAGGCAGCCTTTGGCTCCCAGCAGCACCAGTACCACGGCACCGGCAGCGGCTTCCAGCCCAAGGCGGGTGTGCCGCCGCAGGCCCAGCACAGAACGGCTGCGGATGCGGGCCAGATCCTCCAGCAGGCCCACGCCGCCAAAGAGCAAAGCCCCCAGCAGCGCTGTGAGCAGCCGGACCGAGAACAGGCTCTCGGCCCCCAGCAGCTCAGGCTGGGCCACACAGGCGGCTGTCCAGCCCACGCCCACAGCAGCCAGCACCCCCACCATCAGGCAGAGCCCGCCCATGGTGGGGGCCTGCTGCGGGCGCTCCGGCTCGGCATCCGGCGCTTCCTGCTTGGGTGATGGTGCCTGCCGGGCCTTGGGCTCATCCCAGCGTCCCTGGAACGCCCGCAGCAGCGGCACCATCAGATTCCCGAGCGCCGCCGTGAGGAAGAACCCCAGCGTTGAGGCGGCGATCAAGGCGAAACGAATCATAGCTCGATGTTACTCCTTGTAAAAGATCTCCAGCACTTTTTCCAGTGCCATGCCGCGGCTGGCCTTGACCAGCAGGGCATCGCCGGGCTGCATTTTGTTCAGCAGGGCCTCGGCGGCCTGAGCGTAGGTGTCGGCATGGAGGGTGGGCAGCCCCTTGGCAGCAGCCACCACGGCAATGCGCTTGGCCTGCTCGCCATAGGTGACGAGGTAGTCCACCTTGTTCTCCACGGCCTGACGGCCCACCTCCTCGTGGGCGGCGCGGCTGATATCACCCAGCTCCAGCATATCGCCCAGCAGGGCAAAGCGGCGCTTGCAGGGATACTCCCTGAACATGGCCAGCGCGGCCTTCATGCTGTCGGGGTTGGCGTTGTAACAATCCTCAATGACATCCACGCCTCTGGCGTGCACCACCTTCTGGCGCATTCCGGTCTGCTCAAAGTCCGCCAGACCGGCAATGACCCGGCGGGCATTCAGCCCCAGACGGGTGGCGGCGCAGTAGGCAGCCAGTGCGTTGGCCACATTATGCCGGCCCATGGCGGGGATCTTTACGAGGAAAGTCCCCTCCTCGTGATCCTCCAGCACAAAGCTCATGCCCTTTTCATCCTGCTGGATGGACAGGGCACAGACATCAGCGTTCTCATCGCCCAGGCTGAACCAGACCGGACGGACATGGTCGGGCAGGACTGCCTTGCGCAGGAAGGGGTCGTCCCCGTTCAGCACCAGCGGAGCACCCTCCGGCAGACCGGCGCAGATCTCCAGCTTTGCCTTGCAGATGTTCTCCTGACTGCCCAGGTTGCCGATGTGGGACACACCGATGCAGGTGATGATGCCTACATCCGGGCGGGCGCACTTGCTCAGGCGCTCGATCTCCCCGGCGTGGCTCATTCCCATCTCCACCACGGCGTACTGGGTCTCTTTGCCGATGCGGAACATGGTGCGGGGCAGGCCCAGCTCATTGTTCTGGTTGCCCTCGGTCTTGATGGTGCTGCCAAAGCCCGCAATGGCTGCGTAGGTCATCTGCTTGGTGGTGGTTTTGCCCACGCTGCCGGTCACGCCCACCACTTTGGGGTGGAACTGGCTGCGATAATTGGCACCCAGCACCATCATGGCGTGGTAGCTGTCCGGGCAGATCACGCTCTTCTCCTCCGGCACGCCTTCCACGGGGTGGTTCAGCACCACGCAGAGCGCGCCGTTTTCCAGCGCCTTGGCGGCAAAATCATGGCCGTCGAATTTTTCGCCCGGGAACGCCACAAAGATGCACCCGGGGCAGACCTCACGGCTGTCGGTGGTCACCAGCGTGACCGGGCTCTTGCACTGGGCCAGCGCGTTGACGGCCAGGCCCTCCAACAGGATGTTTGCTGCAATTGCTTCCATACTCTCATTCCCCTTTATCCACAGATCAGATGTACGATGGTTCCCTGCTGGACGCTGGAGCCGGGTGCCTCACTCTGGCTCTGGACCGTGCCGGAGCCTTCGACTGTGCAGTTGAGCCCTGCGGCGTTCAGCATCTGCCGGGCAAAGTCCGCGCTCTTGCCGGTCACGTCCGGCACCTCGGCGTGCTTGCCCTCATAGGTATCGGTATACAGATAAACGGTGGTGCCGTAGGGCACCTCTGCCCCCGCGCGGGGGTACTGGTAGGTAACAAGGGCGGCGGTCTGGTCGGATTCGCTCTCGGCCAGGTGATGCTTCAAGCCCTTGATGTTCAGCTGCACCTGCGCGTTGCTCCACTCCTTGCCCGTCAGGTTGGGCACCTTGACGGTGGTGCCGCTGCGGTCCACGCCGTCGGTGGCGATGCCCAGATAGGGCGCGATCTCACTGATGATGTTGCCCACCACAGGGGCAGCCAGAATGGACGAATAGTCGGTGCGGGCATTGTTGGGGTCGTCCAGCATGACATAGACCAGGATCTCCGGGTCGTTGGCGGGCAGGACAGCCGCAAAGGATGCCACCTTCTTGTAGTCGCCATCGGCGCGGCGGTCCATGTTCAGCTGCTCGGAGGTGCCGGACTTGCCGCCGATGCGGTAGCCTGCAACGTAAGCGTTGCCGCCGCCGCCCTGGGTGCCGTCGCCCACCTCAAACTCCATGATCTGGCGGATGGTCTCACTGGCGCTCTCGCTGATGACCTGACGGCGGATGTTGGTGCCGATCTCCTGCACCACGTTTCCGTTCTGGTCCGTGATCTTATCCACCACATGGGGGGTGACCAGATAGCCGCCGTTGACTGCCGCCGAGATGGCGGTGCACACCTGCAGCGGGGTCACGGCCATGGCCTGACCAAAGGCGGAGGAGGCCAGCTCCACCTCGCCCAGACGGCTCTTGCTGTAATACTGCATGAAGCTGGTCTCATTGGGCAGGTCCACACCGGTGCGCTCGGTGAATCCGAAGGCATCGAAGTAATCATAGAACAGGCTGGAACCCACGCGCTGACCCAGCTGGATGAAGTAGATGTTGCAGCTGTTGCGCAGGGCCTCGGCCAGATTCTGGGCACCGTGCGACTTTCTGCCGGCGCAGTGGTAGGTCTGCTTTGCCACGCTGTACGCGCCGGAGCAGTTCAGGGTGGTGTAATAGGTCGCCTTGCCGCTGTCCACACCCATGGCGGCGGTGATGACCTTGAACACGCTTCCGGGGTAGTACAGCTCGGTGATGGTCTTGTTCTTCCACTGGATATCCCGGTAGGTGCCGGTGTAGTCGGCCTCCTCATCCGCGATCTTCTGGCCGTTCTCGTCTCGCAGGTAGTTGCCGTTCTCGTCTTTTTTGTAGATGGTGTACAGCTCCGGCTCGGCCTGCACCTGCTCCGTCAGATAGGCCAGATTGGCGCTGAAATCCTGTGGGTCATTGGGGTCAAAGTCCGGCTTGGAGGCCATGGCAAGGATGGCACCGGTCTTGACATTCATCACAATGGCGCAGCCGCGGTTCTCAACGGTGTTGGCCGCCACGGCCTCGTTCAGGTAGCGCTCCACCACCTCCTGAATGTTCACATCCAGCGAGAGCACCAGATTGGAGCCGTCCTTGGCAGCGTAGGTGGTGGCGTTTTCATCGGCAATGGCGTTGCCGTAGGCATTGCGCAGGGTGATGGTGCGGCCATTCACACCGGCCAGCGTGGACTCATAGGAGTTTTCCAGACCGTACACGCCCTGACCATCCGCATTGCAGAAGCCCAGCACGGCGGCGGCAAAGCGGCCGTAGGGGTAATCCCGCTGGAAGCCCTTGGAGGCCGACACCGACACCCGTCCCTTGCGGACAGTGGGGGTACCGTCGTCGCTCTCCTGCTGGCCCAGACCCAGCTTGGTCAGGATCTTTTCCAGCGCACCGGCGGATTTTCCGCTCTTGCTGTGGGCCTTGTTGTAGGTCTTGACGTACTCCTCAATGGAGAGCTTGATGGCGTTGTTGACCTTGGTGGCCAGCACCTGATAGGAGCTTTCGTTTTGGGAGAGGGCATCGCAGACCGCCTGATACTGGGTCTGGTACTCTGCCGAAGTGGTGTCCACGCTGTCCAGACTCTCGCCGTCGCCCGAAAGCAGGCGCAGGGTGATCTGGGTGCAGACCTCCTTCATGGCGGCCTCATCGATGGTGCGGGTCTCCGCCTTGGTGTCCTGATCGGTGGTGGTGGTATACAGGGCCGTGCTGTAAGAAGGGTCGGCCCAGATGGTCCAGACCACGCTGGTGGATGCCAACGTGATGCCGCTGGTGTCGTAGATCTCACCGCGGGTGGCCTGAATGGTGCTGTCCAGCAGCTGCTGCTCGGCGGCGTACTGGCGGTAGGTGGCACCGTCGCGGATCTGGATCTTGTACAGGCTGTAGATCACGGTCAGCGCGGCGACCACCACAAGAAGCACGGCGGCACCAAAGCTGATATGACGCAGCCGGGCACTGAGCCGTGCGTGCGGGTCCGCACTGCGGCGGCGGGCACTGTTCTTTTTGGGATTGGAGGATGGTGTTTGCATTGCGTACTCCCGAAGAAAACCGAAAAAGCGTGCGCTGCCGCACGCTTTTCGTTGTTTGGTTTATTTTGCCGTTCTGACAGAGGCAAGAATGGTCATTGCCCCATCGTGGAGCAGATCCGACCACTGCCGCACAGCGGATGCCTTGCGCACCAGAACGCTGCCCTCATCCAGCCGGATGTAGGTGATCTGGCTCTGGTCGATCTTCATCAGCCCCAGGCGTGTGGCGGTCTCCTCAACACTTGTGATGTTGGTGCGGCTGTTCAGGGCACTGTTGTAGTATGTATACTGGCTCTGCTCGCTCACAAGCTCTGCCTTAGCGCTCTGGATCTGAGAATTCAGCTCCACCAGCTGCGCCTCGCTCCACAGCAGGCTCACCGCAAAGCCCACCAGCAAAGCCGCGCCCACCAGCTGCAGCGCGTGCTGCATGGCGGCCCGCACGGGGTTCAGCCGCTTTTTGCCGCCCTTTTCTACCCGCAGCGGGACTTTGGGCTGTGCCTGCGGCGCTCTTCTGCGCCGAACCTCTGTCATATCGTATGCTGCCTGACCCATGGTGATCTCCTCCTCACATCTCCGGGGCTGTGCCGCCCTCAGATCTTTTCCAAAACCCGCAGGTGGGCCGAGCGGCTGCGCCGGTTCTCTTCCAGCTCCTGCGTGTTGGCTTCAATGGGTTTGCGTGTGATCAGCTTTGCCTTGGCTTTGCCGCCGCAGACGCACACCGGGAACTCCGGCGGGCAGGTGCAGGCGGTGGACCAGCGGCGGAACTTGTTTT
>OHHY01001089.1_pt1 | contig 10680 bp, 9 predicted proteins | sample 1568101 | NCBI WGS metagenome assembly OHHY01 (sample SAMEA3879605, study PRJEB24766) | human gut metagenome | biome: human-associated habitat; feature: feces | place: USA | collected 1985/1987
ACAATTATTTTTGTTTTTTTCAAAACTTTTCAAATTGTTTAATCAGAAGAAACAATTTCTTGTGACAGCTCAGTTAGAATACCACTATCCAACCGAGTTGTCAACACTCTTTTTTATAATTTATAATTATTCTTCATGATATAACGAATTGCATCTTGAATCCAGGACACATATACCAGATTAATGCCAGAAACTTTTCCCACAGACGATTTACATACTTCCGGCAAGATCACTGTATCAAAACCAAGTTTTTTCGCTTCGGCCACTCTTTGTCCTGCCATACTCACTGCCCGGACCTCACCACTTAATCCAACTTCGCCAAATGCGATCACTGAATCCGGAATGATAATATCTTTACAGCTCGATACAACTGCCAGTGAGATTCCCAAATCAATCGCAGGCTCTGTCATTTTCATGCCACCTGCGATATTTACATATGCATCGCAGGCTGCCAGATGAATTCCTACTTTTTTTTCTAATACAGCCATAAGCAGATTTACTCTGTTAAAATCAGTTCCCACCGCAGTTCTTCTTGGTATTCCAAAATTGCTCTGGCAGACCAGTGCCTGAATCTCCACAAGGATCGGTCGTGTTCCTTCCATCGAGCACGCAACAATGGAACCAGATGTCCCATTCGGCTTTCCGTTCAGCATAAACTCTGACGGATTCTTCACTTCTTCCAATCCTGTATTTCTCATTTCAAATACACCAATTTCATTTGTAGATCCAAATCTGTTTTTGACAGCACGAAGAATACGATAAGACGCATGACGGTCTCCCTCAAAATACAGCACTGTATCCACCATATGTTCCAAAACTCTCGGACCTGCTACATTGCCTTCTTTTGTCACATGTCCTACGATAAAAATAGAAACACCCTGACCTTTGGCAATCTGCATCAGAATATTCGTTGATTCCCTAACCTGCGAAACACTGCCTGGTGCCGAACTGATATCTTCATGAAACATCGTCTGGATTGAATCAATCACGACCATATCCGGTTTTTTTCTTTCAATCACCTCTCTGATTGTTTCCAGATTTGTCTCACATAGTAACTGGAGATTCTCATTGAACTCCCCAATACGTTCAGCACGTAATTTAATCTGCCGCAAAGATTCTTCACCTGATATATATAATACAGAATTACCCGACATCGCCAGATTTCTGCAAACCTGTAAAAGAAGGGTGGATTTTCCGATTCCCGGATCTCCACCCACCAATACCAAAGACCCGGGGACAATGCCGCCCCCGAGTACTCTGTCAAGCTCTCCTATATTCGTCAGTTTTCTTTCATCTTCCGAAAGTCTGATGTCTTTTAATACTACCGGTTCAGCTCTTCGCAAACCGTTCTGTAGACCGCTTCCCGTCGAAGATACCTTCTTTGTGGAAACTGTTTCTTCAACAAATGTATTCCATGCTCTGCATCCAGGACATTGTCCCATCCACTTTGAAGACTCATACCCACATTCCTGACAAAAATAAACAACCTTTTTATTTTTTAGCATTTTTCAACCTTTACTGCTACAGCTGCATCTCCGCCAAGTTCTACACTGAAAGAAAGCTTGCCGCCAAGATTTGTCTGCATTTTTCCTGCATCTTCACCATCAATAGAAATGCTGTATTCTGTATCAGCTTCCATCTCAACGGTAATCTGCGCGTCCTCCGCACCTTCTACTTCAAACTCCATGCCAGTACCATCCTGCTTCAATGAATATACAGCAGTTCCCGGTACAGACTCGTATACAAACATTCCATTGCGTTCCAGTTTGGTAATCTCTTTAAATGTTTTTACTTTATAAACATCTCCCTGATATGGAAAATCAGATACTTTTGATTTTGCCGGCAACTCATAATTGCCAAAGCTGATTCCTCCATTTTCTTCTGTACGGATCAGTTCTTTTACTACTGCCATGATCTTATGTCCTCCCTAGACTTTTCTGTTGTGTTTTAGTCCTTGCATATCTGCACCGTGTTATCTTAATATCCCATCTGACACAGATATTTCAGTTACATTATTATAACATTCAGTACTTTTTTTGACCAGTATCCTAACCAAGATTTAACATCTTTTTTAGATTTTAAATTGCCATAATCCCTTTTGCGCTTATTCCGTATCTCTGACCGGAATAAAACAAATTTTCTTCTGATGAAGCTGAACTTTCACTGTATCTCCAGTTCGAATTCTGCCTTCAAGAATTTCATTGGCCATCGGATCTTCCAGTTTATTCTGAATGGCTCTTCTCAGAGGTCTTGCGCCATATTTACTGTCAAAACCGGATTCTGCCAGATAATCTCTGACCGAATCTGTAATTTTAAGCTGAATACCCATCTGCTCTGCACATCGTTTCTCAAGATTTTTCAAAAGAATATTCACGATTTTCCTGATCTCCGGCTTTTTAAGTGGATGGAATACCATAATTTCATCGATTCGATTCAAAAATTCCGGTTTAAAAAGTCTTCTTACTTCTTCCATCACTCCGGATTTCATTCTCTCATAGTCCTGTTTTTCATTATACTGGGACATAAAGCCAAGTTTCTTTGGCTCAATGATTGCCTGCGCTCCAACATTGGATGTCATAATGATTATCGTCTGTTTAAAATCAACTTTTCTTCCATGTGCATCTGTAATATGTCCATCGTCTAAAACCTGAAGCAAAATATTAAACACATCCGGATGTGCTTTCTCAATCTCATCAAACAACAGTACACTATACGGATTTCTTCTTACTTTTTCGCTAAGCTGCCCGCCTTCATCATATCCAACATATCCCGGAGGTGAACCGATCATTTTGGAAACACTGTGTTTTTCCATGTATTCTGACATGTCAACACGGATCATTGCCTGCTCACTGCCAAACACAGCTTCCGCAAGTGCCTTTGAAAGTTCTGTTTTGCCTACACCGGTCGGTCCAAGAAAAAGGAATGAGCCAATCGGACGGTTTGGATCTTTCAGCCCTACTCTGCCTCTTTTAACAGCCTGCGCAACCGCTTTGACAGCTTCTTCCTGTCCGATCACTCTTTTATGAAGTTCTTTTTCCAGGGCCGCAAGACGCTTGGTTTCACCTTCCGTAAGTCTTTTTACTGGAATTTTAGTCCAGTCCGATACTATATCTGCTACAGAATTTTCATTTACCGTAAGATTTTTGCGTTTATTTCTACGCACTTCTTTTTTTCTGTATTTTTCAATCTGTTCTTCCGCTTCATTCTGCTCCTGCTGAATTCTCTTTGCCATAGACAGATCTGCAAGTTTTATTGCTTCTTCTTTCTGATTCAGCAATTCTCTTATCTTTATTTCCAGTGCTTCTATCTCTGGTGCGGAACGATAGCTTCCAAGCTGTACTTTGGATGCAGCTTCATCAATAATATCGATTGCTTTATCCGGAAGAAATCGGTCATTAATATATCGAACTGACATTCTAACCGCAGCCTCCAAAGCCTCATCTTCAATTCTTACCCCATGATGTTTCTCATAATACGGACGAAGTCCTTTCAAAATCTCAAGGGCCTCCTGTTCTGTCGGCTCTTCTACGGTAACCGGCTGAAATCTTCGCTCCAGCGCAGCATCCTTTTCGATGTATTTACGATATTCCTCCAGTGTTGTTGCACCAATCAGCTGAATTTCTCCTCTTGAAAGAGAAGGCTTCAGAATATTGGACGCATCCAGAGCACCTTCTGCCCCTCCGGCGCCAATGATTGTGTGAAGTTCATCAATAAAAAGAAGAATTCCCTGGTTTACACGCACCTCATCAATTACCTTGCGGATACGTTCCTCAAATTCTCCCCTATACTTACTTCCGGCAACCATTCCTGACATATCAAGAACAACAACTCTTTTATCACGCACAGAATCCGGAACAAGTCCTGAAACAATTCTCTGTGCCAGACCTTCAACAATCGCAGTCTTACCAACTCCCGGTTCTCCAACCAGGCACGGATTATTCTTACTTCTTCTGCTCAGGATCTGAATCAGTCGTGTAATCTCTCTGTCACGTCCAACCACAGGATCCAATTTGCCTTCTGCTGCCATCACAGTCAGATCTCTGCTGTACTGGTCCAGCGTCGGCGTCGCCGCCCCACTCTTCTGTGTTTTTTGATTTCTGCCACCCTGTAGTTCTTCTGCTGTTGGATTCTCAATTCCCATCGCGGTCAGAACTGCCACATACAGTTTCTGGATATTGACTCCCATTGTATAAAGAAGCCTGGTCGCAACACAATCCGTCTCTTTAAGCATTGCCACAAGAAGATGTTCCGTTCCGGCCTGTGCTTCTTTCTGATTTTCTGCCTCCTGTACAGATTTTTCAAGCACTCTCATCGCTCTTGGGCTGTATTCCGGTGCCTTTTCCGCAGCCAGCACCTCTGACGGTGCGATCAGTTCTTCGATCAGCTGGCGCAGTGCATCTTCTTCTACATTAAATTCTTCCAGAATCCTGCCCGCCGTACCCTCTTTTTCCTTTAGCAGACCTACCAGAATATGCTCTGTGCCAATATATGAATGATTACAGGACTGTGCGGTGGTTTTTGCCAGTTTTAACGCATTTGCAGCCTGTCTGGTAAATTTATCCTGCATAGTTTGTTCCTCCTAGTTGTCAATTTCGTATTCGTCATAGATCTCATCGATCAGATCATGCACTTCACTTCTGCTGACGTTTCTGCAGCAGCCCTTTGCCAACGCTACAAGAAGATTTTCTTTCATTTCTTCCAGTGCTTTGATCTTATCAACATCCACAGCAATAATTGCCCCACGTCTGCGGTCGATCGTAACAAAACCTTCCTGACGCAACAAAGAATATGCTTTGTTTACCGTATGCATATTAATTCCTACTGTATCCGCCAACTGTCGAACTGACGGAAGCGGATCTCCCTCTTGCAGTCTGGAAGTAGCAATTCCCATTATAATCTGATTCATAAGCTGTACATATATAGCTTCATCACTGTTAAAATCTATTTCAATGACCATTTCCGTCAGCCTCCCATTGTTTTTCAATGTTATACATATAGTAGCACATACAGCAGATTTTGCAAGTAAAAAATAAAAACAGGCAGCCTGTTCAGCCACCTGTCTTATTATCATTATGTCATTTTTATCAGCCAAGAATCTTCTTAAACTGTTCTTTATTAAGAATAAGATTAAATCCCATTGGATTAAATACCATTGCTTCCGCCTGATTGATCAGAATTTCCGGAAGTTTGTTAAATGGAATTTTTGCCAGGCGAAGTTTTTTACCTTTTGCAAATTTTTCAAATTCCATAACATCAGAAAATACCGGCTGTAAAATCTGGCCTTCTTTATTTTTCAGATACGGAATATTAATTTTTTTCGGATTTTCTTCGTCACGTTCCATTGCTACCAGGAAATGAGATTTTTTCAGATTTGCAATCAGTTCCTCTTCCAGTGCTCTTAAATTTTTGTGTTCTTCTTTTTCAACCGGACGTCGAAGTTCCTGCATAAAATAGATACCTGAAAGCTGTAATGTTGGATTGATCAGCGGACGTTTAGCCGGCTCCATCTGACTGAGATCTGGTTTTCTAACGATTTTTTCCAGATCAATCTCAATTTCATCTGCTCCGTTATTCCAGATTACAGAGTTTACGCCAATAGAAAACAGAAGTCCGTACATTCTCGGAAAATCTTTTTTCTCATAACGCATCCCCATAAGAAGGATTTTATCTTCCAGTTTCTTTTTGCCATATTCCTTCAGAGTTTCCTCTTCTGCAAAAAACCACACCTGATCATTATATGTTTCTTCTCCGCAAGTTACATAAGGCAGTTTTGTTGCCTGTGAATATGCCACAAACACTGTCTCCCTTGCCTGAAGTTCTTTGACTGCATCTTCTACACTAATACCCATTTTGTTTTCCTTTCATTTATCGCTTCCGCATGATATATCATAAATTATACCATATTTCACGAAAAATGGCACACTTTTTTGGTGATTTTTTTATATTATCATTCCGTTTATTACTTCAGGCCTCATCAATGGCTTTTCCAATATCATGACGCATATATTTATTCGCAAACTGAATCCACTCTGTTGCATCATAAGCATTTTTGCGTGCCTCTTTCAGAGTCTTTCCTTTTGCTGTAATTCCAAGTACACGGCCGCCATTTGTAACAATCTGTCCATCCTGGAATTTGGTTCCGGCATGGAAACAATAATATCCATCTTTACCTTTAAAGTTTTCAAATCCATACATTGGAATGCCCTTTTCGTATTTTACAGGATATCCTTCACTTGCAAGGACCACACATACAGCCGCATTATCCTCAAATTCCAGCTCTATCTTATCCAGTGTTCCATTCACGCAGGCTTCCATAACTTCTATAATATCTGTTTTCATTCTTGGAAGTACAACCTGTGCTTCCGGATCTCCAAACCGTGCATTATATTCCAGTACCTTCGGTCCTTCTGCTGTAAGCATCAGTCCAAAGAAAATAATCCCGACAAATGGACGACCTTCTGCTGCCATCGCATCTACTGTTGCCTGATAAACGTGCTGTTTGCAAAATTCGTCAACTTCTTTTGTATAAAATGGACTTGGTGAAAACGTTCCCATCCCACCTGTATTTAATCCTTTATCACCATCCATGGCACGTTTATGGTCCTGCGCAGATGTCATAGTACGGATAGTTTTACCATCTACAAAAGAAAGTACTGACACTTCTCGACCAGTCATAAATTCTTCAATGACCATAGTATTTCCGGCACTTCCGAATTTTTTGTCTTCCATAATTTCTTTAACGCCAGCTTCCGCTTCTTCCAGCGTATTACAGATCAAAACTCCCTTTCCAAGAGCAAGTCCGTCTGCCTTGAGAACGATTGGGAATTTTGCCTGCGTATGTAAATAATCAAGTGCTTTCTGTGGATCATCAAAGTTCTCATATGCCGCGGTTGGAATTCCGTATTTCTTCATCAGATCTTTTGAAAACGCCTTGGAGCCTTCAAGGATTGCTGCATTCTTACGAGGTCCAAATACCTTCAGTCCGCGGGCTTCAAATACATCCACCACGCCGCCGACCAACGGGTCATCCATACCAATGATTGTCAGATCCACTTTATTTTCTTCTGCAAAATCAGCAAGCTTCTCAAATTCCATGGCTCCGATCGCCACACATTCTGCATATTCTGAAATTCCTGCATTCCCAGGTGCACAGTAAATTTTGTCTACCTTTGGACTTTTTGCAACACTCCATGCGATTGCATGTTCTCTTCCGCCACTTCCAACAATCAGTACTTTCATGAGCTTTTATCTGCCTCCTACTATTAGACTTCTTCTATCAACAACAAATTTTTATTAATAAAGCATTCTTAATCAATAACAACTTTTCCATTCTGAACTGAAACTCTGTTATTCGCAATCAGATCAATTGCTTTCGGAAGGATTTTCCATTCTGCTTCCTCCATAACACGACGTTGAAGCACCTCCGGAGTGTCTCCCTGCTGTACTTCCACCGCTTTTTGAAGGATGATCGGTCCTGTATCTGTACCGGTATCCACAAAATGAACCGTTGCACCGCTAACCTTGACTCCGCGTGCAAGCACACCCTCATGGACATGAAGACCATAAAATCCTACGCCACAAAAAGACGGAATGAGGGATGGATGAATATTGATGATTCTGTTCGGATATGCTTCCACGATCATAGGTGGAATTGCCACCAGAAAGCCTGCCAGTACGACCAGCTCCACCTTATTTTCCTGTAATTCCTGCAGAAGCGCTTTATGAAATTCTTCTCGATTTTCAAATTTCTTCGGAGAAATGCACTTAGCCGGGATTCCCCGGCTCTCTGCGCGTTTCAGTGCATATGCGCCTGGATTATTACTGATCACCAGACCGACTTCCGCATTTGTGATCACACCGCTGTCAATCGCATCCATGATCGCCTGCAGATTTGTACCGCCTCCTGATACCAGAACACCAAGCTTTAACATAAAGTCACTCCCTTTTCTCCGGCCTCAATACGGCCAACTACATATGGAGTGTCTCCTGCCTGACGAATAGCCTCCATTGTCTTATCTACATCTGAAGGATCTACTGCCAGAACCATACCAAGTCCCATATTAAAAGTATTGTACATCATCTTTTCTTCGATATCTCCGGTCTTTGCAAGAAGGTCAAAAATCGGAAGAACCGGATAGCTGTTCTTCTCAATGACAGCTCTTGTGCCATCTTTCAGCATACGAGGAACATTTTCATAAAAGCCACCACCGGTAATATGGCTGCATGCATGAATACGAGCTCCGGCTTCTTTAACACTTTTCAGTGCTTTTACATAAATTCTTGTCGGAGCAAGCAGTGCCTCACCAAGAGTTGTTCCAAGTTCATCATAATATGTATCCAGAGATTCTTTTGTCATTTCAAACACTTTGCGGACAAGTGAAAATCCATTGCTGTGAACGCCTGTAGAAGCCATACCGATCAGAACGTCTCCTGGTTTCAGTTCTTCGCCAGTAAGAAGATCTTTCTTATCGATCACACCAACTGCAAACCCAGCAAGATCATATTCATCTTCCGGCATAAGTCCCGGATGTTCTGCAGTTTCACCACCGATCAGTGCTGCACCTGACTGTACACAGCCCTCTGCAACGCCACTTACGATCTCTGCGATCTTTTCCGGATAATTTTTTCCACATGCAATGTAATCCAGGAAGAACAGTGGTTCTGCACCTGCACATGCAATATCATTTACACACATGGCTACAGCATCGATTCCGATCGTATCGTGTTTATCCATGATCATAGCAAGCTTAACTTTGGTTCCGCAGCCATCTGTACCGGATACGAGTGTTGGTTCTTCCATATTTTTGAATGCATTCATGGAAAATGCTCCCGAAAATCCACCGATTCCGCCTAAAACTTCCGGTCTCATGGTCTTTGCAATATGTTTCTTCATTAACTCAACTGACTTGTAACCAGCTTCTATATCCACACCTGCTTTTTTGTAATCCATAATCTTCTGATCTCCTCCACCTGTTTTTAATAAGCTTTGTATCCAACTTTCTGAAGTCTGGCATCCTTTGCCTCAACCTGCTCTTTCAGTTCCTGACTGTATGCTTTCAATCTGTCCAGAAGTTCCGGATCAGATGTTGCCAGAATCTTTGCGGCAAGAAGTCCTGCGTTTGCGCCTCCATTGATTGCTACTGTTGCTACCGGAATTCCGGACGGCATCTGTACGATTGAATACAGTGAATCTCTTCCTCCAAGAGATGTTGTATGCATTGGAATGCCGATAACCGGCATCGGAAAGATTGCTGCACACATTCCCGGAAGGGCTGCTGCCATTCCTGCACCGGCGATCATAACCTTGATTCCACGGTCTTCTGCTCCTCTGGTCCATTCAATCAGTTCGTCTGGTTCACGATGTGCTGAGATGATCGTCATCTCGTAATCGATTCCTAATTTTTCTAATATATCTGCTGCTTTTGCCATCACCGGCATATCTGAGTCACTGCCCATTACAATACCAACTTTTGCCATGATATTCGTCTCCTTTTCTTATCGTCATTACTTAGGCGTTTGCGAAACTCATCCTACTCTTCTTTCAATTGTTCAAAATCAACAAAAACATTCAAGACACGCTCTCGCTATGTGTCACTCGCAACGGTACTGCTCATTCTTCGCAGTACTTCGCAAATTCATTTAAAATCTGCTTCGCAGATAGGAATTTGCTCACACTTGAATCACTTTCGCACGGTCTGTGCAGTAAATGCACAGACCTGATTGAAAAAAGTTGTACCTGCCTTCTAAGAACCGGCGGTTCCCCAATGTCTTTCATGTCTTTTGTTAATTTTTCACAATTCAACTTAGGTTTTTATGAGTTTCGCAATTGTCTTAGATTAGTATGGCGATTTTTGAAAAAAATATGCAAAAGAGCATATGCCATAATTTTCTGACATATGCCCTTCTTTCAATTTTTATTCATTTTTATTTTAATGCGGCAGGATTGATCTTCTTTGTTGCGATCTCATCCTTTAACATTGCAAGGAACTCTTCTTTTGGAACGGTTGTGGTAGCCTGTTCGCCATGAAGTCTGTAGCTTACTGTTCCGTCTTTTACTTCGTTCTTGCCAAGAATGATGAGGTAAGGAACTTTCTCTACCTGTGCAGCTCTTACACGATAGCCAAGTTTCTCGGCACGCTCGTCAATCTCCACACGGATACCGTTCTCATCCAGATAGCTGAGAAGTTCATGTGAGTATGCATTCAACTCTTCATCCTCATTTTTAACCGGAATGATTCTTGCCTGAACCGGTGCTAACCAGAGTGGCAGATTTCCTTTTGTTTCCTCTAAGATATAAGCCATGAAACGGTCAAGGGAACCAAGGATTGCTCTGTGTAAAACAACCGGTGTTTTCTTTGTGCCATCTTTGTCAATGTATGTCAGATTGAATTTTTCTGGTGGAAAGTGTGTATTCATTTCCGATTGCCGGTTTTACGTTTACGTCAAGTTTTGGTCCGTAGAATGCAGCCTCACCGATTTCCTCTGTGTAGTCGATTCCAAGGTCATCTAATACTTTTCGGAGTGCATTCTCTGCTGTGTTCCACATCTCATCGTCATCATGATATTTTACTTTATCAGCAGGATCTCTTAAGGAGAGCACGCAACGGTAATCTGTGATGTTGAAATCCTTGTAAGTATCAAAAATCAGATCTACAACCTGTGAGAACTCTGACTCAATCT
>OHHY01001099.1_pt1 | contig 10568 bp, 10 predicted proteins | sample 1568101 | NCBI WGS metagenome assembly OHHY01 (sample SAMEA3879605, study PRJEB24766) | human gut metagenome | biome: human-associated habitat; feature: feces | place: USA | collected 1985/1987
TCTTTTTGCTGGCTGCGGCGGCAGTGTCCATGCTGGGCGGCTTTGCCGTGCTGGGCGGGATGGATTTTTCCGGGCTGGAAATGATCGTGTTCTGCCTTACCGGCATCGCGGTGCTGTTTCTGGCGGCGCAAAAGGGCGCACCGGCAAGGGAAAAGCGCAACTACACCGGCGTGTTCGTGGTGCTGATGCTCAGCAAGCTGGGTGCCAGCGGCTGGGCGGGCGATATCTGCTCGGCGCTGGTGTGGCCTGCTTTGCTGGCAACGGAGTACGAGCGCGGCAGACCCATCCAGCGGCAGTTGCAGCTGGTGAGCGCCGCCGAGGTGCTGCGGCTGGTGTTCTGGATGCTGACCAAGTACGCGGGCATGAGCGGCCTTGCCTTCTGGACGAATATCATGTTCGTGCTGCTGACCTGCGCCCGGGGCTGGGCGGGGCTTACCCTTTATAAGACGCAGGAGGAGACCCTGTGACCCAGCGCCGCAGGACGTCTAAAGCCAAGGCAAAACGCCGCTTTGGCCGCCGCGCCTTTCTGGCAGGGGCGGGCGCAGCGGCCTGCGGGTTGGCGGGGTGGTATCTGCGGCAGAAAAGCGATGCAGACCGCACTGCTGTCTCAGGACAGGATACGCCCCCGGCACCCAACCCCGCCCTGCCCGCCGGAGAGTGGCGGGCGGTGTGGGTGAGCTATCTGGACTGGGCGCTGCTGGATTTCTCCACCGAGGACACCTTCCGCGCCGGGGCAGCGCAGCTGCTGGACAACTGCGCCGGGCTGGGACTGAACACCGTGCTGGCGCAGGTGCGCCCCTTCGGGGACGCGCTGTACCGCAGCAGCCTGTTCCCGTGGAGCCATCTGTGCACCGGGGTGCAGGGCAAAGACCCCGGCTTTGACCCGCTGGATGTCTTTCTGACCGAGGCGCACCGCCGGGGCATCGGGGTGGAAGCGTGGGTCAACCCCTACCGTCTGCGCTCCTCGGCGGCGATGCCGCCGAATCTGGCAGAGAATAATCTGGCAAACACCCACCCGGACTGGCTGTGCACCGCTGGGGAGGGGCTGTACCTGAACCCCGCCGTGCCTGCCGCCGCAGACTATGTGGTGCAGGGGGTGGCGGAGCTTTTGCAGAACTACCCGGTGGACGGCATCCACTTTGACGATTACTTTTACCCCACCACCGATGCCGCTGTGGACGCGGCGCAGTTTGCGGCGAGCGGCGCAGCCGACCTTGCCGCGTGGCGGCGGCAGAACGTCACCGCGCTGGTGGCGAAAGTGTACCGCACCGTGAAGGCGGCAGACCCCACCCTGCGGTTCGGCATCAGCCCGCAGGGCAACCCGGACAACGACCTCGACCAGCAGTACAGCGATGTGACCGCATGGCTGGCGGCAGGCGGGGAGGAGAAGGTCATCGACTACCTCTGCCCGCAGGTGTACTGGGGCTACGGCTTTACGCTGCATTCCGGCAGCACCCGCTTTGCCTTTGAAAACATCGTCCCGGCGTGGCTTAGCTACCCCCGGGCGGGAGATGTGGCGCTGTACTTCGGGCTGGGCGCGTACCGGGTGGGCACCGGGGATGGCGGCGCGAACCCGGACAGCGTGTCTGGCTGGAGCACCGGCAGCGCGCTGGCGGCGCAGGTAAAGGACTTACGGCAGCAGGCGGCGGGCGGCTGGGCATTGTACCGCTACGGCAGTCTGTTCGGGGCGGAGGCTCCCGCGCTGGCCGAGGCCGAGTGCGCGGCGCTGCGGGCACTGAATGGGTGAAAATTTGTGCAGAAACAGGCGGCAAACCGCACAAAATAAATACAGGTATCTTGTGCAGAGCGGCAAAATGCGGTATACTTACCCTGTATCTGCCCGTTGGCAGAGACGCACGAAAAAGAAAAGTTTCTTTGTTTCTATGAGGAAAGCTATGAAGATGAAAAAACAGCTTTTGGCACTGCTGCTGGCGGCGGTGATGGTGCTTAGCCTGACCGGCTGCAAGGAGACCCTGAAAAAGGTGGCGCAGAAGGTGACAGGCCACTCCGAGGAAGTGCAGGAGGAGGACACCACCCGCTGGGCGGAAGCCACCGCCGACCCGCTGATCATTCAGGGCATTGCGGATGCCTCGGCAAAGTATGCCACCGCCACCGCAGACGGCTGTCTGTACGCGGTGTTCAACGGCATCTGGAGCCGCAACACCGGCTACTTTACCGTGCCGGGCGGCAGTTTGAACATCATGGCCTGCGGCACCGCCGAGGGTACCCAGAAGTTCAAGGTGGCACTGTGGAAAAAGGTGGACGGCGGCGCAGCGTATGTGCCGGACAGCACCTACTACGTCAAAACCGATGGCACCGACTACCGCTGCACCATTTCCGGGCTGGACCCGGCGGCGCAGTACCGCGTGACCATCTCCTATGATTCCAGCCGGTACTACCTGTACGGCCTGATGAAGGTGGAGGGCATTGCCGGATGACGAACCAGACGAAAAATTCAATGCTGCTGATGCTGTGCGCCCTGATCTGGGGCACAGCCTTTGTGGCGCAGAGCGCCGGCTCCGGCATGGGTGCGTTCTCCTTTCTGGCGGGGCGCAGCTGGATGGCGGTTCTGGTGCTGCTGCCCACGGTCAAGGCGTTTGACGCCTTGCACCACCGGCAGGGCAAACCGGACGGCAAGCCCAAAACGGCGGCCGAGCGCAAGCTGCTGCTGAAAGCGGGGCTTATGTGCGGCACGCTGCTGTTTCTGGCAAGCGCGGCGCAGCAGCTGGGCATCACGCTGGACCCCTCCACTGCAAAGGCGGGCTTTCTGACCGCCATGTATGTGGTGCTGGTGCCGGTGTTCGGCCTGTTTCTGGGCCGCAAGGGCAGCGCGCAGCTGTGGGTGAGCATGGCCATTGCCGTGGTGGGCCTGTATCTGCTGTGCATGAAGGACGGCTTTGGCAGCATCCAGAGCAGCGATTGGCTGCTGCTTTTGTGCGCGGTGCTGTTCAGCTTCCAGATCATGGCGGTGGATCATTTCTCCCCGCAGATGGACGGCGTGCGCCTGAGCCTTGTGGAGTTTTTTGTGGTGTCGGTGGAAAGCACCGTGGCGGCGTTTTTGTTCGAGCAGCCTGCCATGGCGGAGTTTATTACCTTCGCCGGGCCCATCCTGTACTGCGGCATCATGTCCAGCGGCGTGGCCTATACCTTGCAGATCTTAGGTCAGCGCGACCTGAACCCCGCGGTGGCCAGCCTGATCATGTGTCTGGAAAGCGTATTCAGCGCCTTGGGCGGCTGGCTGCTGCTGCACCAGAACCTTTCCTTCCGGGAATCTACCGGCTGCGTGCTGCTGTTTGCCGCCGTGGTGCTGGCACAGCTGCCCCTTGGCCGCCTGATGCGGAGCAAGGCCTGAGGTGGCGGCAAAGCCGTGCGCCCAGCTGCGCAGCGTGGAGGGCATCCAGTACGAACTGGTGCGCAAAAAGGTAAAGCAGCTGCATCTGCGGGTGCGCAGCAACGGCACCGTGATGGTAAGCATCCCTTTGACGGCCAGTCTGGAACAGGCTGACCGTTTTGTGCTGCAAAACGCCCAGTGGATCCGGGACACCCGGGTGAAGAACATCACGAAGCTCAACAAGGACAACGCTGACCTGCCGGACAAGGCCACGGCGCTGGCCTACTTTACCGCCATGAGCGATAAGGTCTACCCGGCCTTTGCCGGGGTGCTGGGCGGGCAGAAGCCCATCCTGAAAGTGCGCAGCATGACCAGCCGCTGGGGCGTGTGCTGCCCGGGCAAGCGGCAGATCACCCTTGCTTTGCAGCTGTATAACCAGCCCCCTGCGGCGCAGATCTATGTGGTAGTACACGAGTACTGCCACTTTTTGCAGTTGAACCACAGCCCGGCCTTCTGGGCAGAGGTGGAAAAGCTGCTGCCGGACTGGAAAGCCCGGCGGGAACTGCTGAAAAAATAATCTATCGTAAAAACGGAGGGAAATTCCCTTGGAAAACGAAAAAAAGACCGGCGATAAATATTCCAAACTGGCCGGCAATACCCTGATCTTTGCAATCTCCAGCTTTTCGTCCAAGCTGCTCACCCTGATCGTACAGCCCTTTCTGACCTACGCCATGGCGGAGATCTCGGATCTGGGTCTGTCCAAGATCCTGAGCCAGTACGCCAATCTGCTCATCCCCTTTGTGTCTATGGGAATGTCCAACGCCATCATCCGCTTTGGTCTGGACAAGGGCAACAGCGAAAAACAGGTGTTCACCAACGGCCTGCTCACCATTCTGGGCGGCTTTGGCATACTGGTGCTGTGCTGGCCGGTCACCCAGTTTTTGCCGGATATGGCGCAGTACGGCCTGCTGATCTACATTTATGTGCTCATGAGCTGCCTGCGCACCCTGTGCACCCAGTTTGTGCGCAGCCGCCAGTGGAACAAGCTGGTAGCGGTGGACGGCGTGCTGTGCACCGTGGCTACCATGGCGTTTTATGTGCTGTATCTGGTGGGCTTCAAGTGGGGTGCCAACGGCTACCTGCTGGCCATCATCAGCGGCGATCTGACCAGCGTGCTGTTTTTGCTGTTCACCGGCAAGCTGTGGAACTATGTGGAGCTGAAGGGCGTCAACAAAAAGCTGTGGCGGCAGATGCTCAACTTCTCGCTGCCCATGATCCCGGCGCAGATCAGTTTCTGGATCATCAACGCGTCCGACCTGTTCTTTGTGCGCGAGATGTGCGAAGGGCTGGACGGGCGCACCGGCAACGCATGGAGCGGTCTGCTTTCCACCGGCTACTTCCTGCCCACCATCCTGACCACGCTGGGTCTGATCTTCTACGATGCGTGGCAGCTTTCCGCCGTCACCGAGGAGGAAGGGCGTGCGCGGTTCTTTACCCAGATCTTCCGCACCTATTCCAGCGTGCTGTTCTGCTGCGCAGCGGGCATTATCTGGCTGTGCCGCCCGGTGATGCACGTCATGAAGTCCAACTACTATTACGCATGGCACTTTGTGCCCTTCCTCGTGCTGGCTTCCACCTGCAGTTGCTTCAACCAGTTCATGAACAGCGTCTATGTGGTGACCAAAAAGTCGCAGCGCAGCATGGTCACCATGATGGCGGGTGCCATCAGCAACTGCATCATGAACTACTTCTTTATCAAGTGGTGGGGGCCTGTGGGCGCGACCTATGCGTCCTTCCTTGGCCTTGCGCTGGTGTTCACCCTGCGTGCGGTGGACGCCCGCCGCATGATCGGGATGCACGTCCACCCGGCGCGGGTGCTGGTAAATGCCGCCGCGCTGGTATTTGAAGCCTTTGTGCTGCTGGCAGAGCCGCCGCTGTACGGGCTGTGGACGGGGCTGATCACGCTGGTTATCATCCTGTACAACTTTGCGGGCGTATGGGCCATGGCGCGTGTGCTGCTGCCCCGCCTGCTGGGCCGCCGGGGCAAGGCGCTGGTAGCCGCCGTGGACGGCTGGCTGAAGCCGAAAAAGGCGTAAAGCGGGACGATTTGGAATGCGCTCCGCGCTGCTCTGCGCATATTCAGCGGAAAAATTATTTTATAGTTTCGGAATACCGGAGCGTCTGCGGACGCTCCGGTATTCCATTTTCACGGGAGGGGTTTGGAACGAACTCCCTCAGTCAAAGCCTGACGGCTTTGCCAGCTCCCTCTAGGAGGGAGCCTCTGGCGCGCCCGGACACTTTGCACTTTAGACGGAAACTTTCCCGCCATGCCAAAGGCCCCATCTCAGAGGGGGCTGTCGCCGTAGGCGACTGGGGGAGTTCAGCGGCGTGACTGAGAGGGTTTGCTTCCAAGCAATGTTTTTTACAATTTATGGAACTTGCTCAAGTTTTTTCCTTCTGGCGGTTGACGGTATCCCCCTGAATCTGTATACTATAAATATATCTTGTACAAAAGTGTACAAACAGGATACAGACGAAAGGCGGTGGACATCATTCTCAGACGATCGCTCCCCAAGCTGCGGGAAAAGCTTTTGGAGGCGCTGCAGGCGGTGCTGCCCATTGTGGCCATTGTGCTGGTGCTCTGCTTTACGGTAGCACCGGTGTCGCCCAGCATCCTGCTGTGCTTTTTGCTGGGCGCTGCCATGATCGTGGTGGGCATCATGTTCTTTACTCTGGGTGCAGAGATGAGCATGACCCCCATGGGCGAGCGGGTGGGTGCAGTCATCACCCGCAGCCGCAAGCTGCCCCTCATCCTTGTGCTCGGCTTTTTGCTGGGCTTCCTTATTACCATCTCGGAGCCGGACTTGCAGGTGCTGGCAGATCAGGTGCCCTCCATCCCCAGCGGTACGCTGATCCTTTCGGTGGCGGCGGGCGTGGGCCTGTTTCTGGTCTTTGCCTTCCTGCGTATGCTCATCGGCGTTGCGCTGCCAAAGCTGCTGGTGCTGTTCTATGGGCTCATCTTTTTGCTGGCGGCCTTTGTGCCCAAGGAGTTCCTTGCCGTGGCGTTTGACTCCGGCGGCGTGACTACCGGCCCCATGACCGTGCCCTTTATCATGGCGCTGGGCGTGGGTGTTTCTGCGATCCGAAGCGACCGCCATGCGGCAGACGACAGCTTTGGTCTGGTGGCGATGTGTTCCATCGGCCCCATTCTGGCGGTGCTGACGCTGGGCATCGCGTTCCGCGCAGCGGACAGCACCTACATCCCGCCCGTTCTGCCGGAGGTGGCAGACTCGGTGGAGCTGTGGCAGCTGTTCCGGGAGGGTCTGCCCACCTATCTTGCCGAGATCGCCCGCTCGCTGCTGCCCATTGTGCTGATGTTTGAGGCATTTCAGCTCATTGCCCTGCGGCTGGACCGCCGCACGCTGGGGCGCATCGGCGTGGGTCTTGTGTATACCTATATCGGCCTTGTGCTCTTTCTGACCGGCGCAAACGTGGGCTTTATGCCCGCCGGTAACTATCTGGGTCAGGTGCTGGCAGGCAGTGGGATGCGCTGGGTGATCATTCCCATCGGGATGCTCATCGGCTACTTCATCGTCAAGGCCGAGCCTGCGGTCTATGTGCTGAACAAGCAGGTGGAAGAGGTGACCGACGGTGCCATCTCGGCGCAGGCTATGGGTCTGGCGCTTTCCGCGGGTGTGTCCATCTCGGTGGGTCTTGCCATGGTGCGGGTACTGACCGGCATCTCCATCCTGTGGTTCCTTGTGCCGGGCTATGTGTTCGCCATCAGCATCTCCTTTGTGGTGCCCAAGCTGTTTACCGCCATCGCATTTGACGCGGGCGGCGTGGCTTCCGGCCCCATGACCGCAACCTTCCTGCTGCCGCTGGCGCAGGGTGCCTGCGTGGCGGTGGGCGGCAACATCGTCACCGATGCCTTCGGCGTGGTGGCGATGGTCGCCATGACCCCGCTCATCACCGTGCAGATGATGGGTCTGGTGGCGCAGCTGCGCACCCGCAAGGCACGGACGGCGCAGCCCGCTGCGGTGCTTGCCACCGTGTTTGCAGACCTGCCGGATGACGCCATTATCGAGCTGTAAAGGAGGCAGAACGTGAGCAGTTTGTTTTTGATGATCACCATCACCGACCGCCGCTCTACCGACGGCTTTTTGCAGCTGTACAAAAGCCACGGCGTAACGGTAAGTATGCGCACCGTAGGCTCCGGCACGGCGGTGCAGGAGACGCTTTCCACCCTTGGGCTGGAAAAGACCGAAAAGGCGGTGCTGCTGGCTGTGGTAACCGCAGAAAGCTGGCAGAAGATCCAGAAGGATCTGCGCCGCAAAATGCAGATCGATGTGCCGGGCACCGGCATTGCGTTTATTGTGCCGCTGAGCAGCATTGGCGGCAAACGGGCGCTGATGTTCCTCACCGAGCACCAGCCCCTTACATGGAAGGAGGAGAGCACCTTGAAGGATACCCGCTACGAACTGCTGCTGGTGGTGGCAAATCAGGGCTACACCGGCTCCATTATGGATGCTGCCCGCACTGCCGGTGCAGGCGGCGGCACGGTGATCCACGCAAAGGGCACCGGCATGGAGGGTGCAGCCGCCTTTCTGGGCGTGGAACTGGTGAACGAAAAGGAGCTGGTGCTCATCGTCAGCCGCACCAGCCAGAAAAACACCATCATGAAAGCCATCATGGAGGGGGCAAACCCCAAGGCGGGCGCCATCGTGTTCTCGCTGCCGGTGACCGATACCGCCGGTCTGCGGCTGATGGAAGAGGACGAAGCCCAGCCGGAAGCCGCCCTGTGACCCCTTAAAAATCGATCCCGATATCCGCATTTATCGCCGAAGGCTTGATAAATGCGGATATTTTCGTTATCATAGTAGAAGGAACTTCAACTATAAACAAAGGAAGATGAAGATGACGCAATTAACACACAAGCAACAGCAGCTCTTCAACGCACTGTCCATCGTGGTGGGCAATGCGATGTATGCGCTGACTGTGGTATTATTTTTGATGCCCTCCGGCCTCATCACCGGCGGTGCCACCGGTATTGCACTGGCTTTCAACAAGGTCACCGGACTGCCGGTGTCCGCGGTGCTGTTCGTGGTCAACGTGGCCATGCTGCTGCTGGGCTGGTGGGTGCTGGGACGCCGCTTTGCCCTGAATACTATGGCAAGCACCGTGCTCAGCCCCTTTTTTATGGCCCTGTGGGAGCGGCTGCTGGGCAATCTTGTACTGACCGATGATCTGGTGCTGAACACCGTATTCGCGGGCTTTGGCATCGGCATCTCGCTGGGCATCACCATCCGCGCCGGTGCTTCCACCGGCGGCATGGACATCCCCCCGCTGGTGCTGAACAAGTGGTTCCACCTGCCGGTGTCCAGCACCATGATGGTTTTCGACTTTATCATTCTGGCGGCGCAGGCGGCGTTCAGCCCGGTGCGGCAGTCCCTGTACGGCGTGGTGATGGCCATTATCTACACGGTCGTGCTGGACAAGGTGCTCATGCTGGGCACCACCCGCACCGAGGTAAAGATCATCAGCGCCAAGTCCGACGAGATCTGCGCTGCCATCTTTGCGCAGCTGGACCGCGGCGTGACCATCCTGCACGGCGAGGGCGGCTACCTGCGGGAGCCGGAGTCGGTGCTGCTGAGCGTCGTTTCCAACCGGCAGCTGCCAAGGCTGGAAAAGCTGGCCCACGCCATCGACCCCACCTGTTTTATGATCGTGAGCCACGTTACCGAGGTGAGCGGGCGCGGCTTCTCGCTGGAAAAGGACTATCAGGCGGAGGGGTAAGCGGATTTCCCCAAGGCTCTTGCAAAACTGCCCCGGTTTGGGGTATAGTATAGAGGAACAGTAGGTTATACTGTATCTCACCCAAAACAGAAAGGAAAAGCTATCATGTTTGATATTTTCAATATGCTCAAAAAAGAGGAACACTCCGCACCCAAGCAGGTGACCCGCGATACCATCATCGGCGACATTCTGGATATGGACCAGAGCACCGCACCCTACTTTATGGAGATCGGGATGCACTGTCTGGGCTGCCCGGCTTCCCGTGGCGAGACCATCGAAGAAGCCTGCGAAGTGCACGGCGTGAACTGCGATGAGCTGCTGGAGAAGCTGAACACCCATCTGGCAGCCAAGAAGGCCTGAGTGCTGCCCACACTGGATGCGCGTCTGACCGCAGCGGCCCAGCTGGTGCGCCCGGGACAGCCGGTGGCGGACATCGGCTGCGACCACGGCAAGCTGACGGCGGTGCTGGCGGCTTCGGGCAGATACCCGAAGGTCATCGGGGCAGACCTGCGCCCCGGCCCGCTGGCAAAGGCAAAACAGACGCTGGAAAATGCAGGTTGTCTGGACCGCGCTGAGCTTCGGCTTGGCGACGGTCTTTCTGTGTTGTCTGCCGGGGAGGTGGGCAGCATCGTGCTGGCGGGCGTGTCGGCGCAGACCACTTGGGAGATCATCGAAAAAGCGCCGTGGGTGTCCGCTGTGGGCGGGCCGCGCCTTGTCATGGTGCCTGCCACCCGGCACAGCGAGCTGCGCCGCTGGCTGTGGCAGCATGGCTTTGCTCTTGTGGCAGACCGCCCGGTGCAGGCCGCGGGCCGCTGGTATGCGGTGATGGCGGCGGAGTACACCGGCGAGGTGATAGAACCCACCTTTACCCAGTGTCTGCTGGGGGATACCGGCCGCTGGCCGGAGGGCGCGGGCTACGCCGCATGGCAGCGGGCAAAGCTGCCCCGGATGCGGCTGGGCGTGCCGGACGGCAGTCCGCTTGCCGCAGAGATGGATGCCATTCTGAAAGAGGGAAACTGAAATGACCACGGTACAGCAGGTATACGAAGTAATGCAGCGGCTTGCCCCGCCGGAACTGGCAGACCGCCGTGCAGTGCTTACCTGTAAGATTGCTGAACTCCGCAAAGAGGACAAGATTGCAGAGGGAGCCATCAAGCGTATTCAACGCACGCGCGAATCCAACCGTATTGACCGGGAAAACAGGATGCCGCTGCATCCCAGACCACGCCGCCGCAGACGGGAACAGTTCAGCTATGCGGACAGCCATAGAAACTTTTAACCGTTTCCCGGGCACATTCGGGAAAATCGGAGCTTCCCCCATTCGAACAGATTTTCTGTTTAGATGGGGGATTTTATTTTGAAAAGCAGGGTAGCGGACGGGCAAAGGATATGGTAGAATGGAAACCAACAGGCAGTCCTGTAAGAAAAATAGGGAGGCAAA
>OHHY01001109.1_pt1 | contig 10450 bp, 8 predicted proteins | sample 1568101 | NCBI WGS metagenome assembly OHHY01 (sample SAMEA3879605, study PRJEB24766) | human gut metagenome | biome: human-associated habitat; feature: feces | place: USA | collected 1985/1987
GAACGGATTCAACACCGATGCCGATGTCAAAGAATTTACTTTGCAGCTTTCCTGCATTATTCTCTGCTACATCTGCTATGTAATGTCCATCCGTCATTTGAATGAATCGGACGGCTCCATGTTAAACTATGTAAAAGATGATTTGCACCGTGTTGTAACAACGGTTGAGCAGGTAAAAGACGCAAGTAATTCAATTGTTGACGGCGTTACCGTTGTCCGCGAACTTGCGGTTGAAAATAAACACGGAGCGGATGTCGTTGTACTCGGCATGAATAAGCTGACCGCAAACAATCAGACCTTGCAGGATAAAACAAATTCGTCACTCGATATGACAACGGATATCAACACGCAGGTAATCAATGTTTCTTCCTTAATTGAGCAGATGGTTGAACTTACCAAAGAATCCGGCGAACATGCTGCTACCAGCAGTAAAGATTTGGACGGCGTAGTTGAGACCACTTCAACGATGGCGTCATTATCCGCAGAGGTAGAAAATGTATTAAAAGAGTTCAAATCTGAATTCGAGCGCGTAATTACGGAAACCGGAACGATTGAGGATATTTCAAGCCAGACAAATCTTTTAGCACTGAATGCTTCGATTGAAGCGGCTCGCGCCGGTGACTCCGGTCGGGGATTTGCTGTTGTTGCTGACCAGATTCGAGTGCTGAGCACTGAAACACAGACCTCTTCCGGACAGATTCGCGATGCGCTGACCCGCTTGTCAGAAACTTCCGCAAAGATGACTTCCGCAGTCGAGCAAACGCTTGAACTGATTCAGCAGTCGCTAGAAAAAGTTACGCTGACAAACAAAAGTGTCGAAAAAATCACAACAGATTCCAAAGAACTCGGTGACCACATTCAGGTAATCGATTCCGCCATAAAAGAAGTAGAAACCTCGAATACACAGCTGGTTTCTAACATGGAACAGATTTCCTCCATTGTGGATAAGATGACAAAAAGCATTTCTCATTCAGATGGAACAACCCATGCAATGCTTAGTAAATATGCAGAAACAGCAACAAATATCAACAGCATTGAACATATCGTAGAGGGCTTGATGACAGAACTTGGTATCGGTGGCTTTATGGGTGTTGAAGATTTGCGTGCCGGCATGAAAGTTATGCTTTTGCCAAACGATAACAGCAAACATCCAAAAGAGTATCACGGTGAAATTGTAAAGCGTACAGACCAGAGTTTATTAGTCGCCATCAATCCGAAAAATCCTCTGCCAGTCACCAAAACAACCTGGCAGATGCAAATTACGGCAGGAAATATTTTGTACTGCTGGGAATCCGTAAACTGGAAAATGGTAGAACAAGATGGCAGGAATTTGTGTCTGATTGAGCTCCGCTCACTTCCAAAGATTCACAATCGCCGTAAATACCCTCGTATGGATTTGTATAATTTCTGTCAAATCACCATACTGGAAACCGGCGAAAGTTATATGGGTAAAATGGAAAATATCAGTGCCAATGGTTTTGCTTTTGTATCCGGCAATGAATTTTTCGCTGACTGCAAAGGTCAAAAAATCCGCCTTGAAATTGAAAACTTTGAATTAACATCAGAGAGCACTTTGGAGGGTCGTATTCTCAGAAGTTCCGACAACAATGGCATTTACATTGTCGGCTGCCAGATGCCGGAGGACAATCCGTCAATTATGAAATATGTAGCAGGCAAATTGGAAAAGCAGAAAAAATCTCCCCATCGCTAACGATAGGGAGATTATAAGGGGAGGATAAGTATTCAACGCTTTATCCGCTGAATACAGCAAATCAAGGCAGAGGGGGAATCGACCTCGATTTGCCGGTACTACTATTGTTGCCACTTTTTAGAAACTTATACATATTTTTTGATTTTTTATAAAAAATGTGATATAGTCAGTAACGTACTATTTATATCAGGAGGAAATTAGCATGGCTTTATTACAGGAATGGCGCGAATACGCCTATAGCGAAGAAATGCAGAATTCAAAAGAAGGACAGAAGTTGTGGGAGAACTATTTCACTCTGGAAAAGGGTATCTATGAAAAGTTATTAGCAAATCCATCTGAAATTGTAGAAGGTGAATATAGTTTCCCGATTTACGAAAGTAAGGATAAAGGCGAAACCTGGAAACGAGTGGGAGAGGTTGTGAATGATGGTTGGCTTTTTAGATGGTATTAATGACAGTTTGAAAGAAGCAAATCCAATCGACGAAATGGAAAAAGATACCAAGGTAAAACTTGACATTGATTTAGAAAAATTGTACTACAACATGGTTGAATGTAAGGCAGAATGGCTTTACACACTTCCACAGTGGAACGATATTCTGCCGGAAGACAAGCGCAAGGAGCTTTATAAAAAGCAGAAGAATTCCGGTACGATTCATAATGAGAACCGTAAAGTCGGAAGAAATGATCCATGTCCATGTGGTTCCGGCAAAAAATATAAGCAGTGCTGCGGACGCTAATTAAACCACACCCATTTATTTGAATGTTTTGTAATGAAAAGAACATGAAAAATTAATAGATAATACATTGACGATTGACTTAGAAACGAGTATATTAGAAATTCGAAATTTACAAAAAAAGCGAGGTATATTCAGTATGAAAGGAAATCGTTCGATGCAGGATATGACAGAGGGAAGACCAATTTCACTGATACTGAAATTTTTCTTTCCTCTTTTATTTGGAATGTTATTCCAGCAATTTTATAACCTAGTGGACACTGCCATTGTCGGAAAGTTTTTAGGTCCGGATGATTTGGCGGCAGTTGGTGCTACGGGTTCCGTGAACTTTTTAATTCTCGGATTCTGTATGGGTGTCTGCAATGGCTTTTCCATCCCCGTTGCCCAGAAATTTGGTGCAAAAGATGAGAGCGGTCTTCGCCGCTTTGTAGCAAACAGCGTTTGGCTTTCTGTCATTTTTGCAGCCGTCATGACCGTTGTTGTCTGTATTTTGTGCCGCCAAATTTTAATTTGGATGGACACCCCGGCAAATATTTTAGAAGGTTCGTACCGCTATATCTTTGTGATATTTTTAGGAATCCCTGTCACCTACTTATATAACCTGCTTTCAGGCATTATGAGAGCACTTGGTGACAGCAAAACCCCACTCATTTTCCTCATTCTGTCCTCGGTCTTAAATATTCTTTTTGACCTTGGTGCGATTTTGATTTTACACATGGGTGTTGCAGGAGCTGCATGGGCTACCGTTACGGCTCAGGCAATTTCCGGCGTTTTGTGTTTGATTTACATGAAAAAGAAATATACGATTTTGAAAATTTCAAAGGATGAATGGAAATTAAACGGAAGCTGCATTGCCAGACTCTGTGGTATGGGAATCCCTATGGGGCTTCAGTATTCGATTACCGCAATCGGCAGTGTCGTTTTACAGACTGCCGTAAACCGTCTTGGTTCCACCGCAGTTGCAGCTGTTGCCTCCGGCGGAAAACTTGCCATGTTCTTCTGCTGTCCGTTTGACGCAATGGGTTCCACAATGTCCACATATACCGGACAAAACTTGGGGGCCCAGAAACTTGACCGTGTAGACAAGGGAATTTTTGCATGCAGCGGATTAGCTCTTGTTTATTCTGTGATTGCCTGTGCTGCCCTTTTGTTTACCGGACAATATTTAGCACTTTTATTTGTCGACGGCACAGAAACCCGGTTAATTGAAATGATTGCTGCATTCCTTCGCTGGAACTGCATTTTCTATTTCCCATTAGCACTTGTAAACATTGTCCGCTTTACGATTCAGGGCTTGGGATTCGGAAAATTGGCTATTTTAGCCGGCGTGTGTGAAATGGCTGCCAGAAGTATTGTCGGATTCTATTTTGTTCCGGTATTCGGCTTCACCGCTGCCTGTCTGGCAAGCCCAATCGCCTGGATATTGGCAGATGTGTTTTTGATTCCGGCGTATTTTCTTGTGGTAAGGCATTTAAAGAAGGAACTTTGCATAAGCTAGGTTTTTAATTTCATAATTGTTTCTCCTAAATAAATTGGTATCTCTTGTGCCGCTCCCGCTTAGCAAACGCGTAAGGGTATCGACATGTAAACTACACATGTCTCATACCCACGTGTTTGCAGCACAATCAATACCAATTTATTTAGGAGAAACTATCAGAAATTAAGAACCTCTCCTCAAAGATTCCAGCCATTTCTTTTTTTTGCATTTAACCTTCCGCTATTTAGCTATCATTTTTTTGCAGTCGATGTTCGCAGACATTTTAGGATTCGAGTAATTTATCAAAAAAAGATGGATGGAGAGTGGGTTTGAACGCGTGCCCACTCTCCATCCATCTTTTTTAATTAAATTACGGAAACCAAATATGTCCCTCTTATTCATAAATTGCTCTGGCAATTTCTACTTTATTCATAGAGTACAAATGGATTCCGTCTACGCCATGCGCAAGCAGATTCTCCATCTGACGTTTAGAGTAATCTAAACCGGCTTTTTTCAAGTCAGCCGGATTATCTTTATATTTCTCAATGGCATCTGCTAATTCCTTTGGAATTTTGGTGCCTGACATTCCGATGATGTTTTTGACCTGTCCGGCGGATGTAATCGGCATTAAACCAGGAAGAATCGGTACTGTGATTCCGGCATTACGTGCCTCGTCCAAGAAACGGAAAAATGTTTCATTGTCATAAAATAGCTGTGTAATCAAAAAGTCTACACCTTTATCCACCTTGATTTTCAGGTTTGCAATGTCTTCCGAAAGGCTTGCTGCTTCCTGATGTACTTCCGGATAGCACGCTCCTGCCACACTGAAATCAAACATCTCTTTTACATCGGTAACCAAATCCGAAGCATGGTCATAATAGCGGGCGTCAAACTGCTCATCGCTCATCCACTGCGGTTTATCGCCACGCAGCGCTAACAAATTGTGAATTCCATTGCGGTACAAATTCGTCAAGAAATTTTTCAAGAATAACCGGTCCGGAATGGCTGCACAGGTCAAATGGGTAAGTGCCTCAATCCCACACTGATTCTGAATATAAGAAGCTATGGCAAAGGTGTTTTCTGCTGTGTTGCCACCAGCTCCGTAAGTCACACTGATAAAACTTGGGTGAAGTGTTTTAAACTCATCTAATGCGTCATAAATAACGGATACATCGGCGTCCTTTTTCGGTGGAAAAACTTCCAAGGAATAGGTTGGCCGGTTTGTATGAAATAAATCTTTAATCATGTCTTTTTTCCTCGCTTTCGAGACATTAGTATAACATAAAAAAGTGCGCCTGAAAAGCGCACTTTCTTAATTTTCAGCCATAGCCTTATACTAAATATCTATCACTTGGTATAGAATCTAACTATATTGTATGAATGAGGTTCTAAAATAACGACACCGTCTTTGACACCGGTTCCTTTTTTCGGCACTACATTTTCAGGATTTTCCGGTGAGTTTACTGCTTTCATATCGTCATTATTAAGTACCATATGCTCTGCCAGTGTCAGTTCGCCAAAGCCCTCAAAGTCAAGAGAAACCTCTGCTGTTTCATCCATATTACGGTTTACGGCAAATACGGTCAGTTCTTTCTTCTCCTCATTCCAGACAACGGAACTGTCCACATACGGAATCGCATCACGCTTGCCGGCTGCATAAGTGCCACACTCAACATCTGCCTTCAAGGCAACACCCTGTCCGTAACGGCAGGCATACATAAATGGATAGAAAATCGTCTGAAGCCACATTTTACCACCATTTACTGTCATAATCGGTGCAATTACATTAACAAGCTGTGCCAGACAGGCAATTTTTACACGGTCCGAATTATTAATCAGCGTGTTCAATAGACATCCGACTGCTAATGCATCTTCCATCGTGTAAATATCCTCTAACAGTGGTGGCGCAATCTGCCATTTCTCCTGTTTTTTATCCTGCTCCTGTGAATGGAACCAGATGTTCCACTCATCGAAAGAAAGGAAAATATCTTTATCACTTTCCTTTTCTTTCTTAATCCTATCGCAGATGGCTCCGACTTTTTTAATAAAATCATCCATGTCCATCGAGCAGCTTAAATACTTCTTCGTATCATCATCCCGATTTCCGTAATACTCATGCATCGACAAATAATCAATGTGGTCGTATGCCTCGCGAAGCACCGTTTCTTCCCATTCGCCAAAGGTCGGCATGTTCTGATGAGAACTTCCGCAGGCAACCAGCTCAATGGAGTCATCGATCCATTTCATGATTTTTGCTGCTTCACATGCAGTACGTGCGTATTCAGTCGCTGTTTTATGTCCAATCTGCCAAGGACCATCCATCTCATTGCCAAGACACCAGGTATGAATGCCAAAAGGCTTTTCAAAGCCATTCGCGCGGCGCATATTAGCATAATAAGTATCGGTTACGGAATTGCAGTATTCGACAACATTACCGGCTTCTTCCGGCCCACGTGTCCCAAGATTTACTGCCATCATAATGTCCGTTCCCACACGTTTTGCCCATTCCTGAAATTCATCGATTCCGACTTCATTTGTCTCCACAGAACTCCATGCAAGCTCCATTTTCTTCGGACGCTTTTCTTTTGGCCCGGTTCCATCTTCCCAATGGTAACCCGATACAAAGTTACCACCCGGATAACGAACCATAGGAATGTTCATCTCACGGATAACCTTAAGAACATCCTGGCGAAATCCCATATCATCGGCAGTCTCATGTCCCGGCTCATAGATACCATGATAAACGGCTCTTCCCAAATGCTCAATAAATGAGCTGTACAATCGTTTGTCAATCGCACTGATTTGTTTTTCTTTGTCTGCTTTAATTACTGATTTCATACTTACCTCCATCGAACTCTTTTTCCCTATTGTATATCAGTAGTTTATCTTTTACCATGTACTATTCTAACCTAACACTGGACAATCATTTCTATTTTGATTCGCCTACTTCCCGCACACGATAAAACGATTCCTTAGGTTTTGCATTCTTATCCCAAAGGTACAAACACTGTACTAAATCATCATACAGTGGATAATCATCACAGATACCAAACACCGTCACACTCGTAATATTACATGGTCCGCCACTCGCCGTATCCATCTTTTTCAACAGCTCAAACATTTCCTGATAGCGGTCTGCCTGGCGTTTTAAAGATTTTTCGTCTCGCTCACCTGTCTCCTCATCAATCTTGAAACTCAATTCCGTAATCTGGATATCAACATTCAATTCGGCATATTTTTTCAAACAATTTTCAAAACTGTCGTAAGAATCGCCCTTCAATTCATCCGGATTATACAAATCTACCGTTGGCTGCAAACCGATTCCATCAATCAGATTTTTCTCTTTCAGTCCCTTTACAAGATTGTAAATATTCTGCTCTTTTGCAGGAACATAAACATTGTAATCATTATAAATGAGTTTCATGCCCTTCTCTGCATATTTTCTTGCGTAAGTAAATGCTTTTTCCACATAGTCGGTTCCCATTGTTGCGTACCAGAAATTATCGCCACCGTTAAATGTAGTCCGGCAGTTCCAGTTCACAGAATCATCGCCCGTTCCGTCATCCACACACTCATTCACAACATCAAAACAATAAACAACACCCGGATAATTTTTCTTGCAGTACTCCAAAACACCCTTGATGTAGTTCTCCATGCGCTTTGCCATCACTTTTTTACTGACGTAGCCCTTCTTTGCATCATAATTCTTTTTAAAGAACCACTCCGGTGTCTGATTATGCCAGACAAGCGTGTGACCACGCATTTTAATTCCATTTTCTTTGCAGAAATCAAGGCTTTCTTTGCAGGAATCAAAATTCAGTGAAACATCTGTGGCATTTGCATTCTTTTTGCCCTTTTTCACACATGCCTTTTCGTCCAGTAAATAACATGGCTTCATCAGATTACTTAAGGTTGTTGAATTGTAATGTTTCTTCAAAATATTTGCCATGCCCTCATGGTGAATTGCTGCGGTACTCTTATCACTGCCGTTAATTGCGGCACCCATCATAAAATATTTTGCGTACAAATCTTTCAGTGCCGGACCGTCCACATCGCTTACATCACGACTTGTCTTTTTATTTTCCGTGACCGCAGAACCGGAAGCTGCTTTGTTTGAATTTGTCTTATTTTCTGTACTATTATTGCTGCCACATGCTGTCATGGACAACATCAGGCAAAAACACAAAATTAATGCTGTTATTTTACTGCTTTTCATTTTCTAGCTCCTTTTTTTCTCTTTTCTTCTGATACCATTTTTTTATTACCTTCGCTGCCGGAAGTTCAACCAGATACGTCATAGCAATTGCCACCACCAGAGAAAGCACAAAACACAAAATAGTATACTGCCACTGCCATTTAATATCTCCTGTCATATTTGGCAGTTCATCTCCCGACCAGTTCGGAATCCGAAACTCCTTTAATTTGACGGCAATGTACTGATGACAGATATAAAATTGGAACGAAATTCCTGCTAAAAATTTCATGACGCGGTTGTCAAGAATTTTGCGGAAATACTTGTGGGAAAGAATCATTCCAATCACAAATAGGGCAAACACAAGGGACAACAGAAAGCGGTTATCTAACTGCCACTGTGTTTCTCTGCCACTTGTCGAGCGCGCTATGCACATCTGATAAAAGAACATGACGGCACCAATTGCCATCACAATCCCGGCAAGACCTTCTGCCAGCGTTTGCTTTTTCCTCATTTTTGTATATTTCATATACAGCCAAGCTGCCATCATACCGTTAGCAAAAACGGAAAAGAACGTAAGCGTCTGATTCACTACTAAATTCTGGTCAATCGAATAGAATCGGCTGCTAAAATACCACGCACTTCCCACACCGATTGCCGTCATTCCAAGATATGTACCCACCGGACATTTGCGAAACAGCCACACAAGCAGTGGGAAAATCAGATACAGCTGCATTTCTACCGCTACCGTCCACAGAACGCCGTTTAGATGCGTCATACAATTTACATCTCCAAATAAATTGTTCGTAAATGTCAGATGCGTAATCAGATCTTTCATCATAAAACCGGTATCGCCGCCGTACTCCGAGAGTGGAATAGCAAAAGCAAACAATACGATTAACACCGACAGATAATACGATGGAACAATACGCGCCACTCTTTTTACGTAAAAGCCGGAAACCGTATCCGTTTTGTCGCCATACACCATGTCTCTGGCATATGGTAAAAAAAGACAGAATCCTGAAAGCAAAATCATCATATCTACTAAAATACTTCCGTTTCTTACAAGCCAGTCCAAATTTACATGTTCTGTAAGTGGCTGCAACCAGGACTGCTGCCAGATATGATACCACGCAACTAGAAAAATTGCGATTGCCCGGATTCCATCTAACACACCAATGCGATAAATTTCATAGTCACCTGCCAGTTCGGCAGGTGACTGTTTTCTTCTTTTTTTGTGTTGTCTTTTTCCCATAAAAACTCTCCACTAAGCTAACGCAGCTGTAACGATTGCCATCGAGTATACTTCCGATGCATTACATCCACGTGACAAATCATTAATTGGAGCATTCAAACCAAGCATAATTGGTCCGTATGCATCAAAACCGCCAAGGCGCTGTGCAATTTTGTAACCAATATTTCCTGCATTGATATCAGGGAAAATAAAGGTATTTGCAGAACCGGCAACCGGGTCTCCCGGACATTTTGTACGGGCAACTCGTGGTGATACTGCTGCATCAAACTGCATTTCTCCGGCAATCAAAAGATCCGGTGCAAGGTCTTTTGCTTTCTGTGCAGCATTTCTCATCTTGTCCACATCCTCGCCAGCACCTGAGCCGTAAGTTGAATAACTTAAGAATGCAATTTTCGGGTCAATTCCAAAAATCTTAGCACACTCTGCACAATCAATTGCAATTTCTGCCAACTCGCCCTCATTTGGCTTAATATTAATCGCACAATCACCCATTGCAAGTACCGTGTTACCACCGGTAGCGGACTCACGAACCAGAATAAAGCAGGATGCTACAATATTTTTACCGGGTTTTGTCTTAATAATCTGCAATGCCGGACGAACCGTATCCGCTGTCGAGTAGGTTGCACCGCCAAGAAGTGCATCCGCTTTACCCATCTTGACAAGCATCGTACCAAAATAGTTTGCCTGCTGACAGGTTGCTTTTGCTTTCTCCAATGTCATACCTTTATTCTTACGAAGTTCATACAGGCACTCAGCCATCTCATCAATGCCTTCATACTCCATCGGGTCTATAATTTCAGCTCCACGAATATTAAATGCACTCTCTTCTGCTGCCTTTGCAATTTCATCTTTGTTTCCAACCAAAATCGGTGAAAGGAAAGTACTTGCCAAAAGGCGGGATGCCGCTTCCAAAATACGTGGGTCACTGCCTTCTGTAAAAACAATCTTCTTCGGATTTTCTTTCAAGATATTAATCAACTTGCCAAACATACTACACGTTTCCTCCTAAATATTATTCTCTCTTAATCATACTATTTTTTGTACAAAAAACAAGGGGGTAATTAAGAAAAAATGTTAATAA
>OHHY01001112.1_pt1 | contig 10432 bp, 10 predicted proteins | sample 1568101 | NCBI WGS metagenome assembly OHHY01 (sample SAMEA3879605, study PRJEB24766) | human gut metagenome | biome: human-associated habitat; feature: feces | place: USA | collected 1985/1987
AATGAATATAATGATTTAGAGTGCGCTATTGCGGATTTAAAAACCATGCATGTGACTTATCTGAATCAGGACTATGATGCGGCAGTATTAGAAAAGTGGGCGTCATCTGCGGTACAGACATCGGACTGCTTTGACGGGATGGAAGGACTTTCGTATATAGAGAGGCATTTAGGTTACCGTCTGGTGTTGTCGGATGTTTTTATGCAGCATGATTTCTGGGAAGATACGGCAGAGATAAAAGTGTCACTTAAGAATGTCGGATTTGCACCGGTCTATAAAGAGTGTGAACCGGTATTCCTTGTGAAAGATGAAACCGGTCAGACGATTTATGAGGGAATCCCCTCAGGGGATATTGCGTCACTTGCCGGGGGAAATGAAGCAGAAAAAAAGGAGAACTTTTTAACAAATATACCGCTTCGGGGTGTAAAGGCTGGATGTTACAGTGTATATTTTGCGGTGCGGGATACGGCGACCGGCAGTTTTATCACATTCGCAAATGATCAGAAAATAGAACAGGAAGGATATAAGATCGGAACCATTTTACTGGAATCGTAAAATGGTTCCGATTTTGTTTAGAAATAATTTCGAAAATATTTAAGAAAAGCTGTCCGTTCTCTTAAGAGTTTTCCCGTAAGATTATCTGTGAAAGGAAAGGGAGGGAAGCTTAGGATGGAGAACAGAGAAAAATATCTGAGTTTTGTGGTTCCATGTTACAACTCTGAAAGTTATATGGCGAGGTGTATCGAATCGCTTCTGCCGGGCGGAGAAGATGTGGAGATCATTATTATAGATGACGGTTCAAAGGATAAGACAGGGGAGATCGCGGATGCATATCAAAAACAATATCCGGATCTTGTGAAAGTGATACATAAGGAGAACGGTGGACACGGTTCCGGTGTCAATGCGGGACTTGCCTGCGCAAGGGGTGTTTATTTTAAGGTGGTGGACTCCGATGACTGGCTGGACGGAACTGCCTATCAGAAACTTTTAGAAAAAATCAGATATTACTGCAAGGAGGCGGGAGGGGGCGAAGAAAAGCCGGATCTGTTTGTCTGCAACTATGTATACAATCATCTGGAGCAGCAGATAACGCGCAGTATGGGATATGGGAATGTGTTTCCTGCAGAAAAAATCTGCCACTGGAGTGAGACCGGGCATTTCCTGCCGTCCCAGTATCTGGTCATGCATGCCTTGGTTTACCGCACGGAAATATTGCGGCAGTCGGGAATTGTTCTGCCGGAGCATACGTTTTATGTGGACAATCTGTTTGCCTACTGCCCGCTGCCGTATGTCAGAAATATTTTTTATATGGATATTGATCTGTACCAGTATTATCTTGGCAGGGATGACCAGTCTGTCAACGAGCAGATGTTAAAAAAGCGGATCGACCAGCAGATGAAAGTGACCAGAATGGTGATCGCGGGGGCAGATCTTACAAAAATAAAAGAGAAGGAACCAAAACTGGCATCGTATATGTATCGCAATATCTCGATCATGATGGCGATCTCATCGATTCACCTGCTTTTGATCGGAAATGAGGAAGCACTGGAAAAGCGAAAGAATCTGTGGGGAGAGATCAAAACATCCAATCCGAAACTGTACTATAAATTGAAATACGCGAGTCTGAGCGGATGGACGGATCTGCCCGGAGCAGTTGGAAGGCGGCTGACCATTGGCGGTTACCGTCTTGCGAATGCAGTTTACAGATTTCAGTAAAATGCAAAAAATAGAAAAAACAGGGAGGAACCAAAGAATATGGCACACATATATATTGCATTAGTGGACACACCAGGGTTTTTTGCATCTCTGATCAGACATTATCTGGGACAGAAATACGTTCATGTGGTACTGTCACTTGATGAACAGTTGTCGGAAGCTTACAGTTTTGGAAGAAGAAATCCGTATATCCCGTTGATTGCAGGATTTGAGCGCGAGTGGAGCAGACAGATCGCGGGGGCGTTTCCGACGGCTGAGTACCGGATCTGTGAACTGGACTGCACCGGTGAACAGAAAGAAGCGATCCGTGAACGCCTGCATAAGGATTACAAAAACAGATTCCATATGCACTATGCGGCTGCTGGACTGTTGGCCCTGCTCTGCCACCGGAAATTTTACCTGAAAAACCAGTATACATGTTCATCTTATCTGGCAGAAGTGTTAGGGGAACAGGGGATTTTCATATCGGAGAAACATTTTTCACTGGTTACCCCGAAGGATGTCTGTGAATACAAAAACTGCCGCGTGGTGTTTGAGGGACGTCTTTCAGATCTGATCGTGCGGGAAGAACAGGCGGTTGCTTATGAAACGTAAGAGTACAGACCGAAAATATGGAAAAGAATTTTTTTTGTTTCTTGCGATCATGATGCTTACATTTGGTGTAGTCCTGCGTGGACAAAATTTTTCACAACTGAAATCTACACTAATCAGAATGAAGCCGGTATATGTCGGGGCGGCATTGTTCCTTTCAGTATTTTTTGTTGCTGCGGAAGGCTGTATGATCTGTTTTCTGCTTCGAAGTGTCGGGATCATAGTACATGTGCGTCAGTGTGTTGGATATTCATTTGCCGGGTTCTTTTTTTCCGGGATCACGCCGTCTGCATCGGGAGGACAGCCCATGCAGCTTTATTATATGAAAAGGGACGGTATTCCTCTGCCGGAGGGAACCGCGGTGCTGATGGCTGTTGCGACAGCTTATAAATTTGTGCTGGCGGTCGTCGGAATGATGATCCTGTTATTCTGGCAGAAACTACTGAAAGAGCATCTTGGCGGATATTTTTTCTGGTATATCGTGGGACTTTCCTTAAATGTTCTGCTCGTAATTCTTCTTTTATTTGTCATGTTAAAACCGGTTCTGATCCGTCATCTGACCGAAAAAATAATTGTCATGGCACAAAAATGCGGCATGAAAATACCAAAAGAGAAATGGTTGGAAAAACTGGACGGATTTCTGGATGGGTACCGTGGAACGGTTCTCTTTTTCCGGGAACACAAAGAAAAAATACTGATTTTAATTGTGATGACATTTGTTCAGAGAAGCAGTGCTTTTCTGCTGACTTTTCTGGTGTATCTGGGATTTGGACTGTCTGGAACAGCGATGTACCAGATCCTGCTGCTTCAGGCAGCCATCTATGTTGCGGTGGATATGCTTCCGGTACCGGGAGCACAGGGAATCACGGAGGCGATGTATGGAAAGGTATTTCTACCGGTATTTTCAGGACAGTATCTGGTTCCTGCAATGTGCGTGACAAGGGGAGTGGGGTTTTACCTGATGCTGGTTATTGGAGCATTGTGGGTTTTAAAAATTCATTATAAAAAAATCGGTTCAGGGCGAAAAAAGGCGTATACTAATGCTTGACAGCACAAAAAGATATGGTTAAAATAAATAGAAATAAGTGAAAAGAACAGGGGAGAGGGAAGTTCGCATGAAAGAGTATATGAAACCAGTGTTATTTACCAGTGATGAACTTGCAGAAGGGGTATATTTAGCAAGTGGCGACGGAAGCGGTTGTTATACGACAACAGCATATATCCATCAGACACCGCAGACCGGAAGAGGTGATTACCGTATTCAGGTGAATGCCGTGCATAATGCGGATCATACTAAAGAAGCACAGCAGTTAAATATCTCATTTAATCAGCCGGTTACTTATGTTTCCGGTGGCAGGGGGTGCACATCAGGAGACGGAACAAGTTCTCTTTGTGTTTCTTTGGGATATCATCAGAATCCGAACGATAATATCGGTTTTGGTGATCTGGTTGTAAAATCGGATCCGGGACTTGCAATCTCAAGTGTGAGTGTTACGGACTAAGGGGCAGGCACAATAAGAAAAGATAACAAATGAACTGAGAAATAAACCAGAAATGAACGGATATGAGAGACCAATGATCATCGCATATCAAGATACGGCAGAAGGTGTGTATCTTGCAAGCGGTGGAGCGGCTGATAATTCAGATACGGCAAATAATATAAAGTGTGATAGCCAGTATATGAATGGTAACTGGCAGGCACCGGATTATTCAGGCTGGAATGGAGGCACCAGAGGATACAGACAGCAGTTCGGATGTCTGGGATGTCCGGCATATACAGCTACAGCCTGTGGACTTAAGACGCATTATGTGGATTCGGGATATGCTGGAAGTTACAATACCGATAATGGAAACCGCAAGCCATCCTGGGAAAAGAAAGGATATGGACCGGATGATACAGTAACTGACTGGGCGATGTAGGATCATATGGAGTTCAGATGGGGTTATCATATGGTATGTGAGGAAGAGATTGCCTGACATATACATGTGGTAACCTCTTTTTTCGTGGTTCATATTTGTTATAATAACTGGAAATCGGCTAGAATGGGGAAATATTATGTTAGACAGTCTGAAATTTTATCATAAAAGGATCAAAGAGGGTGTATTAAAAGATATGTGGCGGGAGACCGTCTGGATCTATGAGTATGCGAGAAAGTACTGGAAACAGATGATTTTTTACACGCTGCTTGGTCTGTCTGGAACAGTTGTTTCACTGATTTCAAGTCTGATTTCAAGGGATATGGTCGATATTATCACCGGAAAGCAGGCGGGGCTTTTGGTGCGTACGTTCTGTCTGTATATCGGGTTTTCCATAGGGAATATGCTGATCTCACAGGTGACCAGTTATTTTTCCAATAAGATCAGTATCAGTGTGGACAATGATATCAAGGCAGATATTTTTGATAAAATGTTAGTGACGGATCTTGAGGCAATCCAGAAATATCACACGGGAGATCTCCTGACACGCTGGAATTCGGATGCCTCAAACATTTCAAATGGTATTTTAAGCTGGATTCCGAATCTGATCATATATACTGTGCGGTTTATCAGTACGTTTGCGCTTGTCTTTTACAATGATCCGATGTTTGCACTTCTTGCGATGCTTGGCATGCCGGTCAGTATGCTGATGTCGAGGCGGATTTTAAGGCGAATGAAAGGAAATAATGAGAAAAGCGCAGCTATGAATGCAAAGATGTCCGGATTTAACCAGGAGGCATTTTCGAATATCCAGACGATCAAGGCTTTTGATCTGGTGCGGCTCTACGGGGAACGTCTGCGAGGACTGCAAAAAGAATATCTTGGTATGAAGCTGGAGTTTCAGAAAATGTCCATGGCAACCTCGATCCTGTTATCGATCGTCGGGCTTGCGGTGTCATACAGCTGTTATGGATTTGGTATTTACCGCGTCTGGAGTGGTGCGATCTCCTACGGTACGATGACGATGTTTTTATCATTGTCCGGCTCACTGACAGGAACGCTGAATCAGCTTGTGTCACTGGTACCGACGGCGATTTCGCTGACCACATCTGCTGGAAGGCTGATGGATATCCTTGGCATGCCAAAAGAGGACTATTCGGATGCAGAGCATGCGGAGAAATTTTATGAAGAGAACCGGGAGAACGGCATCAGTCTTTGCATTTCTAAGATGTCTTATACTTATCACAATGGAACAAAGGTGTTTATGCGGGCGGACTTTGAGGCACATCCACATGAGATTGTTGCGTTAGTCGGACCTTCCGGTGAAGGAAAAACAACGCTTTTGCGCATTATGCTCGCCCTGCTGCATATACAAAGCGGGGATGAAGATCTGGTGGGAGCAAAAACAGGGGAAGTGCTTACAATCACACCGGCAGCACGCCGTCTGTTCTCTTATGTGCCACAGGGAAATACAATGTTTTCCGGCACGATTGCGGAAAATATGCGGAATGTCAGACCGGATGCTACGGATGAGGAGATCAAAGAAGTACTGATAGTATCCTGTGCCTGGGAGTTTGTACAGAAACTGCCGGATGGGATATATAGTAAAGTCGGAGAGCGGGGGGGCGGATTCTCAGAAGGACAGGCACAGAGGCTTTCAATCGCAAGGGCATTGCTTCGCCGTGCGCCGATCCTGCTTTTGGATGAGGCGACAAGTGCACTTGATGTTGCAACCGAGCGCAGGGTTTTGAAAAATATCATGCAGACAAATGAACCGCGCACCTGTATCGTGACCACACACCGCCCAACGGTATTGTCGGTGTGCAGGAGGGTGTATGGAATCCGGGAACAGAGGTGTGTTGTGCTGACCGCAGAGGAAGTACAGAAAATGATGGATGAGTTTTGAAAGAAAGCGTCTTATATGGACTGATCAATGGCAGCTTTCATGACGGCTGCAGCTTCGGGATTTTTTGTACAATTCAGCCGGAAAATTTTTGTCAGCGGGGCAAGTGTTTCTGCAAATGCCAGATTTTTTAACAGCAGGTCTTTCGTCCAGGTCGGGGAGATCATGCGCTGCATCAGAAAAAGTGCCTGTTCATCCGGTGGGAGAGAGTTCACCCGGTTGAAAGGAGCCTGTTTTAAAAACACGATACCGCCAAGTGGATAGGTGGTGGTGGTGTATGTTTCGGACGTCCCGCACCAGGGCAGACCGTATAGATAAGGCAGGCCGTTCTTGATGCCAAGTACATTTAAGTCTCCGTTTAAAACCGGAGTATGATACCGGTTCGCCCAGAGGTTCGCGTGTGTGGATTTGCCGGTGCCGGAGCTGCCGGAAAAGAGCCAGGCTTTTCCCTGATAAAAAATAGAAACGGAGTGCAGGACAAAAAGAGCCTGCTTTTGTGCGGCAATCAGGAAGGCAAAACGCAGTGCATGAAAAATATTTTCTGCATGATCTTTATTATCAGCATCAATACAGTAGAGGACGGCGGCAGAGCCGTCTTTTTTTACGCGCATTTCATGGATTCCCCAGTGAGTGCCAAAGACAAAGCGGTAGGTGTCGGTGACGTCAAAGATGGTAAGTTCAGTGGTGTGGAGCAGAAGTGTACCATCTGCAAGATGAGACGGTTTCCCGGTTATTATAAAAATGCGCTGATCAGCCACAGCAGCTTCGCAGGAGAAATCTTTAAAATAGGTATCAAACAGATCGTCCGGGCCAAACCATGAAAAGCAGAGACCGCCGATCTTATAATATTTTGGAGCACGATCGTCAGAAAACAGTGCAGGAAACGTATTGTCGGTCTGATCAGAATGCGGTGGGAAATTTTCTGCCGGCGCATTGTAAGAGAGTATGCCAAGCTGCTTTAAAGAGGCAAGATAGCTGTCTAAGTCAGAGGTAAGCTGAGGGAGCATATCAGCATCTGTATTGTAGTAATTCGCCAGCACAGATAAGAGCGTGCTTTTGTTCGCACCCAGGGAGAGTGTATCCCATAAAAGTGCACCGGAGTCATTTAGGCGCAGGGAGCGTGCATGGTCGGCAATTTTCTGACCATAGGGCAGAAGATAGGGAATACCTGCGATTGTTGTTTTTACGAATCCATCAGATGTTTTCATATCGTTGTGGTTCCTTTCCATTACAAATGAATTGGAAATATTATAGCATTTGGACAGGGGAAATGCTACAATATTTCAAGATGACAAGCTTGCAAGTGAACAGTAACAAGAGGTTTCCGATGAAATATGATATTGAACAATTATTAGAAGCGGGAGAGATCATACAGATCTATCCCGAAGGATACAGTATGTATCCCATGTTTGTGCCGGGCAGAGATGCCGCGGTCATAAAAAAAGCGGATGTGAAAAAAATCCGGCGCGCAGATGTTGTGCTGTACCGCAGAAAAGGGAGCATTCTGGTTCTGCACCGTGTTGTAAAACGAAAAGGCGGTCAGTTTTATATGGCAGGGGATAATCAGACAGAGGTGGAAGGACCGGTGGAAGAGGATCAGATCAGAGGAATTTTGACCGCATTTGTGCGGAATGGACGTCGTATCAGCGTGAAAAATCCGGTTTATGTGATTTGGTCCGGATTGTGGCTGATGTTTCTGCCGGTGAGAGGGATATTCTGGTCATTTACTGCATGGGTGCGCAGGAGGAGTTGATTTTTTTCGACGATTATGCTAAAATCAGAAAGTTGCAGTGACATCGAGTGTTCGAGACCTTCCACTCGTAAAACAAAACTAAAGGAGAAATGAAAAATGAGAAACAAAAAAGTATTACTTATCGTGCAGGCTGCACTTATCGCAGCTATCTATGTTGTACTGACTTATTTTATCAGTGCATTCAATCTTGCTTCCGGCGCAATTCAGGTCAGGATTTCCGAGGCACTTACCATTTTACCGGTATTTACACCGGCAGCTATTCCGGGACTTTTTATAGGATGCCTGCTCAGCAATCTGCTCACCGGCTGCATGCCGCTTGATGTTGTGTTTGGCAGTCTTGCGACACTGATCGGGGCATGTGGAACTTATGCGTTAAGAAAGCACAAATGGCTGGCTCCGTTACCACCGATCGTGGCAAATACGATCATTGTACCGTTTGTTCTGGCATATGTGTACATGGCAGAGGGGACGATCCCATTCTTTATGCTGACTGTCGGAATCGGCGAAGTGATTTCCTGCTATGTGTTAGGTATGATCTTGTATAAAGTGTTAAATAATTACCGCAGTGTGATCTTTAAAAACGAATAAAAGTTTATTTTAAAACCAAGGTCTGGAAATTACGGCGGCAGGGACAGTTGTCTTTGCCGCCGTAAACTATTGTTTGACAATTTCTCCGGCAATGTATACAATGATACGAGGATAAATAGAAGAAAAAAGTGGTGTGATACCGCATGGAAAGGAAAATACAATGAAGAAAATCTTAGATTTGATTACGGATGAAGTGACCAAAGCATTCACAGACTGTGGTTATGATGCAAAATATGGAAAGGTTACTTTATCTAACAGACCGGATCTTTGTGAATATCAGTGCAACGGCGCAATGGCGGCTGCCAAAGAATACAAAAAGGCACCGTTTATGATCGCAGACGAGGTTGCTGCAAAACTTGCAGAGGCATCCATGTTTTCCATGACAGAATCCGTAAAACCGGGATTCTTAAATTTAAAGCTGGATGAAGCATTTTTAGCGTCTTATGTGGCAGATATGCAGAAAGATGAAGGCCGTTTTGGATATGAGAAGGCAAAAAATCCTAAGACGATCATGATCGATTACGGCGGACCAAATGTAGCAAAGCCACTTCATGTCGGACATTTACGTTCTGCAATCATCGGTGAGAGTATCAAAAGAATCGGCAAGTTTGCCGGACATAAGGTGATCGGGGATGTACATTTAGGCGACTGGGGCTTACAGATGGGACTGATCATTACGGAGTTAAAGCTGCGTCAGCCGGATCTTGTCTACTTCGATGAAAACTTTGAGGGGGAATATCCGAAAGAAGCACCGTTTACGATTTCTGAATTGGAGGAGATCTATCCGACCGCAAGTAAAAAGTCAAAAGAGGATGAGGCGTACAAAGAGGCAGCCATGCAGGCAACTTATGAGCTGCAGAATGGAAGAAAGGGCTATCAGGCATTACTTTCCCATATCTTAAACGTGTCTGTGACAGACTTAAAGAAAAACTATGAGAACTTGAACGTATCTTTTGAACTCTGGAAAGGTGAATCTGATGCACAGCCTTATATTCCGGCAATGGTGCAGAAGATGAAAGATGACGGTTTTGCCTATGTCAGTGACGGAGCACTGGTCGTCGATGTAAAAGAAGACACCGATACGAAAGAGATCCCGCCTTGTATGATCTTAAAATCAGACGGTGCATCCCTCTACAATACGACCGATCTTGCAACGATCGTATGGCGTGAGGAAGATTATGACCCGGACGAGATCATTTATGTGGTAGATAAGAGACAGGAACTTCATTTCGTACAGGTATTCCGCTGCGCAAGAAAAACCGGTCTTGTAAATCCGGAGACCAAGCTTTCCTTCCTTGGTTTCGGTACCATGAATGGAAAAGACGGTAAACCGTTTAAGACAAGAGAAGGCGGTGTTATGCGTCTTGAGAATCTAATCCGTGAGATTGATGAAGAGATGTATAAGAAGATCATGGACAACCGTACAGTAGAGGAAGAAGATGCAAGACGTACAGCAGAAGAAGTTGGACTTGCAGCGATCAAGTACGGAGATCTTTCTAACCAGGCTTCTAAGGATTATATCTTTGATGTTGACAGATTTACTTCCTTTGAGGGAAATACAGGACCGTATATTCTTTATACAATCGTTAGAATTAAGTCTATTCTCAAGAAATATGCTGAGAATGGCGGAGTTCTTGACGGAACGATCAGACCGGCTGAGAATGATGCAGAGAAGTCTCTGATGCTTCAGGTAGTGAAATTCAATGAAGTGATCGATAATGTATATAAAGAGACAGCTCCTCATAAGTTGTGTGCATATATCTATGATCTTGCGAACGACTTTAATAAGTTCTATCATGAGACAAAGATTCTTGCAGAAGAAGACGAAGAGAAGAAGAAAGGTTATCTTGCACTTCTTACACTTGCGAAAAAAGTACTTGAGACCTGCATTGACCTTCTTGGATTTACAGCTCCGGAAAGGATGTAATACGAATTATGACAGAAAATGGATTGATGGATGGTAC
>OHHY01001121.1_pt1 | contig 10355 bp, 10 predicted proteins | sample 1568101 | NCBI WGS metagenome assembly OHHY01 (sample SAMEA3879605, study PRJEB24766) | human gut metagenome | biome: human-associated habitat; feature: feces | place: USA | collected 1985/1987
CACGTATATGCTGGTCCTGAACACCCGCATGCAGCTCAAAAACCTGAAGCTTTAGAAATCAACGTAAGATAATCCGGAGGAGGAAACGTAAATGGCAGTAGTTACTTATAGTGCGACTGGTCGTCGCAAATCTTCAGTTGCTCGCGTTCGCCTGGTTCCGGGTGAAGGTAAAATCGTTATTAACGGCCGTGAGCTGACCAACTATTTTGGTCTGAAAACTTTGGAACTCATCGTTAACCAACCGCTTGAAATCACCGAAACCAAAGGCAAATACGACGTGCTCGTAAATGTTATTGGCGGCGGCATTTCCGGTCAGTCCGGCGCTCTGCGCCTGGGCATCGCTCGCGCTCTTCTGAACGCTGGCGATTACCGTGCTGACCTCAAGAAGGCCGGTTTCCTTACGCGCGATGCTCGCGTGGTCGAGCGCAAGAAGTACGGCCTCAAGAAGGCCCGCCGCGCTCCCCAGTTCTCCAAGCGCTGATTTTTTTCAGTATGCACTTTTACGGCTCTGCTTCGGCAGAGCCGTTTTTTGTTGGCTGTATCTTGCAACAGTAGAGCCCCTGCACAGCAATCTGTGCAGGGGCTCTGTTACTTTTTACTTCTCCTTCCGCAGCTTTTCCAGATAGCCGTCGGCCTCAATGGCCTCCGGGGTGAAGGAGTTATTCTTCCACCAGCCCGCAAGGGCGGCGGCCACGGTCAGACCGGTGGTCACCAGCTGCTCCACGGTGGCGCTCTCAATGGGCAGCATGGGTTTTCCGCAGGCGCTCAGCACCTGATTGGTCAGTGCCAGCGCCAGCGCAGCCGTGCGCGCCAGCGTGGCGGCAGAAATTTTGCAATGGGTATCGTTCATAGCTTCAGTTCCTCTCTTTCTCCAGATCTGCGATGCGGTGGTTCGCCACCTTCATCTGTTCTTCTAAAATGGGTACGCGGCGGGCAAAGTTGTTATGCTCCCGCACCTCCCGGGTCAGCTCCTCCAGCTTGGTGTCGGTCACCGCCTGACTTTTGCCGTTGGCGATCAGCACACCGATCAGGGTCACTGCACCGGCAAGGATGGCCGAGATGATGCTCTCCATCGCGCTCACCCCCTCCACCGGGCTTTTTCTGCCCGGGTGTCCACGTGCACCCAGCCGGCGGCTCTGCCCGCCTTTGCCGGGTATCTCCCCACGCCGCCGCAGCCGTGCAGCAGGCGCTCGGCGCAGGCGGCTACCTCCTCTACGCTTGCGCCCTGCACCCGGATATCTGCCGCCCGTCCGTACAGATGCTGGCTGAACCTCGTCCCGCCCGCTTTGGCGTTGTGCGCCGGGGTGCGGTAGCCGCTGGTAATGGTCACCGCCTTGCCAAAATGCGCCCGCAGCTGCTCCAGAAGCTCCACCAGCGCTGTGTCAACGAAAACCGGGTCGCTGCCGTCTTTACAGCGGAACTCCTGCACCCTGAAATGGGGCGAGAGGTACGCTTCGCCGTCCCGGGCAAGAGAGTATGCCTGCAATGCCATTGTGTCCCCCCTTACAGCCGCTTCAGCAGCGCAGCGATGGGCTCCATGTAAAACCGCTCGTAGCCGGCCTTGTTGGGGTGTGTGCCATCAATCGTGTACTTGTCGCTCAGCTCGCTGACGCCGTGGGCACCCATGGGCGGGGCGCATTCCTCAATATCCACATAGGGCACGCCCCACTTTTTAAGCGCCGCAAGGATCGCGGGCTTGTAGGTCTTGTACCAGTTTTCGCTGCTGGCAAACAGTCCGCCGTGCGGGAACACATAGGCCACACGCTTATCACTGCGTTTTTTGGCCAGATAGTCCAGCATCGCTTCCAGCGTACCGATCGTGTCCCCCGAATAGAACGCCGGAGCAAAGCTTCCGTTCAGCGTGCCTAGCTTGGCATTGTTCCATGCATCATTCACGCCGCCCTCCAGCAGGATGTAGTCTGCCTTTTCCAGCTCCGTAGAGCTTTTCACGGTCATGCCGATGCTGGTGCGGTAACCGCCGTTCACATTGTCAGGGACCAGTGTCGCCAGCGTTGCACCGTCCACCGCTTCGTTGATCAGCTGCATTCCGTACCGGTCTGCAATGCACTTGCCGTAGCCGCCCGCGCTGCCCTTGCCATAGGCGATGCTGTCGCCTGCAACGTACAGTGTTTTTCCCGCCAGCGGGTCAATGATCTGACCGTTGATGTCGTATATCTCCATCTTACCACCCCCTATTGATATATGCTTTTATCCGGTTATCACTCAGCAGGCCCTTGTACACCTTGCACTGATACAGTGTGCCCGGCCAGAACTGCTGCTTTTTGCTGCCGTCCGCGCTCTGTGCCGCACCGATCAGGAAGGTCTGGGGAACATCGGTGATCGTGCCGTTGCTGGTCAGCCATTCAGTCATCGGGCAGTAGGTGCTGCCGCCGCGATATTTGTTGCCGTCAAGCTGCACCACATACCGCGTGCGGGTCTTGAGGTGCTCGATGCTGTCCGACAGGGTAACGCCGCCGTAGTTGTAGTAGGCGAACTCCGTCTTATTGTTCAGCGGGCTGCTGGTGGAGTTGAAGCCGGGCAGGTTGGCGGTGCTGCCGGTCTCGGTCAGGCAGTGCAGGAAGGCTGGCCATGTGCTTGCGTCAAAGTTGTCCCCCGCCTTTGCGTCCACCAGAATGGTATACTGCGGCGACTCGGTGGATGCGTGCTCCAGCAGCTTCAGGCCGGTGTCAAAGCCGGTGGTCAGCTCCGTTTCGGCGGGCAGGGTGTAGATCAGCTGTGCTGTCTCCGCCTGCGCAATATTCACCGTGCAGCTGGCGCTCTTGCCGCCTGCCGTAGCTGTCACCGTGCAGATGCCGGCCTTCACGGCAGTCACCGTGCCGCCTGCCACCGTAGCAAGGCCGGCAGGCGAAACGCTCCACCACACCAATTTGTTGGCAGCGTTCGCGGGCAGCACCATGGCGGTCAGGGTCTGGCTCTCGCCCTCGCTCAGGTTCAGGATCGCGGCGCTCAGGCTCACGCTCTGCACCGGAATGTCCTGTGCACTGCCACCCCACTCTGCGCGCAGGGCATTCAGGGCAGACTGTGCATCGCCGGTCTTGTAGGCCGCGTTTTCAAACAGGGTCAGCAGCAGTTCCTTTGCACCTGCGGTAAAGCCGCCGGCTGCTGCAATGCCCTCCTCCATGTGGTTCAGGTGGGCAGCCGTCAGGGTCTGGCCGTCCACAAAGTTTTGTTTTTCGTAGCTCATTCGTTCCTCCCTAAGCTCATTTTTCCAAGGATCGCCCGTCCCAGCACGGCAAAAACGTTCTCCTTCGGCGGCTGCGGGGCGCTCCACAGCGCTTCCAGACGGGCATAGGCCGTCATGGCTGCGTCATTGCCCGCCGCCAGAAGCCGCAGCACTGCCAGCAGCGCCTGTTTTTCCTCTGCGGAAATGCCGCCCGCGCCCAGCAGCCTTACCAGCGCCTCCCATGCAGAGGTAGCCGGTGCGGGCAGTGCACCCTCTGCCGTGCCGCTGTTGGCACACACTTTGCACCGCACATCGGCGCTGGTCACGGTGCGGCTGCCGTCCGACCCCTCAAAGGTGATGCAGCCCGCACCGGGCACGGCCGTCACCGCCGCCGGAACCTCCAGAACGCCGTTTTCCACAAGCTGGGCTGCACTTGCACCGGGGGTGTGCCAATGGGCGCACACGGTCAGTCCCTTCCACTCGCCCCGCTGCTCGATACGCAGCCGGTAGTTGCCCCGGTTGCCCGCATACCCCAGCAGCAGCTGCCCGCCGGGCACGGCTGCCGCGCCGTTTTTGTCCAGCCGGATGGTCATCTCGTTCATGCCGCACCACCCTTACACATACTGGTAGCCCTCTACGTTGAAGGGATACTCAAAGCTGAGACTCGTGTCCGTTCTCACAACGCCTATGCTCAGCACGCCGCTGTCTGCAAAGTTCATCCGCACAGGCGCTGCGCCGCTGCACTTGACGCCGTTGCTCAGATCAGAGCTTGTGCCGCCCACCATGGCCACCGCTGTGCCGCCCCGCACGATGCGGGTGCTGCCGTAGTCCGCAGCAGCGGCGACCGGGTTTGCGTCGTTTTCTGCCGTGGGTGCCACCATCCGCACCACAATGTAATTCACCGTACCCGGCACGGTCAGGCTCGTGGCAGATTTGCCCGCAACGCCTGCGCCGGTGTAGACCAGTTTTCCATCCATATTCATCATCCTTTCCAGTCGTTCCAGTTTTTCTGTCAGGCTAAAGCCCAGTACCGCGTTCAGGTTTTCTCTGGTCACCTCCAATGTTCCGTCTGCGCCCACAGTCACTCCCCGCCCGGCCTTTACGCCGCCCAGCACGGCGGCGGTGGCACACGGCAGCGTGTAGGCCGTGCCGAATTTCCGGTCAGCTTCGGCCTTGGAGTAGAACCGGTCATCTGCGCCCAGCTGCAGCAGCGCTGCCGCCTTTTCCTGCGCTGACCAGCCCGCCGCCCCGGCGGCGCTGGTCAGCGCTTTTTTTACGCCGTAGGGCAGCAGCGCCGGGGTCAGGGGCGCATAGGCTTCGGTCATGCGGTCCAGCTGTGCCGCTGTGGCGGGCACGGTGGTCAGGGTGGCGTCTGCCCGCACCGCAACACCGTACTGCCCGTCTGCACGCACTGCGCCGGACGTTTTCGCTGTGGGCACGGTCTCGCTGCGCACATAGGGGCGCAGATCCGGCAGCGGGGTCGTGTCCGTCTGCACCGCACCGGTGGCACTATTCACGCTGAGGATGCGCACCACCGCGCCGGGCAAAGGCTGTGCCGGGCGCGGCACCGCCGCCACATCCTGTGCGGTCAGCCGCACCGCGCCGCCCTTGCCGTTCACGCTCAGCACCCGTCCATCGGCAGGGGCATAGCTCTCGGCCCGCAGCGCAGCGGCCTCCGCCCGCTTTGCGCAGGCGTCGGCATCGGTGCGGTCGGCAAGGATCTTGTCCGCAGCCTTTTGCGCCAGCGCCGCCTGCACGGCCGTGTCTGCCGCACCGTTCTCGGCGCGGCGGGCGCTCTCCGCTGCGGCGCGGGCGCTTTCCAGCACGCGCGCCACGAACTGCTCGTACACCGAGGGCGGCAGCTCCTCACTGCCGCCGTCCGTGGGCAGGGTGGCGTACACGTCGTAGCTGCCGGGGCGGGTGTAGGCGGTGTAGCCGCCGCTGCCCATGGCGGCCAGCATCCACTGTCCCCGCACACTGCCAGTCAGGCGGCGATCCACCGTCACGCTGCCGTCGGTGTCCAGCGGAATGGCGGCCAGCTGCACCCCGTCGCTGCGGCGCAGGTACAGCGCCAACGTGCACTCCGCCCACGCTGCGGGCAGGATGAACTGCAGCCGGTCCACCCCCTCGGCGTTCTGTGCGCCAAGGTGCAGCCGGTGCGGGCTGGGCACAAATTCGGTGCCGCCGCACTGCTGTTCAAGGATCTCGATCTCCATGCAAAACCTCCTTTTCTGTTTGCTGTCCCGATTGTACCGCCGGGGGCGCAAAACTATCCAGTGTGTACAGAAAATGTGAAATTTTCTGTTCTTCGGCATTTTGCTAAACGGGGTTTCTGCCCCGCAAATACAGGCCGTTTTCCCCTGCCGGAGCAGGGTAATTCCCCCACAGGTTTTCCATGCAAAACCCGCGATGTGGGGCAGCTTGTTTTGGGCGCAGCGGCAGTATCTGCGGCCTTATTTGCAGGGAAAAAAGCCGGCGCAAATGTTAAAAATTCATGAACAAATCATGCGCAGAAAAAAGGCAAAAATCAGAAGGAAACCACCTAAAAACCAAAATATAAAAGAAAACACTGTGAAAATTGCACAAAAAACTATGTTACAAATCTAACAAAATGCGAGACACAGATTTGACAGATGCTTTACGGTCTGGTAAAATACCGTTTGTGCAACGAACGTTGCAGCGTTTAAATTCTATCTGGATGAAGTAAAAAGCCGTCCTGCGTACGGCACGGCATGGGCAGATGCGGCCCGTGCCGGGGCAGTTTTGTGGTCTGCCCAAAGCGGATTCCAACCTGTAATACGATGCTTCTTCTTTTACCCAAAGAGAGCATCGTATTTGACTGCGCGGCACTTATATCCCCAGCCGCCGCAGTCCGGGCGGCCGGGGTGCCGATGCAATACCCGCGGCCGCACCAAATACGACAAAGAGAGGAGTTGTCTCGTATCGCTTCCGTTAAATTGAAGAAAGCAGTTACTGCCGCAAAGCAGGCAGTATCTCCCCGTGTGCTGGCATTTTGTGTCATGGTGGTATGCCTTGTGGCTACCCTTGGCGTCACCGCTGCAAATCTGCGGCTGACCTACGTCACCGACTCCAATGGTGCGCGGCAGGTTCTTGTGACCGATGCCGCTGCTTCCCCCGCACAGGTCATGCACCTTTCCGGCATCCGCTCTGAAGAGGGCGATGAGGTCTACTACACCGCGTTCAGCGGCAATCTTGCATCCCTGAATATCGAGCGCGCATTCTCCGTCAGCATCACCGCCGACGGGCAGGAGTACCCGGTCAAGCTGGTGTACGGCACCGTAGCCGATGCGCTGGAGCGCGCCGGCATCACCCTTGAAGGGGACGACTACACCGAGCCGGCGCTGGATCACATCGTGACAGCCGGCAGCAAGATCGTGGTCCACCGCGTGGACTACGAAGAGCGTGTGGAGACCCAGGCCATCCCCTACGACACCCAGTATGTCTACACCAGCCTGTACTTCCGCAACACCGGCCGCACCACTACTATGCAGCACGGCGCAGCCGGTCAGCAGACCGTGACCACCCGCGACCGCTATGTGGACGGTGAGCTGGAGAACAGCACCGTTGTGGATACCACCACTACGGTGGAGCCCACCGACCACGTCATCAAGACCTACGGCGCAGGCGCACCGGTGTCCCCCCTGACCGGCGCGGACGGCACCACCAACGCCCCTACCTCTTATAGCAAAGTGCTCACCGGCAAGGCCACCGGCTACTATTCCCGTGGCGGCAAGGGCTCTTCCGGTCTGGGACTGGGCTACGGCACCGTGGCTGTGGATCCGGACGTGATCCCCTACGGCACCAAGCTCTACATCACTTCCACCGACGGCAAGTTCGTCTACGGCTACGCCGTAGCCACCGATACCGGCATCGCCGTCCAGAAGGGGCAGATCCTTGTAGACCTGTTCTACGAGACCTACGCCGAAAGCGTTATCAACGGCGCCATTCAGGTCAACGTCTACGTTGTGGGCTGAGCCGTAAACAAAACACAATAACCACGCAAAGAGACCGCTGTACAAACTGTGCAGCGGTCTCTTTTGATGTGAGCGGAAGAACTTTTTTATTTCGGAGCACCGGAGCGTCTGCGGACGTTCCGGTGCTCCTTTTTCACAGGAAGGGACCCTAGCCGAAACCCTTTCTTCTTTTTTCGCAACGCTTTCGCCGGAACCGTTTGTCAAATGAGCAGTTTACACGATGTCGAGCTGCAAATTTTGGATGGTATGCCCACAACATACAGAGAATGCCAGAAAATTTGTGTTAATTGTATTTGATTTTCGGACAAAAAGTCTTGCAAAAATGGTAAAAACCTTTTAATATAAAAGAGTACAAAGCTGCGAAAGCCGCTTTCGGCTTCCGCACGGGGAGGAGCAGTCTATGAAACCGACCGAAGAAAAGATTCAGAGCAATACATCGGATCTGCCGGTGTACCTGTTCAAGCAGGGCAATAACTGCGAGGCTTACCGCTACTTCGGCGCACATCTGGAAACACGGGTCGGGGAGTCCGGCGTTGTGTTCCGTGTATGGGCACCGCACGCCGCAGCCATCAGCGTTGTGGGCGACTTCAACAGCTGGAAGCCCGGCAGCCATCCCATGCGCAAGGTGGATGGCGATTCCGTGTGGGAATTGTTCATTCCCGGCATGAAGGAATACGATGTTTATAAATATTGCGTGACCACCCGCGCAGGCGACCTTGTCTACAAGGCCGATCCTTACGCTTTCCACGCCGAGACCCGTCCGTCCAACGGCAGCAAGGTCTACGACCTGTCCGGCTTTGTATGGCACGATGCCGCATGGCAGGCCGCACAGAAAAAGGCGGACGTGATCAACGGCCCGATGAATATCTACGAGATGCACGCCGGCAGCTGGAAGCTGAAGGAGGGCGGCAAGCCCTACAACTACTCCGAGCTGGCGGACGAGCTGATCCCGTACATCAAGGATATGGGCTACACCCATGTAGAGCTGCTGCCGGTGATGGAATATCCGTTTGACGGCAGCTGGGGCTATCAGGTCACCGGCTATTTTGCTCCCACCAGCCGCTACGGCACCCCCAAGGACTTTATGGCCTTTGTGGATAAGATGCACGCCGCAGGCATTGGCGTCATCATGGACTGGGTGCCCGCCCACTTCCCCAAGGATCAGTTCGGACTGTACAATTTTGACGGCGAGGCCTGCTACGAGGACCCCAACCCCAAGCGCGGTGAGCACAAGGAGTGGGGCACCATGGTGTTCGACTTCGGCCGCAACGAGGTGCAGAGCTTCCTCATTTCCAGCGCACTGTACTGGCTGGAGCAGTACCACATTGATGGTCTGCGGGTGGACGCCGTGGCTTCCATGCTCTATCTGGACTACAACCGCAAGCAGGGCGAATGGGAGCCCAATAAGGACGGCGGCAAGGAGAACCTTGAAGCCATCGCCTTCCTGCGCAAGCTGAACAACACCGTGCTGGGCCGTCACCCCCACAAGTACATGATCGCCGAGGAGTCCACCGCGTGGCCCATGGTCACAAAGCCCGCTTCGGACGGCGGTTTAGGCTTCAACTTCAAGTGGAACATGGGCTGGATGAACGATATGCTCAGCTACATGAAGACCGACCCGCTGTTCCGCGCCGGCAACCACAACAAGGTGACTTTCAGCTTCTTCTACGCTTTCAGCGAGAACTTTGTGCTGCCCATCAGCCACGATGAGGTAGTGCACGGCAAGGGCAGCCTGCTGAACAAGATGCCCGGCGAGTATGACGACAAGTTTGCCAATCTGCGCACCTTCTTCGGCTACATGATGGCGCACCCGGGCAAGAAGCTGCTGTTCATGGGACAGGAGTTCGGCCAGTTCGCCGAGTGGAACGAGACAAAGCAGCTGGACTGGATGCTGCTGGACTACGACAAGCACGCCGAACTGCAGAACTACGTCCGCACCCTGAACGCCTTCTATAAAGAGCACCCTGCCCTCTGGCAGATCGATTACAGCTGGGAGGGCTTCCAGTGGATCGTGCCGGACGACTCGCAGCAGAGCGTCATCGCTTTCCTGCGCAAGGATGCCGCCGGTAAGCAGATCCTTGTCATCTGCAACTTCAACCCCGTCCTGCGCGAGGGCTACACCCTCGGCGCACCGGTGTCCGGCACCTATAAAGAGATCCTGAACAGCGACGATGCCACTTTCGGCGGCTCCGGCACCGTGCACAACAAGCCGGTGCGTACCCACAAAAAGCCGCAGCACGGCTTTGAGCAGAGCATCACCGTTACCCTGCCGCCCATGAGCACCCTGTATTTTGAGGTGCCCACCAAGCGCACCCGCAAGGCAGCAGATCCGGCTAAGACGGCCCAGACCGTGAAAAAGACCGCTGCCAAAAAGACAGCCGCCAAGACCACGAAGACTGCCAAGGCTGAGCCTGCCGTGAAGAAGGAAAAGCCCAAAAAGACCTCCACCCGCAAGGCAAAGGCAGAAGCGGAACCTGCACCCGAAAAGGCCCCGGCCAAGCGCGGCCGGAAGCCCAAGGCAGAAGCCGCTGCCGCACCCGAAGCAGCACCCGCCAAGCGGGGCCGCAAACCCAAAGCCGAGCCCGCTGAAGCTGCCCCTGCGGCAGCCGAAAAGCCTGCCCGCAAGCCCCGCGCCAAAAAGGCCGCCAAGACCGAGGAGTGACCGGGGCGCATCCGCACAACACAGTCAAACCATTTCCAAATCCAATAAATCCGGAAATGTGTAAAAGGGGAGAATAAAGCTATGGCAAAAGAAATTGTGGCAATGATCCTTGCCGGCGGACGTGGCTCGCGCTTGTACGCGCTGACACAGAAAACGGCAAAACCTGCAGTGGGGTTCGGCGGCAAATACCGCATCGTGGACTTCCCGCTGTCCAACTGCGTCAACTCCAACATTGATACTGTGGGCATCGCGACCCAGTATCAGCCCCAGAAGCTGAACGAGTACATCGGCAACGGCCAGCCTTGGGATCTGGACCGCCTGTACGGCGGCGTGCACACCCTGCCCCCCTACGAGCAGGCAAAGGGCACCGACTGGTACAAGGGTACTGCAAACGCCATCTACCAGAACATCAGCTTCATCGACAGCTATGATCCTGAGTACGTCATCATCCTGTCCGGTGACCAGATCTGCAAGCAGGACTACGCCGACTTCCTGCGCTTCCACAAGGAAAAGG
>OHHY01001144.1_pt1 | contig 10211 bp, 11 predicted proteins | sample 1568101 | NCBI WGS metagenome assembly OHHY01 (sample SAMEA3879605, study PRJEB24766) | human gut metagenome | biome: human-associated habitat; feature: feces | place: USA | collected 1985/1987
TGTTACTCGTATTCTACGCCTTGTGATTCGTATCTGTTTCGGTGTTTCCGTCAAAGATGCCAACACGCCATTCCGTCTGATGAAGGCAGATACTCTACGCAGATATATTGACCTGATCCCTAATGATTTTAATCTGTCCAATGTGGTCTTGTCAGTAATCTATGCAAAAAAGGGATGCCGCGTCAAATATCTGCCAATCACTTTCCGTCCAAGACAGGGCGGTATCAACTCGATTAATATGAAAAAGATCTTCAAGATCGGTCGCCAGGCACTGAAAGATTTCCGGCAAATCAATCGTGTACTGAACCGAAAATAGCAAATTTAAACTAATCTTCAAAAAGGATTGTAATGTTACTTTTACAATCCTTTTTAGTTTTGCCTCGAGATATTGTCTGAAACCTTGTTTAATAACGAAGAATTTTGTGATATACTTCTATATAGATTACAGCTATTGCACGTCTGTATAAAACAAGGAGGCTCCTATGAAAAAGAAAATACTTGCATTAACATTATCTGTTGCAATGCTCACTACTGGAGCATTGACATCTGTACCTGCTGCAGAGTTTGAAGATACTTCTATTTGTGCTACCGAAGTTTCTTCTGATGCTATCGAAGACTTTGATTCCCTTGACACAAGAGAGGATACAGAAGTTGAATTTGACAATACTGATAGTAATTTTAGCAGTGAAGAGAATATAGATTATTCCTATGAAGGTATTGATTCTTCAGACTCAGAATTTATATCTGATGAGACAGAAGTCTTTACTGAAGATGTTGGAATTGATGATGATATAAATCCAGAGAATTCTTCTGTTTCGGAAACTCCTTCGCGAGAGCCATTAAAACCTGCTGTCACTGAAAGTATTGTAACCGGTCTTGAAAAACCTTTAAAATTCTATCCAGGCAAGTTTTATGATTTTACTGTAACAGGTGCTGGGAACCATTATATTGGAGTACAAAAAATAATCCTTCAACTATTCAAGTTAACACTCGATGGAGAATCGGCTCATCAAAAGGCATTATGGAATCCAATACATATTCTATGTATATTTTCTTTAAAAAACAGTTTTTTGATTGTAAACATGGATGGGAATACACAGAGGATATTCAATCTTTACGGATTACTTTTGAGTCTGATTCTATTACAACATCAGAATTAGACAGTTGGATTAATTCTGATAAGGATGAATATGGTAATCCTATTCCTACCGAACCACCTACAGTAACGCCAACACCACCTACAGTAACGCCAACACCACCTACAGTAACGCCAACACCACCTACATTACAAATGAGGGTAAACACTCATTCCATCACACTACGCACAGGACAGTCAACTTCATCTGTCAAGGTTACAAACGCTACCCCTTATTTTCGTGTAGTTGCGTGGTATTCTGATAATACTTCTATTGCAAAAGTTAACCCTTATGGAAAGATTACTGCCGGCAAAAAGCCAGGCAAAACTTATATTACAATAGTAATGTCAACTGGCGAAGCTGCTAAAATAAAAGTAACTGTACAAAAAGGAAAAATAAAAACAAAATCCATTTCTGGTCTTAAAAAGAAAGTATCTGTAAATAAAGGGAAAACTTTAAAATTAACTCCTGTGTTATCACCACAGACATCACAGGAAAAGATCAGCTATAGTTCTTCTAATAAAAAAGTTGCTACAGTGTCTTCCAAGGGTATAATAAAAGGAATAAAAGCCGGAACTACAAAGATCACAGTAAAATCCGGAACAAAAAAATTTGTTGTAACTGTAACTGTGCCTAAAACAACCACAAAGAAAATCACTGGTATTAAATCCGCGATTAAACTAAAAAAGGGCAAAACTTATAAACTGAAACCTAAAAAAGTACCAGCAAACAGCGATTATAAAATATCTTACAACAGTTCTAATAAAAAAGTTGCCACAGTTAGTTCCAAAGGCGTTATCACCGCCAGAAAAAAAGGTTCTACAACAATAACAATTAAATCTGGTAAAATCAGCGTTAAGTGCAAAGTCACAGTAAAATAAAAAGCGAAATCACTATAAAATATTTGACAAGAAGTTGAAAGGAGATTTGAATTATGACTTACAAAGAAAAAAAGCGTTCTATGTTTCTTGGTCTGCCATGGACCTTTACTACTTATACCGTAACTGATGAGTTCATATCAATCGATTCTGGTTTGCTCAACAAAGTGGAGAATGACTGTTACATGTACAAAGTAATTGATGTCCGTCTGGAAACCACTCTGATGGAACGAATCCTTGGTATCGGTACCATTCACTGCTTCACTGGAGATGTAACGGATCCTGATCTTAAATTACAGCACATAAAAAATGCCAAAGAAATTAAAGATTTTATCCTGAAACAATCCGAACAGGAAAGACTAAAAAGAAAGACCTTAAATATGCAGCATCTGGATGGTAATCCGGAAGTCAGCAGAATGGCCGCAACGGACAGCTGCAGATCATAAATAAACGGATAATCTAATGTATTGATAATATAGAATACCTGTGGTAGCATAAGTAATATATCCTGATAAGCAGGAGGTAGGCTTGTGAATGAACAATTACTGAAAATGAATGGCTTATCGGTGGAAATTCTGAATGCGTTGTCATTTGAATCACACCTGGGAATTTCATTGAAGAAGAATTTGCATTATTTTGATAAGGATTTATTAATTGCCGAACTGATGACAATGACAGATTAGTTGGATGAACAGGAAGTTCTTTCAGATATCGCGTTAGATTATAGAGTCAAGAGTTTAGATGCCATACTTTTGAAGTATGATCGTTATTATCCCAATCATCAAACGCGAAAAGTGTTTAATGATATTTTAGGATTCCGGGCTTTTTGCGATAGCTATGACCAAGCATTAAAAGAAGAAGCTTCGGGCTTCCGAATTGCTGATATGTCAAATGGAAAGTCATTGGATGACGGATATAGGGGTGTTCATGTGTACTATCAAAAGAGCGGAAAACATTATCCGATAGAAATCCAGTTCAATACACTGTTTGATAGACAACTGAATAACTGGCTTCACGATTACTTGTATAAAAAAAACTATCCAATAGATATAGGAAAAATAATGCGTAAGAAATATGAACATGGATTGATTCGGAATGAGCATGAATTTAAGGAGGTGCTGAATAATGTGTTATCTAGTAGCGAAAGATCGTGATGCACATGGTTGTTTTGCTTTAAAAATGACTCATGGAAAGCATCTGGTGGAATTGAAAAGAGAATTGAATAAAGCAGTTGGATATAAAGGTATACAACTTGTAACAATCAGTAGACCAACAGCGTATGGCGAATACGCACCGTATCACTTTGTGGATACAGAGCAAGAGTTTCAGACTCTTGTAAAAGGACTTCGACCATAAATCAGAGATTATCTAATATACCCTTGCTGGAGTAATCTAGCTGGGGTATTTTTATATCAATTTTCCTGATATTTTCATTTTTTTTGAAATCACTAGCAGAAGTGTTAGTGATTATCTGAAATATATCCGTATAATAATAATTACAGATAGTATTTGCAGAAAAATCTGACAACATTTTATTCCAAAGATGAAAGGAGAATCAGGTATGAGTAAAAAAATGAAAATCTTTACAGCGGGTGCGTTAGGAATTATGATGGCAGGTCTTGTTTGTACAAATGTTTACGCATTAGACAACAAAGATGTAGTTGGTACATGGTACGCAAACAGTCTTTCCATGGACGGCATGAATGAATTTCATCCAAATGCAATCATGATGGAAATGTCTATGGAAATCAATGAAGACGGCAAAGGTAAAGTAACAACATCTTCCGAATCAGAAGAAGCAGACGTTGATGATTTTGAATGGAAGATAGACGGAGATAACCTTATCATAACATCAGATGATGAAGTTATGGAAGGCACCTATGAAGATGGAAAAATCGCTATCAGCATGGATGGAATGACCGTAACTCTTGGACAGGAAAAAGAAGAATATAAACCTTATGAACCTGGAAAGGCACTCACAGACACCAAACTTGAAGACTTCGATGGTGAGTGGAGCAGTTCCATAATGTCTGCATTTGGAATGCAGGTTCCAACAGGAACACTCTTTGATATGCAGTTTAATCTTACAATCGATGGCGGTAAAGCAACACTTGTAACAATTGAAAGCGGTACTGAAACCACCACTGAACTTGAAGGCGATCTGGACACAAATGCCCTCGTATTAAAATCAACAGAAGAAAAAACTGAAGAAGACGCCGAAGACTATTCATTATTCGACACAGATACCATGAGATTATATCTTCTTGATGATGGCAAATTATGTTTCACATCTGCTGACAGTCTGGATGATGCAGAAGAAGCAGAAGAAGAAGCTGCCACAGAAGACAGTGAAGATTCCATGGATTGGACTGTAAAAGTATTCTTTGACAAATTGGAGAAAAAATAACATAAATTCTCTTACTCTTTGAAGGAGGTTTAAATAATGGGATTATTTGATAAAAAGAACTGTGATATCTGCGGTGAAAAAATTGGACTTTTAGGAAACCGCAAACTGGACGATGGAAATCTGTGTAAGAACTGTGCCAGCAAGCTTTCTCCTTGGTTTGAAGAAAGACGCCACAGCACCGTAGAAGATATCAAAAGACAGCTGGAATACAGAGAAAAAAACAAAAATGCTGTTCGCAGTTTCAGTATCACTCGTGAATTTTCTGCAGACAGATATCATGTGTTTATCGACGATAACAAAGGATTGTTCGCCGTAGCATTTAATATGAGCGAGCAGGATAATCCGGATATTGTACCTCTGTCTGCAATAACCTCCTGTCGTTTAGACATCGATGAGCAGCGAGAAGAAGAGGAATACACGGATCAGGATGGCGAATCCAGATCTTATGTACCACCAAGATACAACTATTCTTATGATTACAAAATAAAGCTTGGCGTGAATACATCTTGGTTTGATGATATGGATTTTAAACTTAATACTTTCTCAGTCAGAGATCATGAACGCGCTAAGATGATGAATTATGAACAGCTTGCAAGCCAGATCATAACTGCACTTACCGGCGCACCGGCACCCGCACCGGTTTATAGCAATGGCATGATGAACCAGGGTTACCCGCAGCAGGGCAACATGATGAATCAGGGCTACCCACAGCAGGGCGGCATGATGAATCAGGGATACCCGCAGCAGAGCAATATGATGAACCAGGGCTACCCGCAGCAGGGCAATATGATGAATCAAAATGCGCCACAACATGGTACTATGATGAATCAGAATGCACCACAGCAGACTTCTGGTGATACATGGGTATGTGCATGCGGTGCTACAAACACAGGTGCTTTCTGTGAATACTGTGGATCACCAAAACCGTGATACTGAATTAAAAGGAGGAATACGGAATATGTCTGATGTAATAGAATATAAGTGTCCATCCTGTAATGCCTCGATGGTATTTGATTCTAAATCTCAGCACATGAAATGTCCGTACTGCGATACGGAAATGACGGTCGAAGAGTTTCAGCGCACGCAGAAATCCGAAGATACACAGACGACCGGAAAATCAATTTCAAACGACAACTGGTACTCAATGAGCACCGGTCAGTGGCAGAATGATGAACTGAACGGCATGCGCGTCTACAGCTGCCAGTCCTGTGGAAGTGAGATCGTAGCTGAGGAAACAACAGGAGCAACGACCTGTCCGTTCTGCAATAATAAAATAACTATGAAAGGTCAGTTTTCAGGTGATCTGAAACCAGATTATATCATCCCATTTAAACTGGATAAAAAAGCTGCCAAAGAAAACTATTATAAGCATCTGAAAGGTAAAAAATATCTTCCCAAGGTATTCAAGAAAGAAAACCATGTGGACGAAATCAAAGGCGTATATATCCCATTTTGGCTGTTTGATGTAGATGCAGATGCTCAGATTACATATGAGGCAGAAAAAGTCCACTCTCATACATCTGGTGATACGGAATATACAACACGTGAAATCTATAGTGTCTATCGTGAAGGAAGCATAAGCTTCGATCATGTTCCCGCAGATGGTTCCAGAAAAATGGATGATACACTGATGGAAGCCATTGAACCATATAATTTCCAGGAAGCAGTACCGTTTCAGCAGGCTTATCTGGCAGGTTACCTGGCTGACCGTTATGATGTCAACGTAGATGAACGTATAGACAGAGCCCGTGACAGAATTCGTGTATGTACTGAGAGAGCTTTTCGTAAAACCGTCAGAGGTTATAACGGTGGTGCCTCAGTTAAAGACAGTAATGTACAGATTCATAATGCCAGTTACTGGTATGCCATGTATCCGGTATGGCTTTTAAACACCACCTGGCACGGTCAGAAATTCACATTTGCTATGAACGGTCAGACCGGAAAAATGGTTGGAGATCTTCCGATTGACAAATCAAAATTCTGGAAATCCGTTGGAATTCGCACCTTCCTGATCTGGGGAGTGCTGTACGGTCTGAAATGTTTATTTTTAATGTAGCAGGAAGGAACAGATAATATGAAGATAAAAAAGAAAATATGGGGCTGCCTGCTTTCTCTTCTCTGTATATTTATGCTGGTACTTCCGGTAATGGCTTCTGAGAGCCAGGAAACAGATTCTGAGATTCCTGCAGTGACTTCCGAGGATCTTGCAGTACCTACTGAGATTCCTGCAATTCCGGAAGAACGTCAGAAACCGCTTCTTGTGGATGATGCCGGTCTTTTGACCGAAGAAGAGAGCAGTGCATTATTAAATAAACTTGAGGACATCAGCCAGAAATATGAAAATGAGGTCGGCATCGTTACCGTCAACTCTCTGGAAGGTAAAACAGCCGAGGCATATGCTGATGACTACTATGATTACAATGGCTACGGATATGGAGAAAACGATGACGGTCTGCTTCTTCTGATCAGCATGGGCGAAAGAGAATGGGCAATCTCTACTTATGGATATAGTCATACTGTAGCTTTTACAGACGCTGGTCTTGAATTCATCAGCGGTGAATTCCAGAGCAAACTTTCCAGCGGAAACTATGCAGATGCATTCAATTGTTTTGCTGATCAGTGTGATGATTTTCTGAGACAGGCAGCAACCGGAAAACCATATGATGTTGACAATATGCCTTCAAAAGGGAAGGTTCATCCATTCTGGCTCGTTACCGATTTAGTTGTCGCTTTTCTGATTTCCTTTAGACTCGTTAAATCTAAATCAAGGAATCTTAAATCTGTAAAAAAACAAGAATCAGCAGAAGCTTATGAACGTAAAGGTTCCATGTCGCTTCGAAGATCTACTGACAGTTTTGTCAACAGGATCGTCACTCAAAGAACTATCAGAAATGAAAAAGACAGCTCTTCCAGTTCCTCTGGCGGAAGCTCATCACATACAAGTTCTTCCGGCCGTTCCCACGGCGGAGCCAGTGGCAAATTCTGAGATAACAACAATTCCGAAATGACAAATAGAAAAACTTTGTCATTGCTCAATATTCAGGCATTATAGTATAATGTAGTTAACAGGTTACCGCTCAATATCCGACCGGTAACCTGCATACTTTAGATACTTTTTTCTGGAAAGGGATCGTAATGCCATATCATAAGAAAAGGGTTTTATCATATACAATTGTTATATTATGCTTTTTGACAGCGTATACATGCAGGCTAATTCACACCAATAATTCTTTAATACAAGCTTTAGTTGATCAGAGCCGTACCAGTATTTATCTTGGAATGTATTGTGCATGGGTCATTTATCTGAACAAACATGTTGTATATAAAAGAATGCGTCAGTGCCTGACGGTCATTGGCTGTTTAATGGTATTCTGGTTTTTTCTGCGCACTGTAAAATACCATATTTTTCAGGATCCTCTTAGCACACACATTTGTTGGTATCTGTATTATTTTCCAATGATCCTGATTCCCACTTTAGGTTTAAATGCTTCCTTTCTTTTAGAAGAAGAACATGACAAAGTAAAAAAGAGAAGTATCTTCTTACTATTCTCGGCTATGTTGCTGATCATATCCGTATTTACAAATGATCTGCATCAGCAGGTCTTTCATTTTTATCTGAATCCACCTTATTCAGACAAAAATTACAGCTATGGATTTCTCTTTTTTGTAATACAGGGATGGATTATATTTTGTCTCATTGCAATGGACATAATACTTATTCACAAAAGCAAAATCTCCGGCAAAAAACGTTTCTGGCTTCCGGTAATACCTGGTATTATACTTCTGGCATGGAACATTGCAAATATTCTCCGGGTGCCTATGATCAGCACCATTGCAGGCGATCTGACTGCAATCTGCTGTCTTTGTATAGCTGCCATCTTCCAAAGCTGCATCCTTTGTGGTCTGATTCCTACCAACAGCCGCTACTTTGAATTATTCCAGTCAAATGGCAGTCTGGATGCAGAGATTACAGATAACACTTTTCATCGATATTATTATTCCGGAAACTTTCCAAAACTTACCGAGGAATTGCGTGAATGTGTGATTGCCAATTCTTCAATACAAGAGAATGGAGTTTTGATCAAACATATTCCTGTTAAAGGCGGGCATTTATTCTGGACAGAAGATATTTCTGTACTTCTGGATCAGTACCAGGATATTGAAGAACAGCAGGAAGAATTAACCGAACGAAACCAGCTTTTACAGATGACTTATCAAAAAGAAGCTGCGAGAAAAAAACTAGAAGAAAAGAACCGACTTTTAAATATGATTCAGGATCAGACATACAAACAGTATGAGCTGCTTTCCTCATATATGAAAAAGCTTGAACAAACTGAATCCAGAGAAGAATATGATATGCTCCTGAGTAAGATTGTAGTCGTAGGAACATATTTGAAAAGAAGAAAAAATCTTGTACTTACCAGATACAGTTCACAAGGAGATTCTCTTACTATGGCCGATCTGAAGCAGAGTCTTGCAGAATCCTGCGAAAATCTGAAACTATGCAGGATCCGTGCAGCTTATTATGTACAGGATAAAGAAAAGCAGCTTCAAGCAGATGATATTCTGAACTGCTATGACTTTTTTGAATGGCTGATTGAACAGCTTTTTGATGTTATAAATTCAGTCTTTTTCCGTGTAACCCAGATTGACGAAAAACTACAGATTTCTGTCCATGTTATGAGTTCAACAGATATTCATAATTTTCTGAAAGAACGACCTGAACTTTTAATACAGCAGGAGGAGGAACAGGAATGGTTTATTCGATGTCCGCTCTCATAAATGATACCATAAAATTACAAAATGTTCTTATGATCCTTATGGAAATATGTCTGATTCTTGAATTTATCCTACTATTTTCAAGAATTATGCGTGCTGTTGAAAAATGGAAGATAGCTGTTTCCGCATCATGGCTGATCATTTCTTTTCTTATTATGGCCGGACTTTTGAATGACCATCGACACAGACTGGATAAACCTCCGCATAAACCTATCTTTTATTCATTTCCGACATATGCATTGGTAATCATAATTGTTCTGCTGACTGTTTATCTTATTCTGGCAATTTGCAAAGAACTTAAGGAATACCATAATACATTGTCTCCCTGGTCTGTTTATGAAGCGGTAAACAATGTTCCCTGCGGTGTCTGCTTTTCAGATTCTCTCGGACGTATTATCTTAAGCAACTCCAAAATGCAGGAGTTGTGCAGAATGCTTACTGGAAACTATCTTCAGAATTTTGATTCTTTCCGTTATGCCATAAATTCCGAGCCAGTACAGGATAATGTGATCAAATTAAACTCTGATAACAATGTATTCTATTTTCAGGATGGTTCCGTCTGGATGTTTCAGGAATATCACCTTACAGAACCCTCACTGAAAGGCTATGTACAAACTGTCGCACTCGATGTTTCCGAAATATATTACAACAGTGAAGAGATTAAGAGGAACAATGAAAAACTGGCAAAACTAAATCAAAAGCTGGAAGAAATGTATGAACGAATCGGTGATGAAATACGCGAACAGGAAACTCTGTCCATGAAAATGCAGGTACATGATAACTTCGGAAGGAGCCTTCTCTCTATACGAAAAATCTTAGGAGACAAAGAATCACCAGAAAATATGAAGGAACAGTTGGAAACTTTAAAGCAACAGGTTTATATCCTTACCAATACAACCGTCGCTAATAAAGAAAACCAATATGAAGATACCGAAAGACATGCAGAAGAACTTGGTATTTCCATTCAGATCCAGGGCAGCTATCCAGATACTCCCGCATACCGGTGCCTTA
>OHHY01001151.1_pt1 | contig 10180 bp, 9 predicted proteins | sample 1568101 | NCBI WGS metagenome assembly OHHY01 (sample SAMEA3879605, study PRJEB24766) | human gut metagenome | biome: human-associated habitat; feature: feces | place: USA | collected 1985/1987
GGCCGCTGGACAGGTTGGACACATAGGCGGAGGTCCCAATCAGGCTGTAAGCGCCGTCCGTCAGCCGCCAGACACGCAGGCAATATTGATTAGCGGCCGGATTCTCGAAAAAATACACGGTGGAAATGCTTTTCAGGCGGCAGCTGTCGGGCAGATGTCCCGCCAGAATCTCGTCTCCCCAGATCATCGCGTAGCCTCCGACGATGGTCCAGGTGTCGGCGGCATCTCCACTGGACAAGGTGGATTGCCCGGTCACCGCTTCCAATTCCACGCCCGCATCCTTGAGCGCGGCCGGCAATTTATTTGCTACAGCCTCATTGACCAATTCCCCGCTTTCCACCTGTTCTTCCAGCGTTTCCACAAGCTGCTCTGCTTCATCCCGGGCCGCTTCGGCCTGTCGTACAAGTTCCTCGACCACAATGGACGGGTTTTCCACAATGGTCACGGAGCCGTCTTCCGCTTCGGGGATGGAGACATCAAGTGCACCAGCTACAGCCGCAGCCTCTTCCGTTCCGTCCGGAGGTGTAACGCGGGACACTACATGCACGGCTCCCTTCAACAAGGGGTATTCTTTGCCTGATGCGTCGGTCAGAAAAATATCATAAGCGCCGCATCCGGCGGCCAGCCTCGGCCATGTCACCAATGCCGCACTCACCCCCGTAACGGCACAGTCCAGCATGATCACCCCATCCTGTACCACCGCTCCGCGTAGCGTCATGCCGCTGATGTCCATATCCTCACCGGATGGAGAAATAAAATGCAGCGCAAGAGACTGCGGCAGGGATTCCGTGGCGTGTATGTTGTAGTTGGCGGCTTGCCTCATGAAAATATGATGCGGCAATCCTCAAATCCGTAAATAGTCGGGGCTGGATATGTGTTTCAGATTTCGCAGGAGACAGGACCTTCCGTCCAGGAGTCATGATACCAGTCTTCCGTGTCCGGAGGCGTGTACACATCCGTTTCCTCCGTCCAAATGCCACGGGAGGAACGGCCGGCCCAAATAGCCATGAAAATCACATCGGCCCGGTCCGGGGAATGCAAGCCCTTTCCCCGCATGTCTTCTTTGGACATGACGCGGAGGCGGCCCTTCTGGTCCCATTCCATCTGGCGTGTAGTCATCTGGCGGAATGTGACCGGGTCGAGTTCATCAATGCGGATCTTTCCGTTGACGATGTCGCGAGCCCCCAGTATCCACGCTTCGGAAATGGTGTTCAGGTAATGTTCCGGGTCTTCCCCGGGCAATCCTCCCCGGAACTCTTTAATACGGTAGCCGTCCCCTCCGCTTTCAACCGGTTCGGCCATTTGCTGGACGATAGGTAGCCCCAAACCGTCCGAGTCTCCCCATGCATTATGTGCCTCAATGCCGAGTTCCTTGAGACGGTTTGCCATCCGGCGCCGGGCCTGTACCGTGCTGGATTGTCTAAACGCCTGGTCCAGTCTGACAAGGGTTCCTTCCCGTACAGCAATGGCATTTTCGTCTCGGCCGGCTGCAAAATCCAAAGCGGCCCATTGTCCACCCGCCTTGAACGCCGGAGGATGGTCTATCGCATGTCTCAGTTGTTCCGGAGTAATGACCAGCATGTCTTCCCCTTCCGTCCATTCCGCAAGGTGCATGGAACGGTAGAGGGGATGTGATTCCCCGTAGGTTTCCAAGTCTTCCGCGCGTTTTTCCGGGCGGATGTGGGGACACATGTATGACGTGACCCTGGTTCGCCGCCAGTTTTTGGCCTCGTCGTGAAAGCAGCGGTAATGCTTCCCCATGGCCGAACCAGGGGAGGAAAGGTACAAATACCGGGTGACGGTGCATCGGTCCGCCGCCTCAAAAATACCGTCCTGAACGCCTTTCGCTTCATCCACGATATAAAGGACAGGCGTTGCCGCCGTCGCGTGATACCCTTCCGCCTTCTGTTCATCATTGGTAGAAAATATAGAGGTAAAGCCTCCTTCCGGAGTCAAAATTTCCATCTGGTTCCATTTCCAACCCCGGAATGCCGGATGAGACTGGTAAGCACGGATTGCAGGCCAGAGCTGGGTTTTTAACTGCCGCCAGGAACCAGACGTAAGAACAACACGTCCGCGGGGAAAGCAATACAGCCACCATAGTACAACAGGACCTACCAGGGAAACAGTTTTGCCGGAACCGTTAGCCGCTACAACAGCCGTGCGCCGGTAATCGTTAATGTCCTCATAGGTGTTGATCTGCCAGTCGTAGGGGTCCAGCCCCAGCACGGCAACGGCGAATTCAGCCAGCCGTAAACGGCACCGGGATACTATGTCATCACACCGTTCCGCCATTCTCTTCTTCCGCCCTCTTTCTGCGGATGGCTTCAATTCTGTCCATGACGGACGCTATTCTGGCTTCGTCGCATTCCGTGATCATCTCTACAGGTCCCCCATTGGCTCCGGTGAGTTCCACGGACTTCCGTTCCCCGTAACGGGCATTTCTCTTCCCGGCCAGCCATTTACGGTATTCGGCTCTATTTTTGTCCATCTGCGCACAATCGGGGCTGCTTCCATCAAGTATTTCCAGGCCCTTTTCCACCAAGGCATCCGCCGACATCTCGCACGCGCGCGCGTAGTTGTGTAAAAAGCCGTCATGCTCATTCATCCAGTTATAAACTGTCTTACGTTCCGGCATGTGTTCATCCCTTACAATCTGCATCAGCATTTCCCCTTCGGCAATGCGTCTGCATATTTCGTCCGCCAAAGCGTCCGTGTATTTGGTCGGACGTCCTGTCCGCTTCGGTGGAATGGTGGATTTTTTCTTCATTCTAAAAACATTTTCCCTCTCATCTTCGGATGTTCACGGAAATACAATTCCAACTCAACTCCGGCAGCCAAGGTTGGTATGATAAAAATCCCGGCTTCCACTTCGGCATCAATCAATTCTTCTTCTCTGCATTCCTTTCTCTCGCATAAATCGGCAAGTTCGTTAATCAGTTTATTGACCTCCAATTTCCCTGATTGATATTCCTGATATAACTCTAGTGCTTTTTTATTCATTTGAACAGTAAGGTTAAACTTCTTAAAAATGCCATACGCCAGTAATGTTTACCGTCTCTAGTATCATTCCAATATCGCAGAAACTCATTAGGAGACAAAGCCAGTTTTTGAAGGTGACGCGTAGGCATTTCTACCCCGTAAGGCATTCCATCGAGGGGTTCTCTCCCATAAATTTTTCCGGCATAATCATCCCTTTGTTCAAATGATGGGGCAAAATGATCGGAATACCCTTCCGATCCGCACGACAAACGCCCACGCTTCTCGCCCTTGATCCTCTTCTGAAAATAATTACCAATCTTCTTATTTTTAGCGTTCTCTCCATTAAAGTGCAGCCAGTGCACCAGCTCATGGAAATGATTATCCTTATCGAACTCTTCTCCACTGGAATAAAAAATAGTCCTGGTGATGGGGTTGAAACTTCCTCTGTTGCCAAAATTTGTATCCTTGTCCACAGATCTCATCGGCGGCAACGTTTCCAGAATCTCCGGATCCACCATCCGCATAAATTCATTCATGTTTTTACGGATAGTTTCCTTTGCCATGGGACGGAATTCACCGGAAATTCCATTTTCTACCTTTTCTTTGACCCAGTCCCGCTCCGGATGGCGGGTTTTCAGGGCATTCAGGAAAGCCTCCACCTGTTCCAGCGTCGCCTCCCCACGCGGACGCAACCCCGCTTTTTTCATCAAGCCCGCCATAGCAGAATCCTTTCTTTCAGGCTCAAACAAATCAAGCGTCATTTGCAACGGTGATATTTCTCCCGGATTTTCCTGCTCCGCCTGCCGCTGCATGCGCTGGGCAAGCTCACGGGCCGGGATGGCAAGCCGTCCGTCTTTGTCCAAGGCATCCACTCCAAGACGCTTCTTGAGGCTTTCCCGGAGCCGGGCGGCAAGGGCCGGGTCTTTTATCTTTTGAACGGAGGCAGAGCGATTCATGAGGCGTTCCGGCATCGTTGCCCCGAAACGGGACATGTCCACCGGACCGGGAGTCCAGTTGGGGCCGATCAGACCGTCCTGGATGCACTCGGCGCGGGAAACGGATTCAATGTCCATCCAGGAGTTGAAGCCGTACAAAGGCCAGGGCAGCAGGAAGCCGCCTATCGCCGGCGAATTCATCTCGACGGCCCAAAATTGGAAGTCCGTCTTAAGCCGGACGGCTCCTTCATTGAGTACATGCAAAGGCCGGGGCATCCTGGCGCCCGGATGCCTGACGAATCGCCATGCCGGGTAGGAGTAGAGCATTTCCGGAGTCATGCCGCTTTCCCAGCGGGCCTGGCCGTAGCAGGAGCGGGTGTAGGTGTCAAAAATCAGAGACAGGCGGGAACGAGCGCCAATGTTGGTAATGCGGTTGTCTCCCGCATTCGCTGCCATTCCTTCTGCGTCCATAAAAGCGCGGGCCTTGGCTATGAAGTCGGCCTTCCCCTGCATCACGCCCACCGTTGTTGACGTGCCGTCCGGAAGTATGATCTCCTGCCTTTTCCCGGCCAGGAAGTCGTCAAGCATGTCGGCGAGGCGTTGCAGGAACTGCGCTTTTTCAACGTTCGCCGTAAAAATAGAATTCACTCGTTCCGCGGCGGGCAGCATAGCCCGTTCGCGTGTGGACATGGGTCGAGCATCTATCTTTTTACGCCGGAATATATCAACGGGAGTTACCATTTTCGCTTTGAATTTCATTGTCGTCCCGAAACAAGGGTAAGTCATCCGTTTTTTCAGGATATGTAATTTCCGATTCTTCCGGGATTTCCCGGTCATAAATTCCAAGGCGTTTATTATAGCGGAGAAGAAGCAATGCTCGGCGCTGGGCTTCCATGTAATCGTGTGTTTCCAATCCGATACAAATTCTCATTCTTTTGCGCTTGGATCCCAAATAAAGGGATATTCTCAAGGCATGAGATCCGCAGGGTTGAGTAATAATGTCCAGTTTTTTCATGATTTATTGACAGGGTAATTCTGTTCTTCCTCGTATTTTGTGAGTTCCGCGGTCCAGCGGAATTGAATACGCCCCAGCCGTCCGAAGCGGTTTTTGCCGATGATCCACTGCGCTTCCGTGGGGTCGTGCTTGTCGGGCTTGTACATGTAGGGGCGGTGAATCATGATGATCTGGTCGGCGTCCTGCTCAATGGAGCCGGAGTCGCGCAGGTCCGACAGCTGGGGGCGGTGGCTGGAGTTGTTGCCCTGCTTTTCCACCGCACGGGACAGCTGGCTCAGAGCGATGATCGGCACATTCATCTCTTTGGCCATGATCTTGAGGTTTCGGGTGATGGAGCTGATCTCCTGCACGCGGTTCTCGCTGCGCTGGCCGCTGGTCATCAGCTGCAGATAGTCGATGACGATGAGGCCCACGTTGGGGCGGGCGGGGTCCTGATTGACCCGGCGGATCTTCGCCTTCATCTCGGTGATGGTGATGCCCGAGGTGTCGTCCATATAAATCGGTGCGTCGTGCAGTTTTTCGGTGGCGAGGGCCAGATACTCCCAGTCCTCGGCCCGGAGCGCACCGGTGCGGAACGCCTGGCTGTCGATGCCCGCTTCAGCGGAGAGGATGCGGTTGGTCAGCTGCTCCTTCGTCATTTCGAGGCTGAAGATGGCCACCGGCACCTTCTGCTGCATGGCCACGCGGGTAGCGATGTTCAGCGCGAAACTGGTCTTGCCCATACCGGGGCGGGCAGCGAGGATGATGAGGTCGCCGCGGCCAAGGCCGGTGAGGACGGTGTCCAGCAGCCGGAAGCCGGTGGGGATGCCCTTATACTTGTCGGCGTCGGGACCGCTGATCTTTTGCAGATTTGTCAGCGTCTCCACCATGCTGGAAGACAGGGGCGTCAGGGCGCTGGAATCGCGGCCGGAGCGGATCTCATAGATGCGCTGCTCGGCGTTTTCCAGCAGCAGGTCGGCGTCGGGCTCGTCGCCCGCGTCCTGCAAAATGTCCTTTGCGACCCCCATCAGCTGGCGCACCAGATACTTTTCCTGCACGATCTGCGCATACGCCTTGACGTTGGAGATGCTGGGGACCGTCTCGGCGAGGCCGGTCAGGTAGACTTTCGCCTCGTCGGCGCTGGGGAACACGCCGTCCGAGATGACGGCGTCCAGCAGGGTGACGAAGTCGATGGTCTGGTCGCTGGTAAAGAGGCGGAGCATCTCGGAGTAGATCTGAGCGTTCTGCCGGGTGTAGAACATCTCGGGCCGGATGATCTCGACGAGGTCGGTCAGGGTCTCGGGTTTCAGCAGCACCGCGCCCAGCACGCTCTGCTCTGCCTGCATATTGTAGGGCAGGTTGATGCCCACGCTCTCGAGGTTGAGTTCGTTATAATGTCGTTCGTTCGGCATGGTCGTTATCCTTCTGCTTTATTTATATAAATGCCGTAAAGCCAAAAAGCGCCCCCTGCCGAGAGGGGGCGCAGATAGCGGTCAAATCAGGCCTGCTCCACTTCTACCTGGATCTTGAAGGAAGCCACGACACCGACATGGAGGCGGACTTTGCCGTTGAAAACGCCCGCGTCCTTGATGTCCTTGGTCTCCAGCTCGATCTTCTTCTTGTCGATGGGAGAACCGGCCAGCTGGGCCAGAGCCTCAGCGACTTCCTTGCCGGTGACCTTGCCGTGCAGACGGCCGGAGGCACCGCCCTTGGCCTTGATGACCACGGTCTTGCCCTCGAGCTTCGCGGCCACAGCCTGAGCGGCGGCCACATTCTCAGCCTCGTGGAAGTCGGCAGCGGCCTCCTTGCCCCGGGCGATATTCACCGCGCTGGCGTCGGCCACAGCGGCCAGCTTGCGCGGGAACAGAAAGTTGCGGGCGTAGCCGTCGGAGACCTCGTGGATCTCGTCCTTCTTGCCGATGCCCTTGACGTCCTGCTTCAGAATCACTTTCATGATAGTATCCCTCACTTCTCACCGGAAAACCGGTGGATTTCTATGGTTAGTATACAGCATTCAGACCGTTGCGTCAACGCCTTCGATGACAGTGGGGTTACCCCAGCTCCCGTGCCGCCGCATCCAATGCTGCTTCGATCACCTTATCCATATCATAATACTTGTACTCACCCAACCGGCCGCCAAAAATGACCTTTGTCTCGGCATCGGCCAGCGCTTTGTATTTTGCGTAAAGCGCGCCATTCTTTTCATCGTTGACGGGGTAATAGGGCTCGTCACCCTGATGCCACTCGGTGCTGTACTCCCGGCTGATCACCGTTTTGGGCTGGGTGCCGAACGCAAAATGCTTGTGCTCGATGATCCGGGTATAGGGCGTTTCCGCATCGGTATAGTTCACCACCGCGTTGCCCTGATAGTTGTCGGTGTCCAGCACCTCGGTCTCAAAGCGGACGCTGCGGTACTGCAATGCGCCCAGCTTGTAGCCGAAGTAGGCGTCCACCGGGCCGGTGTAGACGACCCTGTCGGCCAGCTTGTCCAGCTCTGCCTTCTCGGCCAGATAGTCCACGCCCAGGCGCACTTCCACGCCGTCCAGCATCTTCTCCACCATGGCGGTATAGCCGCCGCCCGGGATGCCCTGATACAGGGCGTTGAAGTAGTTGTCGTCGTAGGTAAAACGGACGGGCAGGCGCTTGATGATGAAAGCGGGCAGCTCGGTGCAGGGGCGGCCCCACTGCTTGCCGGTGTAGCCCTTGATGAGCTTTTCGTAGATGTCGGTGCCGACCAGGCTGATGGCCTGCTCCTCGAGATTCTTCGGCTCCGTGATGCCGGCCTCGGCGCGCTGCTGCTCGATCTTCGCCTTCGCCTCGGCGGGGGTCACGACGCCCCACATCCTGTTGAAGGTGTTCATATTGAAGGGCAGGTTGTAGATCTCGCCGTGGTAGTTGGCGACAGGGCTGTTGGTGTAGCGGTTGAACTCCGCGAACTGGTTGACGTACTGCCACACAGCCTTGTTGTTGGTGTGGAAGATGTGGGCGCCGTAGCGGTGGACGTTGATGCCCTCCACCTCTTCGGTGTAGATGTTGCCTGCGATATGAGCGCGCTTGTCGATGACGAGGCAGCGCCTGCCGGCCTTCTTGGCCTCATGGGCAAATACCGCGCCGTACAGGCCAGCGCCAACGATAAGATAATCGTACTGTTTCATTACTGTTTATCCTTTTTCTTCTGTTCGGATCCCGACTCGAGGCCGCTCTTTTTCTGGGCCTCCCGGTACTGGTCGATGGCCGTCTGGATGCGGCTGCGGGCCGCCTCCGGGGTGATATGCTTGAGCTGGGCCGCTGCCATGGTCTGATGACCGCCGCCGCCCAGAGACTCCATGATGACCTGCACATTCACCGCGCCGAGGCTGCGGGCCGAGATGTTGACGCCGCCGCCCACCTGCACAGCCACGAAGCTGGCCTCCACGTTCTGGATGGTCAGCAGGTCGTTGGCCGCCTGGGCGATGGCCACCCGGGCCTCGGGGGCCACCTCGCCGCTGACGGTGATGGCGCAGCCCCGGTACATCTGGGCTTCCGATACCAGCATGGCCTTGGTGGTGTACTCCACCATGCTCACGTCAAAGAGCTGACGCACGTGCTCCGTCTCCGCGCCGTAGCGGCGGAGGGCCGCAGCGGCCTCGAAGGTGCGCACGCCGGTGTGGAGGGTGAAGTCACGGGTGTCCAGCATGATGCCGGAGAGCAGTCCCTCGGCCTCGATGCGGTTGGGCTTGTCGTCCCGGTCGCCCACATACTGCAAGAACTCCGTGACCAGCTCACTGGCCGAGGATGCATAGGGCTCGTGGCAGACGAGGTCGGCCTTCTCGATGAAGCCGACGCCCTTGCGGTGGTGGTCGATGACGGCCACCTTGCCGCATTTTTCCAGTATCTCGCGGCTCTCCACCAGACCCAGCTGGTATGTATCCACGACGATACAGAGCGTTCTCTGGGAAATGATGGGCAGAGCGCCCTTGGGGTCGATGAAGTCGTCCTCCTGCCCTGCCGCGATGAGGGCGTTGATGAGGCTGCCCGCCAGGGTGGCGTCACGGCGCACGGCGATGACTGCCGGCACATCGCAGATCTTGCAGATGCGCAGCACGCCCTCGGCAGAGCCGATGGCGTCCAGGTCGCTCATCCGGTGACCCATGATGACCACATGGTCAGCCTCTTTGATGAGCTTAACCAGCTGGTCGGCCACGATGCGGCTGCGCACCTTGCTGCGCTTTTCCACGCCGTGGCTGACGCCGCCGTAGAAGGTAAAGCCGTCCGGGGTCATCTCGGCGGCCTGGTCGCCGCCGCGCCCCTGCGCCATATCCAGCGCCTGAACGGCCATGTCCTGAGCCTCCCGCAGGGTCTTGGCCCCGCGTCCGACGCCGATGGAGATGGAGAGGTTCACGCTGGGGTCGAGGGCGCGGATCTTGTCCAGCACGTCGTAGCCGCGCTTGGCGAACTGCTCCAGCTGGCGCTCTTCCACCACAGCGATGTAGCGGCCACTGGCCACGCGGCGCAGAAAGCCCGTGCCGCGGCCTATCATATCTTCCAGCACCCGGTTGATGCCTTCCAGCAGGCGGGCGCGCTCGCTGTCCAGCATATCGCTGAACACGTCGTCGTAGCCGTCCACGAGGAAGACCAGATAGCCCGGGCGGCTGGCCTTATATTCGGCCTCCACCTTGCGGAGGGCCGTTTCCTCATTCAGGACAAGAAGGGTCATGCTCTCGGCCTCGCCGGGGACGGTGGAGCTGTGAGCGCTCCACACGCCGTCGGCCAGATTGAGCAGCTGGCCGCTGACCTTGCGTGCCTCCTGCAGGTCGAGGCCGGGCAGCACTTTCTGCACCCGGGGGACCAGAAGGGCTTCGCCCTTCATCAGACGGGTGCGGAACTCGGTGTTGTACCACAGCACCGTCTCCCCCGAAAGGAGGGCGGCGGGCTGGCTCAGCGGCTCGAGGCTGAACTGCGTCTTCGATTTTTCGAAGCTGCCGCCGCAGACCCAGCGGGCCACCCAGCTGCGCACCCGGTAGCGGAACACTCCGAACAGGGCGAACCACAGCACCGCCAGCACCACCAGCACAGGCCAGATGGCCGGGCGCTGCACCAGAAGCACCAGCACCAGCAGGGCGCAGAGCACCGCCAGCGCAGCGGTCAGCATTTCAAGAGTCCATCTTGGTTTTTGTTTCATGAAGTGTTATGCCTCCTGCGGGCAGACTCAGACCTCCATCAGGATGGGGAGGATCATGGGGCTGCGCTTGGTGCGGCGGTAGATATAGCTGCTCAGTGCCTCGCGCAC
>OHHY01001162.1_pt1 | contig 10089 bp, 6 predicted proteins | sample 1568101 | NCBI WGS metagenome assembly OHHY01 (sample SAMEA3879605, study PRJEB24766) | human gut metagenome | biome: human-associated habitat; feature: feces | place: USA | collected 1985/1987
AGGGTAACGGTGGCGCTGCCCAGCGGCCAGACGGTGCCCACGGAGGGCACTTCCAATTGCAGACCCTGCTGCTGCGTATACTTGACAAAATCGTTGAAGCATTTGGTGCTGCTCTCGGTCACCGGGCTGTAAGCGTGCTGCGCCGGGAACTTTGCCATCACGGCGGCAAGCCCGCCCACATGGTCCTCGTGGGCGTGGGAGCAGAACACATATTGCAGCTGCTGCACCCCCTGCTTTTGCAGGTAGGAGACTACCAGACTGCTGTCGTCCACGTTGCCGCCGTCGTAGAGCATGAACTGTCCGTCACACTCTACCAGCACGCTCAGCGCCTGCCCTACATCAATGAAGTGCATCTCAAAGGGCTGGCTTGCCCCGGTGGAGGGTTTGACGATATGTCCGCCGTCGCCGGGCAGACTGTCACAGGCGGTAAGTCCCAGCGCCAGCACAGCGGCCAGCGCCAGCGCAGCCAGCCGCAGGAACAGGCGGCGGGGGAACAGGGTTACTTTTTCTTCTTTCCAGTTTTCCACGTTGCGTTCTCTTTCTGTTGATTATTCTTAGGTTTATGGCCGGGCGCAGAGTTGGGCGCAAAGCGTGCGCCCGGGCTGGGCTGACGGCCTGCCGGGGCGGCGGCGCGGGCATTTTTGCCGGTGCTGCGCCCCTTCTGGCTGGAATGTACGGTATAAGTGCCGTCATTGTGGATGGTCACCTCGGCGCTTTCTGCCCGGCGTGCGGTGCGCTGCACGGCGCGGCGGCCTGCGGCGGGCACCAGCAGGGGGATGAGGTCCTCCCGGTGGGTCAGCTGCAAAGCCTTGACCACCTTTTCGGCGTTGCGGGGCTCGTAGTATTGCAGCAGTGCGCGCTGCAAAGCCTTGCCCTCGGGAGTTTTTTCCACAAACACCGGCTTGAGGGTGTAGGGGTCAAGGCCGGTATAGAACATACAGGTGCTCACCGTGCCGGGGGTGGGGTAGAAGTCCTGCACCTGCTCCGGGCGCATATGGTTCTTATAGAGGTACTCGGCCAGATAGACCGCATCCTTCAGAGTGCTGCCCGGGTGGCTGGACATGAGGTAGGGCACCAGATACTGCTTTTTGCCCGCCTTCTTGCTCAGCTCGTAGAACTTATCCTTGAACTTGTTGAAGGTCTCGATGGGGGGCTTGCCCATGTAGGCAAGGGTGTTGGGGGCGCAGTGCTCCGGGGCGACCTTCAGCTGGCCGGACACATGGTACTCCACCAGTTCCTTAAAGAAGGTATCGTCCGGATCAGCCATCAGGTAGTCGAACCGGATGCCGCTGCGGATGAACACTTTTTTTACGCCCGGCAGCTCCCGCACCCGGCGCAGAATTTTAAGGTAGTCGCTGTGATCCACGATCATGTGGGAGCAGGTGGTGGGGGCCAGGCAGTGCTTGCCGCCATTGCACATGCCCCGCAGCATCTGCTCCCGGCAGGACGGGAACCGGAAGTTGGCGGTGGGGCCGCCGATATCGTGGATGTAGCCCTTGAAATCCGGCTCGTGGGTCATCCGCTCGGCCTCGGCCACAATGCTGTCGGCACTGCGGCTGGTGACCCGGCGGCCCTGATGCAGCTGGATGGCGCAGAAGTTGCAGCCGCCGAAGCAGCCGCGGTTCTGGATGATGGAGAACTGCACCTCGCGGATGGCGGGCACACCGCCCATGCTCTCGTAGATGGGGTGGTAGCGGCGGGTGTAGGGCAGGGCGTACACCTTGTCCAGCTCTCCGCGCACCAGCGGCTTTGCGGGGATGTTCTGCACCAGATATTTTTCGCTCTGCTTCTGTACAATGATCTGGCCGCTGACCACGTCCTGATTGTCCATCTGGATGCGGCAGGCCTTGGCGTAGGCGGTCTTATCGCTGGCCACCTTTTTAAAACCGGCGCACTCCACATACCGCTGGGGCAGGTGGTCGAAATCGGTCAGGTAGCAGGTGCCGTTCACGTCCGTGATGCTCTCCACCGGCTCCCCGGCGGCCAGACGGCGGGCGATCTCCACGGTCTGGTGCTCGCCCATGCCAAAGCTGATGAGATCCGCGCCGGAGTCCTCCGCGATGCTGGGCAGCACGGTGTCCAGCCAGTAATCGTAGTGGGCAAACCGGCGCAGGCTGGCTTCCAAACCACCTAAGATCACCGGCAGGTCGGGGTAAGCCTGCTTGGCAAGCTTTGTGTACACGGTGGCGCTGCGGTCCGGGCGGGCACCGGCCTTGCCGCCGGGGGAGTATTCGTCCTCGGCGCGGGGAATTTTTGCCACGGAATAGTGGCTGACCATGCTGTCCACATTGCCGCCGCCGATGAAAAAGCCGTACTTCGGCTTGCCGAACCGCTTGAAGTCCTCGCAGTCGGTATAGCGGGGCTGCGCCAGCACGCCCACCTTGTAGCCCTCGGCTTCCAGCAGGCGGCTGATGATGGCAGTGCCAAAGCTGGGGTGGTCCACATAGGCGTCACCGCCCACCACCACAAAGTCCAGCTGCTCCCAGCCCCGGGCTTCCATGTCTGCCCGGCTGATGGGAAGAAATTCGGTGTAGATCTGGGGAGTAGAATGTTCCATAATGCTCCTTTATTATTCCTCCGGTTGGTTCATCTGCATTTCCAGCCACTGCTGGCGGCTGATGAGCACGGCGCGGGGCTTTGCGCCCTCGTAGGGGCCGATGATGCTCTTTTGCTCCATCTCGTCCATGATGCGGGCGGCGCGGGCGTAGCCCAACTTGCAGCGGCGCTGCAACAGGCTGGTGGAAGCCTGACCGGCGTCGATGACCACATCCACGGCCTGCTTGAACATGGGGTCGGAGCCTGCGTCCTCCTCGGCGTCGGCACCGCCGCCGCCCTTTTTGCCGTCCTGAATGGCGTGCTTTTCCATGGCTTCGATCATGGCTTCATCGTATTGCACGGTGGCGCTGGATTTGATAAAGTCCAGCACACGGCTGATCTCTTCATCCCGCACAAAGGTGCCCTGGATACGGGTGGGCTTGGGTGCGCCCACGGGCATAAAGAGCATATCGCCCTGACCCAGCAGCTTTTCTGCACCGGCACCGTCCAGAATGGTGCGGCTGTCCACCTGACTGGACACCGCAAAGGCGATGCGGCTGGGGATGTTGGCCTTGATCAGGCCGGTGATCACGTCCACGCTGGGGCGCTGGGTGGCAACGATCAGGTGCATACCGGCGGCACGGGCTTTCTGGGCGATGCGGCAGATGGAATCTTCCACATCCTTGCCCACCACCATCATCAGATCGGCCAGCTCATCGATGATAATGGCGATGTAGGGCATCTTTTCCAGTTCCGGCTGCTCGGCAGCCAGCTTGTTGAAGGACTTGATATCACGCACATTGTTCTCCGCAAACAAGCGGTAGCGGCGCTCCATCTCCTGCACCGCGCTGCCCAGTGCACCGGCGGCCTTGCGGGGCTCGGTGACAACGGGCATCAGCAGATGGGGGATGCCGTTATACTCGGCCAGCTCCACCACCTTGGGGTCGATGAGCAGCAGCTTCACGTCCTCCGGGCTGGAGCGGAACAGCAGGCTCATGATGATGCTGTTCACGCACACGGATTTACCGCTGCCGGTGCTGCCCGCGATGAGCAGGTGGGGCATCTTGCACAGGTCGGTCACCTGCGCCACACCGGCAATGTCCTTGCCAAGGGCGATGCCCAGCGGCGAGGTCATGCGCAGAAAACTCTGGCTCTCAAAGATGCTGCGGATGGAAACGGCGGTCTTTTTGTGGTTGGGCACCTCGATGCCCACGGCAGGCTTGCCGGGGATGGGGGCTTCCATACGCACGTCCGCCACCGCGAGGTTCAGGGCGATATCGTCTGCCAGCGAGGTGATGCGGCTGATCTTCACGCCTGCCATGGGCTGCAGCTCGTACCGGGTAACGGAGGGCCCGCGGGAGATATCCAGCACCCGGGTGCGCACGCCGAAGCTTTCCAGCGTGTCCACCAGCTTCTGGGCGTTGGCTTTCAGCTCCTCCTGTGCGCCGGGGTCGCTTTCCTCCTGCGTTTTTTCAAACAGCTCGATGGGCGGGTACTGGTACTCGTAGCTGTCCACCGGCTCGGCTTCCTCGGTGGGGGCGGTAGCGGCTGCCTGCTCGGAGACGGCGGGCTTTTCCATGGCCGCTGCCACCAGCGAGTTGATGTCCTTTTCCTCCACCGGTTCGGCGGTGATACTGATCCAGCCGTCCTCATCCGGCGCAGAGCGGAACGCCACGGCGTTCTCGGCGCTCACCCGGGGCACAGCGGGCTGGATGGGCGCAGCTTCCGGCTGCGGCGGCATCTGCGGCTGCACTACCGGCGCTGCCGGCTGGACGATGGGGGTATCAAAAGCGGGGGCAGGCTCTTCCGGCTGGGGGGCATCTTTGGCAAAGAAATCTGCCGCAGCGGTGACCACCGGGTCTGCCACGATGGGCGGCGGCGTGGGCTTGGGTGCAGGGCGCAGCGGGTCCTGCCCGAAGGTGCCGCCCGGCCCGACGATCAGCGGCTCAATGGGCTCGCTGCCGCCCTCGGAAAGGGCGGTGTGGTCGGGGCCAAGGTCTACGTCAAAGGCGGCGCGGGGATGGGCAACGCTGACCCGTACCGGGGTGATGGGCGGTGCAGCGGGCTCCGGCTGGGCAGGGGCGGCGGGCGCAGATTCGGCGTCCGCAGCGTCTGCTTCCATCTCCTGCGTTACCTTATGCCCCCAGCGCAGCACGCCGGACATCCAGTCCGGCACACCCAGATGCAGCCCGGCAGGCTCGTCCTCCTCGTCCAGCGGCTTTGCCTGCAGGCGGGACGGCGCGGCGGCGGGAGTCGAGGGTACCACACGGGTGCCGTACTTCTCCACCTCTTCGTCCGGCGCAAAGGACTTGGCCGGGCGCACCGGCTCCGGCTGGCGGGGCAGAACGCGGGTCGCCTCCTGCTCCGGGGCGCGGGTCACCACGCGGGTCGCATCCATCTCAGCGGCAGGCGCATAGCCGGGCGCAGGCTCCGCCGCCCGGGGCGGGATGATACGGGTGGCTTCCTCCTGCGCTGCACCCACGATACGGGTGGGCTCCTCCGCAGGCGCGGCGGGGCGCACCGGCTGGGCCGCAGGCTGCGGCTCCGTCTCCGGCTGGCGCACCGGGGCTTCCGGCTGCAGCAGGGTATTCAGCGCGTTCTGCAAAAGGATGCGGTCACTGCCGCACTCGGAGCAGTAGACGGTGTCCTCTTCCTTCGGGTGGAAGGCACCGCAGGCGCAGTACCAGCCGTTCTCGAAGACCTGGGGCATGAACTTCATGCCGGTGCGGTTCATCCGGGCTTCGAGGGCCTTCTGCATCTCGACGCTCAGGCGGCGGGGGGCCGGCAGGCGCACCCGCTTGATGCTCTCGAGGTGGACGACCTTCCTGCCGCTGTAGACATTGCGCAGGGTGACGTCCACGCTGGTGATGGCCTTCTGGGTGACAAAGACGGCATCGTCCATGCCGAAGCTCTCGCCGGGCTTTGCGGTAAGGTCACGGTACTCGAACTCGTCCTCACAGAGGATGACGCCGTCCACGCCCTTGCACTTGAAGTGGATCTCCAGTGCGGTCAGGGTCACGCGGGAAATGTTCTTAAAGGTCAGACAGACCGCGTGTTCGCCGCTGACTTCGCCCTTGAGCAGCTCCACGCAGACGAACTGCACCGGGCTGCCCGGGGTGTAATAGTTGGCCCGTGTCCGCGCGACCGGTTCAAAATTTTCCTCCACAACACTCTCCCCTTTCTCTTGGTTTACTGGTTGGCTTCGCCTTCATCCGGCGTTTCGGGGGCCGGGGCTTCCTGCGGGGCGGCATCCACTGCCTCAGCAGGTTCGGCAGGCTCCGCAGCCTCTGCGGTCTCGGCCTGTTCCACAGGCTGGACAGCGGGCTGAGCCTCGGCGGGCTTTGCGTCGGGGTCCTCACGCTGGGGCAGGGTCTCGCCTGCCATCACGGCGTTGAACTCCTTCTCGTTCAGCTTCTCGCGCTCCATCAGGGCCTGTGCCAGCGCATGGAGCTGGTCGATATGCTCCGTCAGAGTGCGGCGGCAGGTCTCGTAGGCCTCGTCGATGATGTCCCGCATCTCGCTGTCGATCTCGGCAGCGGTGGTCTCGCTGTAGCCCTTGCCCTGACCGAGGTCGCGGCCCAGGAAGGTCTCCTCCTGCGAGGTGCCGTAGACCACAGGGCCCAGGCGCTCGGAGAAGCCGTACTTGGTGATCATCTGGCGGGCGATGTTCGTCGCCTGCTGCAGGTCGTTGGACGCACCGGTGGAGATGTCGTCCAGGATAAGCTGCTCGGCTACGCGGCCGCCCAGACTGGACACGATGTCCTCGAACATCTCGCCCTTGGTGACGTAGCTGCGGTCTTTCTCGGGCAGATACATGGTGTAGCCGCCGGCCTGACCGCGGGGGATGATGGTGATCTCATGCACACGGGGGTGGTGCTTGCAGTAGAAGCCCGCCACAGCGTGGCCCGCCTCGTGGTAGGCGGTGAGCTTTTTCTCTTCGGGGGTGACGACCCGGCTCTTCTTCTCGGGGCCGGCCATGACCTTCATGGAAGCCTCTTCGATGTCCTCCATCGTAATGGCCTTGCGGCTGCGGCGTGCAGCCAGCAGAGCGGCCTCGTTGACGAGGTTCTCGAGGTCAGCGCCCGCAAAGCCTGCGGTGCGCTGTGCGATGACCTTGAGGGAGACATCCGGGGCGAGGGGCTTGTTCTTGGTGTGGACTTTCAGGATCTCCTCGCGGCCCTTGACGTCGGGCAGGCCGACGTAGACCTGACGGTCGAAGCGGCCCGGGCGGAGCAGGGCCTTATCGAGGATGTCGGCACGGTTGGTGGCCGCCATAACGATGACGCCATCGTTGGCCTCGAAGCCGTCCATCTCGACCAGCAGCTGGTTCAGGGTCTGCTCGCGCTCGTCGTGACCGCCGCCGAGACCGGCACCGCGCTGACGGCCCACAGCATCGATCTCATCAATGAAGATGATGCAGGGCATGGTCTTTTTTGCCTTGTCGAAGAGGTCGCGCACACGGGATGAAACTTGAGATCGGAAGAGCGGTCCAGCAGGGTCTTGCCGGTACCCGGAGGGCCGACGAGCAGCACGCCGTGAGGGATGCGTGCGCCCAGAGAGTTGAACTTGTCGGGGCTCTTGAGGAACTCCACGACCTCTTTCAGCTCTTCCTTCTCTTCGTCTTCACCGGCCACATCGGCAAAGGTGGCGGTCTTCTTGTTCTCGTGCTCGTCCTTGACCTTGGCTTTGCCGACATTCATGATGCCGCCGCCACCGCCGACGCCGCCCCGCATCATCGAGAACAGCAAAAAGCCGGTGCAGCCCAGCATCCCCAGATAGAAGATGATCTCCATCCAGGGGATGGTCTCCTTGAGAGAGGTGTAGTCGTAGGTCATGGGCGCGTCGGGGTTCGCCGCGTCGTAGGACTCGATATACTTATCCACGTTCTCGATGAAAACGTAGGCGTAAGGCAGCTTGTAACGGACGGTGACGGTGCCGTCGTCCTCCTGCACTGCGCCGGTAGACTCCGACGAGGAGGAGAACATCCCGCTCAGCAGACCGCCGGTAGACTGCACCGTGCTCTGGGTGGAGGAGACGTCCGGCAGGGGCAGGTCGCCTTCTTTCAGGTTCAGGGTGATGACGCTGGTGTTGCGGTCCAGCGTGAAGGCCGTGACCTGATTGTGCTCAAAGTAATGGACGACGGTGGAGTAGCTCATGGTCGAGCCGCTGGTGCTGCCCGACCCGCTGCCCATCACCGACCAGACCATCAGCACGGCGGCCAGCGCCAGTGCGAGGATGAGCGGATTGATACGAGGTCTCTTAGGTTGCAAAAGGATCAACTCCAGTTCTGGTTTTATTTCTTACTTTTCGTAGACGCTGGGTTTGAGTACGCCGATGTAGGGCAGGTTGCGGTACTTCTCGTCGTAGTCGAGGCCGTAGCCCACCACGAACTCGTCCGGCACCGCAAAGCCCTCGTAGTCCGGGGCGATGTCGGCCTTGCGGCGGCTGGGCTTGTCGAGGATGGTGCAGATCTTCACCGAGTTCGGGTTGCGCATCTTGAGCATCGGCACGAGGTTCGACAGGGTGATGCCGGTGTCGAGGATGTCCTCCACGATGAGCACGTCCTTGCCGGAGAGGTCGCCGTCCAGGTCCTTGATGATCTTGACGAGGCCGGTGCTGGTGGTGTTGCCGCCGCCGTAGCTGGACACCACCATGAAGTCGATGCTGCACGGGATGCTCACGGCGCGCATCAGGTCGGCCATAAAGACCACCGAGCCCTTGAGGATGGAGACGAGGACGAGGTTTTTGCCCTCATAGTCTTTGCTGATCTGAGCGCCCAGCTCAGCCACTTTCGCTTTCAGCTCCTCTTCCGAAACGAGGACCTTCAAAATATCGTCATGCATGCTCATGATTCGATTCCTCCAAAATTTTCTAGTTCCACCTGCAGCAGCTGCCCGGTGTTCGGCCCGGGGGCCAGCCCATCGGCAAAGCCCTCTCCGCAGACCCACAGCACCTGTCTGCCTGCCGCCAGCAGCGGCAGCGTGTCCCGTTCCCGGGGCGGGATGCCCGCCTCGTTCATCCATTTGCGCAGCTCCCGGTCTACCCCCCGCCCGGCCGGACGGAAGCGGTCGCCGGGCTGACGGCAGCGCAGCCGCAGAACAGGACATATCGAGTTTATTTTAGCATAATCTGCCTGATTTTTTAAGTCTTTTTTATGAACACCCTGTGTTTTTTCTTCAAAACAGGCCGAAACCACCCGGATATGCAGCTTTCTGCCGCCGGGCAGCGGATAATCGCCGCCCTCCGGCAGGGATACTTCAAATTTCGGACCGTCCGCTTTTTCGCCCTGTCGGCGGGTGTTTTGATCGGCTTCCTCCCGCCAGAGCACGCCGTCCCGGGCGCAGAAGCGGACGGCGTCGGTGAGCTGCACCGCGCCGCTGCCCTTTTCCACAAGGTCAGCCAGCAGGCGGATATATTTTTCCTCCGCGTCCCGCACCGGCCCCACAAGGCTGTGGAGAGCCATGTCGAGGATGAGCGGGTCGGCCTGCCGCAAAGGCTCTGACATCCACACGGGCTGGCCGCTGCGCAGGGCGTATCCCGCCCCGCCGGGCAGGCTTTTTGCGTCCGCTGCCCGGGCCGAAGCCAGCAGCGCATCCGCCTGCCGGGCGAAGTATTCGTCCGCCTTGGCGGCTTTCTCACAGAAGCGGGCCAGATTGTGCTCAGCGGCGCTGTTGACCCCGCAGAGGGCGGGCAGTGCGCCGTGGCGCAGACGGTTGCGGGCGTAGTCGTCGGCGTCGTTGGTCTCGTCGGTGACCCAGCCTTCGCCGCAGGCGCGGCAGACGGCCTCGGTGTCGGCCCTCGTCAGGCAGAGCAGAGGCCGCAGATAGCCCGGGCGGCTGGGCCGGATGCCCGCCGCGCCGTGGAGGCCGGTGCCTCTGGCCAGCCGGAACAGCAGCGTCTCGGCCTGGTCACTCCCAGTATGGGCAGTTGCGACGGCATCTATCCCGTCGGCCAGCACCCGCTCAAAGCAGGCATACCGCAGGCGGCGTGCCCAGTCCTCCCCCGCCTGGGGCTTTCCTGCCTCGGCTTCCAGCTCAGCGGCATGGAACACCCGCAGCGGCAGGCCCAGCCGGGCGCAGACCTCCCGGACGAAGGCTTCGTCCCGGTCCGCCGTCTCCCCCCGCAGGCCGTGGTTGACGTGGCAGACCGTGAGGGCGATGCCCTTCTCCTCGGCCAGCGGACGGATGAGGCAGAGCAGGGCCATGCTGTCGGCCCCGCCCGAAACAGCCAGCGCGAGATGCTTTTTGCCGTCCAGCAGCTTTTCCCGGACGCAGAAGCCGCGCACCGTCTGTAAGATCTCTTCGTAGTTCATCAGCGTTTGAAGTCCACATCCATAAAGCGGGTGTGGGCGCCATCCCAGCCCAGCGGCACCGTGCTGGTCTCGCCGTGACGGTTCTTTGCCACGATGCACTCGGCGGTGTCGGCGTCCACCTCCGCGCCGTCGGGGTTCTGGCTGGCGTAGTAGGAGTCGCGGTACAGGAAGAGGACGCAGTCGGCGTCCTGCTCGATGGAGCCGGAGTCGCGCAGGTCCGACAGCTGGGGGCGGTGGCTGGA
>OHHY01001176.1_pt1 | contig 9991 bp, 8 predicted proteins | sample 1568101 | NCBI WGS metagenome assembly OHHY01 (sample SAMEA3879605, study PRJEB24766) | human gut metagenome | biome: human-associated habitat; feature: feces | place: USA | collected 1985/1987
TCTTTTTCGACTTGCTTAAACCCACGGTTCCCATCCTTTTATAAATTCTTCCAAAGATGGTGCAATTTTTCTCATTTTTCCTTTTTCGTCATCTGCAAATTTAACAATTCCTGTCTTTATTTCTACCACTACAGAATAGTTCACTTTCGACTCCACTCCAATCACAAAATGTGTTACCTTGCCATTCAGATCGGTATATGCCTCCATTATTTGTTTTAAACTTCTATACCCATCTCTAGGATCCACACCACTTATTGCAATTCTACTTTTTTTATAATTTATATTAAACCCCCAAAAATGATAGGTGCTAAAGTATTCAATTATATCTCGGTTGCTTTCAATTCCATATGTCTCTAATAGCTTTATAAAAGTTTCCTCTTTTCCATATGCCAGTGGTCTCCATCTACACCATCCAGCGTTATCCGCTTCTCCCACATAAACAGCTTGATCTACATCTTTTCTCCTGGGACGTTTAGGTAATCCATCCTCTGTTTTTTGGTATGCTGCTAAAAATCTTTCAAAAAAATTATCCAATTCATTTTTTACTGACATTATTTTATCTCCATTCTTATCCATTTTTTTGTTCGTATTTTCATAGACTTGATATTTTGAAGCATCTTCGAGAATACATCTCCATCTATCCCGCCCCAGATGCCATATTGTTTTTCTATATTATGAATTCCACCACTCCCCGGATGCAATCCTACAGGAATTGGCATAGCCTGACCACCACCTTATTTTTTGCAGATTATAACACATATCGACAAGTCATAACCGTAGATGTCAAAAACGACCGGGTTATATGTAACTTTTGGATAAAAATACCCGGGTTAAAATATGCTTCGAAACGTTTCTCTTGAAAAGCATATCTTAATCCGGGTATTCACATATTCCGTATTCTTTTTATGTTAAAAAATCATACATCAATATCATTACATCAAAAACATTATCTTCCTCCCGTATCTCCATCTCACCGGCATATTGATCCACGATCTGTCTGACGATTGAAAGACCGATTCCATGCATCCTGTCGTCTTCCTTGCTTGTCAGATATCGTCCCCCGCTTTTATGCAATGCATTTTTATACCGGTTTTTAATACTGATGGCTATATTATTACCGTCTGTGGTGATCCATAGCCTGATCACCCTATCTTCGGTCAGTTCCTTTACAGCTTCTATGGCATTATCCAATAGATTGCCCAGACAAATGCTGATATCCTCTGCATTCATCTCCGCATCCTGCGGCACTTCCGTATTGGCTATCACCTTTATTCCTGCCTTTTCCGCCATATCTGCCTTGTAATTAACCACACTGTCAATATAAAGATTTCCGCTATTGGAAATAAAATCTTTTTTGTCTAAAAACTTCAGATTTTCACTGCAGTATCTTTTCAGGGCTTCATAATCTTCCTTTTCCAAATAAGTATTTTCCAATATGTAATGCTGCTTCATATTGTGACGCAGCTTCCTTAATTCTTCCCACCATTCCTTACTTTCCCGGTTCTGGCGAATATAGTACTCACACTGATTTTTCAGGATTTCTTCCCGCATTTGTTTTTCCATATTTTCTTTTGCTTTATCATACAGATAGTAGGTAAAGACGTTGATCAGCAGGATCATGAATACTACAATAAATCCCCAGAAATAGTTTTCAAGGGTTCCTGTGATAAAAACGGAAATCAGGATCCATATACTACAGACCGGAACGATAAATACTTCCAACCAATCCTGAAGATTCAGTTCCGCTTTTCTGTTCAGTTTTATAATAAGAGAGGTAAATTTAATAATCAAATACCAGACAATTTTAGATAACACTGTGCACAGCAAGGTTACTTCTGCATCATCTGTCCATGCCAGAAATTCTTTTCCGTAATACACGAGCAATTCTGCACACATGCCGCTCATATACATAAATATAGTCGTCGCCATCAATGTTCTGACTGAATCAGTATATAGGATTCTGATCGTCACAAAAAAAATACATACAAAAAGTAATATATTCAGCCAGATATTACTCGTGCCATCTCCCAGATACGTTAAAACATATGTAACACCGTTGAAGACCGCAAAATATCCTCCCCATACCAGATAGTCTGTATACCTGCGAATTTTCTTCTTTTTCAATGTACTGTCACAAAAAATACGCTGCAGTATTACAGAAAAAATCTCCACAATAGCCAGAACAAGCATCATTCCCATCTTCTCCCCTTTAACATTGAAATATAATGCTGTCTTACATGATCTCTGTAATTTTTACTGATTTCTACTTCCCGTCCATTATCCAGAACAACCCTGTCCGCAGAATACTCCTTAATAAAACGAGTATTCACGAGCAACGATTTTCTGATTCTCAGGAATTTTACATTTGCTTTCCGCAGATTCCTTTCCACTTCTTCCAATTTTCCATAAAATAAGTATTCCAATTCAGGCATATCCAGCTGTACTGCATTGATCTGTACGATTCTTTTATCACTTTGGAAAAACCGGATCTGATTCAGTGGAATATTGTATTGCCTTTTATTATAAGAAAAGCAATAACTGTCATCGGAATTCAAATGTGTTTCAAACACCCGTTTCAGGATCTTCTCCAATTTTTCTTCAGACACCGGCTTATCTATAAATGCATATGGCTGCACTTCAATCATTTCCTTGCAGTACTGGTTATGACAGGATACAAAAATCAGAATTACCCTGCTGTCTCTTTCCCTAAGGATACGCGCGGTTTCAATTCCGCTGATACCAAGCATTTCCACATCTAAAAAAACGATGTCCATATTTCCCGTGGTGTCTGTTTCCATTAATAATTCTTCCCCACTCCGGAAGCAAAAAAATTTCACATTTTTGGATAGCCTTGCCATGATGGATTGTATGATCTGTGTTTGCTTCTGCAACTCAGATAAAACATCCTCACATATAGCAACTCTTAACATTGAGAATTCCCCTTTCTCCTTCGCATGCTATAATACGATGCCAGTATGCAACTGTTCAGCCCAATATAGTTTCCTCCTTTCAAGACTTTCCGCAAAAACACTGGCAACATCAGCAACTATTCTTATTTTTTTGATATTATTACTATACAAACGATTTCCCCTGTTTTACGTAAACAATTCCCTCTTCCTCTTGATCATCTCATCAATCTTCTCAATATACAGTCCCACATCCTTCACATTGTCACACCGCTCGATTCTTCCGTCGGGGAAGACTCTCTTGGTGATGCTTCCAGCGCCTAATGCCACAATGGTCTGTTTCTCCTCCATGATGAGGATGTTGTACAGTCCGTATTTGCCGGGACGGGCGTAGCCGGTGTTCTCGAAATTACCGGACATATTCTTCTGTCGGTAGAGATAATACGGCTTCATTCCAAGCTTTTCAGCTCCCGCCGCCGCGATCTTCATGGTCTCGTCTGTATTATGGAGCATGGAGACGCCGTTCTCCTGGATCCACTGGTTCAGGCGGGATGCACGCTTGATTGCCAGGGAATGAACGGTCAGGCTGTCCGGGGCCAGCTCCACGATCTTTTCGATGGTGCGCTGTACATCCGCCTCCAGTTCTCCCGGCAGTCCCAGGATCAGATCCATATTGATATTATCAAATCCGACCTCTCTCGCCAGCCGATATGCCGTAAGTACCTGTTCCACGCTGGCCTTTCTGCCGATGATATCCAGTGTCTCCTGCTTCATAGTCTGGGGATTCACAGAGATGCGGCTGACCTGGTGACGATGCAGTACCTCCAGCTTCTCTCTGGTGATGCTGTCGGCACGACCGGCTTCCACAGTGAATTCCTTCACGGTAGAGAAATCAAACTTGGACTTTAATGCCGTGATCAGACGGTCCAGCTGCTCCGGTTCCAGTGTGGTGGGCGTACCACCGCCGATATAGACCGTATCCAGTACCTTGTCCTTAAAATTCTCCGCCACATAATCCATCTCTTTGATCACAGCGTCCACATAAGCGTCCACCTGCCTGCGGAACGCTGCAATCGGGTACGAGGTAAAAGAACAGTACAGACAGGTTGTGGGGCAGAAAGGAATCCCAATGTACAGACTGTAGCCGCCTTCATAGTGAATATCCTTTAACAGATCCCGCTCTCTCTTCGCAATATCGATTCCCAAAAGTGCCTTCTCTTCGCTGACGTAATGGCTCTGCTCCATGAAATCCAGAATCTCTGCATCGCTTCTGCCCTCATCCAGCATACCGTAGGCAATCTTCGTGGGACGGATGCCGGTAAGGTTTCCCCATGGGAGTTTCTGCCCGGTCACCTTGCTTAAGGTGCGGTACAGGAAACGTTTCAGACCGTTCTTATACCCATCTGCAATGGTTTCCATCTCTACATCCCACAGGAAATCCTCTTCTCCCACACGGATCTTCGCTCCGGTCTCGGCCAGTTCGATTTCCAGACTGACCTGCGGTTCCAGCTCTGCCAGCTTCTCCGGTTTTGTCTCCGGGGTGATGACCGTGACCTGGTCCTCCGCATAAAAAGCCTTCACCAGAGAATGTACATCATATTCATAGTTAGGATGGGATAATTTCACTACTTTCATTGTAATCTCCATTCCGCAGACGATTCCTTTCGTCGGAGGAATCGCGAATCAAACAGGCACAGAGATAACTCTTTCTGTGCCCGAATATATTTCAGTATTGTAACTATTCAGAACCCTATTAGCAAAACGGATTATATTTCTTCTCATGTCCGATGGTGGTGCTGTCGCCGTGTCCCGGATAGACTACCGTCTCCTCCGGCAGAGTAAACAGCTTCTCCTTCACCGAACGCACCAGCGTACTCATGCTGCCGGTGGGGAAATCGGTTCTGCCCACGGATTCCTGGAACAGGGTATCCCCGCAGATTAAGAACCCTCCCTCCGGGAAATAATAGCTGACACCGCCTGCGGTATGGCCGGGAGTCGCCAGAACCTGGATCCGGATGCCGTCCAGATCCAGTTCTTCCCCATCCTTCAGATACACATCTGCAATCACAGTGACCGGACTCCCCATCGCTTTCGACAGATTGTTTTTCGTATCCAGAAGAAACTTTTTCTCCGCCTCCCCGGCATATATTTTCACGGGGTTCTCTCCATGCTCCCCGGCATAGGCATCCGCTGCCTCCTTCAATTCCTCACAGCCACCGATATGGTCGAAATGTCCATGGGTCAGAAGGATCGCTGCTGTATGTAGTCCGTGCTGTCCAAGCGCCTCCTCAATTTTCTCTCCATGATCCGCGGGGTCGAATACCAGCACTTTATCACTGTTCTCTCTGTATACAAAGTAACAGTTGGTCTGATAGATTCCCAGCGTCATATGTCCGATACGGATATTGCTCATAATAATCTCACTTTCTGTTTCCCGACAGGTTCCGCCGTTTTCCGGACATCACCTTATCAGCCTGTGGTTCTCTCGATGTCAATGACGCTCTCGATGCCCCGGATCTTGTCAATGATACGGTTCAGTTCCTCTCTGCCGCTGATCTCGAAGGTCGTCTGCAGCGTTGCCAGTCCCTGTCTGTTGGTTCTGGTGTTCATGGACATAATATCAATATTTTTCTCCGTCAGCGCCTTGGAAATATCCGCTAACAATCCGTTACGGTTGTTGGCATAGATCTTGATCTCCGCCAGATATTTCTCCGCATGTGCCTCCTCCGGCTGCCATTCCGCATCGATCAATCTCGCCCTCTCCATCTCCGGCAGATTGATGATGTTGATACAGTCGGTACGGTGAATAGAGATACCTCTTCCACGGGTCACATAACCCACGATCTCATCCCCCGGCACAGGAGAACAGCACTTGGAAAAACGCACCGACAGATCCGCGATGCCCTTTACTACGATACCGCTCTTGGACTTCATGAGGATCGGCTTGTTCACACCACTTTGCGCATTTGCTGCATTGTTCTCCGCAATGCTTGCCAGAACTTCCTCGTTGGTCATCTCTTTCTTATGGTCACGGTCGTACAACTCCTGCATCTTGTTGACGATCTGACCCTCTTTCAGAGCACCGTGTCCTATGGCCGCCAGTACAGAATCCCAGTCCCGGAATCCATACTTGCGCATAATGGCATCCATATACTCCTGCTTCTGCAGGCTGGCAAGATTGATGCCTCTGGCTTTGCAGTAGCCGGAAAGCAGATCCTTGCCCTTTAAAATATTGTCTTCCTTTAACTCATTCTTGAACCACTGGTTAATCTTGTTCTTGGCCTGGGTACTTTTTACCACATTCAGCCAGTCACGGCTGGGACCCTTGGAGTTCTGCGAAGTGATGATCTCGATCCGGTCTCCGTTGTTGATCTTATAATCAATGGTCACAAGCTTCCCGTTGACTCTCGCTCCCACCATCTTGTTACCAACAGCAGAATGAATGCTGTAAGCAAAGTCAATCGGGGTAGATCCTGCCGGAAGGTTCTTGACCTCACCGGTAGGAGTAAAGCAGTATACGCTGTCGGAGAACAGATCCAGATCGTTCTTCAGCAGGTTCATGAATTCCTTGTTATCCGACATGTCCCGCTGCCACTCCAGGATCTGTCGCAGCCATACCAGCTTCTCTTCTTCCTGTACCTCCGGCTTCTTGCCGTCGGAAGCCTCCTTGTATTTCCAATGGGCGGCAATACCGTATTCCGCCACGCGGTGCATCTCAAAGGTACGGATCTGGATCTCGAAAGGCTGTCCGTTGCTGCCGATCAGCGTCGTATGCAGGGACTGGTACATATTTGCTTTGGGCATGGCAATATAATCCTTGAAGCGCCCCGGAATGGGTTTATACATTTCATGGATCACACCCAGTGCCGCATAACAGTCCTTCACCGTCTCCACGATGATACGCACCGCGAAGAGATCATAGATCTGATCCAGCGTCTTGTGCTGGTTCACCATTTTCTTATAAATACTGAAAAAATGCTTTACACGGCCATCGACTTTGGCTTCAATGCCGGCATTCTTAATATGTTCACTGACTTCATCCACAATACCCTGGATATATTTTTCACGGACGCTCTTACGGACAGCGATCTTATCCACCAGATCATAATAGATATCCGGCTCCAGATACTTCAGGGACAAGTCATCCAGTTCGATCTTCAGTTTGCTGATACCAAGTCTCTGGGCGATGGGGCAATAAATCTCCAGCGTCTCCTTGGCAATCCTCTGCTGGCTCTCCGGCGTCTTGTACTTCAACGTGCGCATATTGTGCAGACGATCCGCCAGTTTGATCATAATGACGCGGATATCCTTCGCCATGGCGAGGAACATCTTACGCAGATTCTCTGCCTGCATCTCCAACTTGGCATCTGACTGTTCTCCGTTGCTGCCGGACAGCGGAATTTTCTCCAGTTTGGTCACTCCGTCTACCAGAAGTGCTACATCATCACCGAATTCTCTCCTAAGATCCTCTTCCGTCATCACGGTATCTTCCACCACATCGTGCAGGATACCTGCCACGATGGTCTCTTTATCCAGCTTCAGATCCGCCAGAATGATTGCCACATTCAACGGATGGATGATGTAAGGCTCTCCGGACTTCCGGAACTGATTTTTGTGAGCCTCGCTGGCAACCTTATAGGCTTTCTCGATCATGGAAATATCATCACTGGGATGATATTTTTGCACACATTGAATAAGCTCCTGATATAATTCATCCGGATTCACGAATTCTTCTGATTTACTTATCTTGTCATCATCAAAAATGACTTCGTTCTTCTCTTCTGTCATAGACGAAACAGCTCCATATTATTTTTATCGATGTCTTATTTTCCCTCGTAGCAGATGGCTGACTCCAGACGATATTTGCTAATGCGCTCACGACCCTTCAGTCCTGCCAGTTCGATCAGCACTACCACGCCGGCTACTTCACCACCCAGAGACTCGATCAGTTTGATCATAGCCTCGGTGGTACCTCCGGTAGCGATCAGGTCATCCACGATCAGAACTTTCTGACCGGGCTTGATACTGTCCTTGTGCATCTCGATGGTAGCGGAACCATATTCCAGATCATACGTGGCAGATACGGTCTCTCTGGGAAGCTTTCCCTTTTTACGGATCAATACAAAGGGCTTATGATTATTGTATGCGATCGGTGTTCCGAAGATAAATCCGCGGGACTCGGGACCTACTACCACATCATAATCCAGATCCTTGATCTTCTCCTGCATGGTATCGATCGCCAGGTGCAGTCCGTCCGCATCCTGCAGTACACTTGTGACATCACGGAAAATGATACCCTTCTCCGGGAAATCGGGAATGCTCTTTACATATTCTTCCAACTTTTTCATGATTCTACACACCTTTCTCTTATTTAACGAATTATAGCTGCTTTTCTGCTACTTCAATCTGTTTTTTAATAAAATATTTGATGATCTCGCTTCTGGTAATAATTCCGATGAATACATTTCTATCATCGATCACCGGTACAAAGTTCTGCATCTGCGCCTGTCCCAACAGTTCTTCCATATTCGTATCGATACATACCGGACGGATCTTGCCATTCTGGATGATATCCCTTATCGACAGCTTCTCCAGACTTTTCATGGTAATGCTGTCCAGTTCACTGTTGTGGCTTAAGATATTCCACAGAAAATCTCCCTCACTGACTACACCCACATACCTGTCCTCGGCATCGATCACCGGTACCGCCGTGTAGCCGTAGCGTTTCATCTTCTCCAACCCCTGCCTGATGGTCATATCGTCCCGAAGAAAAGTAACCTCCTCCTTCGGGGACAAAAAAGATGCAATATTCACAATGTTCCTCCTGCCTGTTCTTTTGTGTCCGTTAATTTTGATCCTTAGGGTCGACCTCTTCGAAGGTACTGTCCAAGGCATCCTGCTCCTGTTTGAATCTCCGGAGCTTGCGTGCAAAATAAATCGTAGAAAAACAATCGCCGGCACCACTGAGGATCAGTACCACTCCCAGAACACGGAACAACAGAATCGCTGCTTTGAACGGATTGTAGATCAGTACCACTCCGAGAATGATGTTGATTGCCGCCACAATAAGAAGTCCCAGCCAGCTGCCGTAACCCAGTCTTTTCAGGTCAATGGCATCCTGCAGTTTGCTGCATCCGCTACACAGAACCAGTACTCCCAGAATAAAGGGAATCAAGGAGATGACGATCTCTACCTTGTACAGGACTACTGCTCCCAACACGATTCCGAGAATACCGAATACAAACTCATTGTGATAATAGTTCTCTCTGGCATCTCTGAGCAGATAGCAGATGATAGAAATGAGACCTGCTACGATCAGTACGATACCGATCAGATACCCCAGTGTCTTCTGCATGGTCTCCGGGATCACCAGTGCTACGATCCCTAAGAGAATATACAGCACACCGGTAAGAATTGCTTCCCATTTCAATTCTTTTAACATTTTCATATGTAACCCTTCCTTTCCTAAAACTCCTATAACGAAAAAGGGGCTCTCTGCAAACCTGCGGAAAACCCCCTTTGTGTTCAATTTACTTTCTGCCGCAGCACTTTTTATACTTTTTGCCGCTTCCGCAAGGACAGGGGTCGTTGGGATAAACCTTCTGCTCCTTCACAATAGTAGTGGAAGACTTCTGCTCTTTGTAGAGTTCCTTGCGGGTCTCTTCATCGAAAATAGCGTTCCACTCTTCCAGATTGTACAGCCAGTCAGCCTCTGCCGCTACCATGTTCTTGTACAGAAGAGCCTTGTCAAATCCTAAGTTTACCTCTGTATCCTCTTCCAGATCATCGAGAGGGTTCTTCTCTACCAGACTGTCGTTAATACCGTCCAGAAATCCGGTCATCGTCATCAGAGATACCTGATACTTGTCTGCCAGTTCCTTTACCGTACCCTTTACTACTTCATCGGGGTTCTTCAGAAGCTGTGCGTAAATCTCCTTCTCCTCCTGGAAATAAGCTGCCCAAAGCTGCTGCAGCTTGTCTTTGCCGGTTGCCTCATTATATGCTACTGATCTCCACTGTTCCATCAAATTCATAATTGTAATACCATCCTTACATGTGATTAATATGATTATAATAATATATAA
>OHHY01001177.1_pt1 | contig 9985 bp, 8 predicted proteins | sample 1568101 | NCBI WGS metagenome assembly OHHY01 (sample SAMEA3879605, study PRJEB24766) | human gut metagenome | biome: human-associated habitat; feature: feces | place: USA | collected 1985/1987
AATAGCGGATTTGGCCTTGAAACTGGCGGAGGAACATACTAACTGATTCCCGTGACCTATCTTCTGATTGACAATTCCAACACGCGCACCAAGTTCGTGCTTTCTTCGCCGGAAGCCCTGTTGCCGGAGCGGTATATGATTCCCACCCGGGAGGTGAGCGGGGAGCGGCTGGACGAGGTGCTGGCCGGCGTCCGTTATGATGCCGCCGTGGTGTGTTCCGTTGTGCCGCGCGTGGCGGAAGAGCTGAAAAACTGGATCGTCAAACCGTGCCATTTCCTTTCCTGCGATTCCCGGCTGGGCGTGGGCATCGACTATCCCCACCCGCGCCAGATAGGGGCCGACAGGCTGGCGAACGCCGTAGGCGCCGCGGCTTATTACGGGTATCCGTGCGTTGTGGTGGACTTCGGCACCGCCGTGACTTTTGACGTGATCGGTCCCCAATGCACCTATGTGGGCGGCGTCATTGCCCCGGGGCTTGCCAGCATGGGGGATTACCTGGAGCGCAATACGGCGCTTCTTCCCGCTATTGACCCCCAGGAGCCGTCCCGCGTCATTGGAACCAGCACAGTAGAGGCCATGCAATCCGGCGCCGTGTACGGTTACCGGGGGCTGGTGAAGGAAATTCTGGCCCGGCTGGAAGGTGAGCTGGGCGTGCGTCCGGCCGTGGTTGCTACGGGAGGGGATGCAGCGCTGATCGCCAGGGGCGTGGAGCGCATTGACCATGTGGACCCTGACATTACGTTGAACGGCTTGCGCATAGCCGCCGGGCTGAATCTTTAAAGAACGGCCAAAATCGGCTGGAAACCTGCTGCTTCCGGCGCCGTGGCCGGATGACGCGTAAAAACTCATAAATAGGTGTTGCAAATGGCGCATACCCCATGTAATATCAATGAACCTTAACAATAAATATCATGTCTGACAACAGCATCGAAGAAAAAGTAAGAAGTATCATCGTCGACCAACTTGGCGTTGAATCCGATAAAGTGACTGCTGATGCGAAATTCATCGAGGATCTCGGTGCTGATTCGCTGGATACCGTTGAACTCGTGATGGCTTTCGAAGAAAACTTTGACATTGAAGTGCCCGATGAAGAAGCTGAAAAGCTTCAGTCTGTGGCCGACGTCGTTGCTTACATCGAAAAGGTTCAGGGTTAAGTTAAACTGCTAAAAATCCTTTATTACAAAAGCGGCTTCCCTGTCCAAGGCAAGGAAGCCGCTTTTTCATGGAAAGCCCCTCTGCCTTTTCTTCCATGAGCGACCTGCCTTCCTTTTCCCGTGACGATATCCGCTATGCGGCGGAGATGACGCGGGTGGTGTATGAACCGGACCGCCGCATTGATACTTTTGGCGATACCAGGTTTAATTTTCTTCTCCTCAGTGAACTGATGGATGAGGTGAACGTGGTGCGCGTGCGCAGCGGCTGGGTGGAAGCGGAGAAACCGAAAATCATACGGCCTTCCATTTACAATGAAATCAGTACGGAGGGATTTTCCGGAGAAGCCAAGCGCTTTTTTGACTGGCTCTCCAAAAACGGCCCGGGCTTTCTGACGCTGCTGGAATACGGATTCAGATTCAAAAGGTCGGAAGTGAGCGAGGAAATTCTGCATGAACCGCTTGATTCCGTGCGTGGCCGGCTGCTGGACCAGGTGCGCAATGGAGAGGATACGTTCATGGCTCTCATTGAGGGAGTGGATGACGCATGGGAGGTCTCCCTCTTGAAATTCACGGTGGAAATGATACAAAAATCCCATGAAATCAATATCTTTGACTTCAAGCGCAAAGGTCTTCTTTAGCCTTCTGACGGCGGCTTTCTGTGCCCAGGGAGTTTTGGCGGACGGAGAAAATTATTCCCTCTGGCCGCGCCGTCCGGAGGCCCTTGCAGAGGCCCGCCGCCTGATGGACCGCGGCAGCCTGCCGAAAGCTCTGGAACTGTTGCAGCCCCTGGCGGAACAGGGCGGCGTGGTGGGGAAAGAGGCGAAGGAACTCATCGGGAGGCTGCGCATCCGCCAGTTGCTGGATCCCAATGGGCCGGATGTGAAGAAATACACCGTGCGGAAGGGAGATTCCTGGATACGCATGGTCAGGAAGCTGGGTTGTTCCCAGGCCATGGTGGTTCATCTGAACGGTTTGATGGATATTCCCGCTCTTCACACAGGAGATGTGTTCAAGTACCGGCCCCTGGATTTTCACGTGGTGGTGAACGTGCCGGAAAAGGAAATCTGCCTTTACGACGGGACGGATTTTGTCAAGGGATATCCCATCCTCTCCATGAAGGACGGGGGGAAAAAGAATGTGGAAACGACCGTAAAGGATGAGCAGGCCCCCGTGTCCATCTACAGCAGGCAGTTTCCTTCTGCGGATAAGACGCTGGTGCTGGCGGCGGGAGGCTATGTCATTGACGCTGCTCGCGGTACGCCCCGCTCGCCTGGGTTTTATCTGAGCCGGCAGGACTGCAATGAACTGGCCATGCTGACCAGGCCGGGAACGAAGGTGACTATCCTGAGGGGGAAAGGAGAGGAACCGTGAGGCTGGTTATTCAGCGTGTCAGTAAGGCCGCCGTTCATATCGGCGGTGTTTGTGCGGGGGCCGTGGGGCCCGGTCTGCTGATTCTGGCGGGCATTGAAGAGGCGGATACGGAGGAAGATGTGCGCTGGCTCGCCAACAAGGCGGCGGTCATGCGCATTTTTTCCGACGCGGACGGAAAGATGAATCTTTCCGTAAGGGAAGTGAGTGGAAGCGTGTTGGTGGTGAGCCAGTTTACGCTGCATGCCTCCACCCGGAAAGGGAACAGGCCCTCTTTCATCCGCGCCGCGAGGCCTGAGCGGGCCATTCCCCTGTATGAGCTGTTTAAGAAGGAACTGGCGTTTTTGCTGGAAGGAAGGGTGGAAAGCGGCGAATTCGGCGCGGATATGCAGGTTTCCCTGATTAACGACGGCCCGGTGACTATTTTCATGGATTCCAGGAAAAGAGAATGAGAGAAAGGATCTTATATATTTAACTTTGCCCCGGTTTCCTGCTTTCTCTCTATCTCCATATAAACATAGAAAAATATTGCCGATAGATCTGTTGCTCCTCCTGAAAATCTGTCCTTGAGAAAGAAGGAATATTACGTCTGCACAGATCCGAACTTGGCCCTGAAATAGCTAAGGCCGGAGTTCTACTGGCTGGACGAAATTTTCCGTAGCAGCCGCCTGTCCATAGGGGGAGTAATCGTAAGCCGCCGCGATCGTTCCCTGTGCGTCGAAGACCTCCGTCACATTCTTGTTGAAGTCCACGCCGTAGCAGTACAGGGAAGCGCCCTGCACGAGGGCCAGGGGGCGGGTGGCCATCGGTTCCAGAGGATCCCACAACAGTGTCCGGAGCACGTTCCGGCTGTTAAGCATGTCCAGGGCGGCTATCTGCAAATACCCCCGGTACAGGCAGCGTTCGTGGCTGGCGACCGTGCCGTTAACCGTCACCTTCTTCATGTAGCGCCGTCCCTGGTAATCGTAGCCGCATTCCACGACTGTCGCGCCGTCCCGGCTGGTGAAGCTCACCGCGCGGTTGGCCGCGTTGTACGCCACCGTCCAGATGCCCGTTGACGTCCTGATGAGCGTCTGGTTGCCCGAGGCGTCGTACGTCGGCACAAAGGGCGCTTCCCCGCTTTCTTCAATGCGGGCATACTGGTTGAGTTCGTTGGCCGCGTAGGCGAGTTCTTGGGCCGGTTCCTGCGCCGTCTTGCGGTTGCCGATATTGTCGTAGCTGTAACCGTAGGGGGCGGCGCCCAGGGCCGCGCCGGTGAGCTCGTTTCTGCCGTTGTAGCTGAAGCTGTCGCTGCGTGCAGGCTCCGTTCCCCGCCGCTGGGTGCGGGTGACCGGGCGTTCCAGAGCGTCGCATCTCTGGGTCCGGGAGACGAGCCCGGTTTCCCCCAGGCGGCAGTCTAGGCCGCTGAGCAAATCACGCCGCTGTTCGTAAGAAAGTTCCCGGACGATGCCGTCGGGCATCGCGAGGCTGGAGAGCAGATTGCTTCCCGCCAGGTAGCCGTAGGCGAAGCGTTGCTCCGTTCCCCCGTGCATGATTCCGGCGCTGGCCAGCCTTCCGTCGGCTTCATAGCCCTGGCTGGCTTCCTGGAGGACACCGGTTCCCTGTTTCAGGGTATAGCCGGAGGAGCGTCCGTAAGTGTCGTAGTGTTCCTGGAGCTGGCAGGAGGCGCCTTCGATGGTAATGGCGTCGGTGTCCGGTTCGTTGCAGGGGGTGTACGTGAGGACGCGCGAGCCGGAGGCGTCCGTGACCTGGGTCAGCTGGTTGAGGTGGTTGTAGGCGTACTGGATGCCGGGCGTGGAGTCGCTGTAGGAGACGGAGTTGTTGACCCCCTTCTTCAAGTTGTAGCCCCAGGTGGTGACCACCCCCCGCGCGTCCGTGAGCGTGGATTTGAAGTTCAGGGCATTGTAGGCGGTGTCTTCATGGGTGCCGTCCGCCCAGGTTTTGCGGATGAGCAGGCCCGTGGCGTCATCGTAGCTCCAGGTGGTGACGTCCCCGTCCGTGCGTCCCGTGGGGTCGGCGGTGATGTCGCCCGCGTCCTCCCGGAACGTGGTGAGGCTGGTCATCCTGTCCGCTTCATCATAGCCGAAGAGCAGGGGCTGGATGGCCGTACCCCATTCGGCGGTCTTTCGGCCCCGGAGGTCGTAGCCGTAGCAGGCCGTGTTCCCGAGGGCGTTGGTGACGGCGGAAGGCTGGTCAAACCAGGGGCCGTAGGCGGTAGAAGCCGTGTTGCCCGCCGCGTCCGTCACCGAGACCGTGCGCCCGGCAAGGTCGGTGCGCGTCGTGGTTGTGTTGCCCCGGCCGTCCGTGCTGGAGTAGATGACGCCGGTTTCCGTGTAGGCGCGGGTATGCGTGGCCGTGACGCCCGCATGGTCCGTCTGCGTGGTAGTAAAGTCGTCGATGACCGTCGCGGTGGCCGTGACATTGGAAGTGGGGATGCTGCTTTTTTGCGTCCGCAGGGCGCCTGTTCCGTATTCGCTCCACTGTGTGGATATATTTCCTCTGGGACCGATGAAGACGGTTTTGCTTTCCAGCGTGGACGAGAGGGAGGAAACCAGCGTCTTCTGCGTTTCGTCGCAGGTCGTTCCCCGGCCGTTGTTCCTGGTCGCCGTGACGACCTGGTACACGCCGTCTTCCGACTGTTCCGTGCCGTAGCTCCACGCGGTGATGCGCGAGTTGGACACGGTGGCCGGATCGGCCAGCTTCCAGGTTTCTTTTGTTCTGTTGCCGAAGGCGTCGTATTCCCACAGGGTCGGGGCCATCGTCGTGGCCGCGTTGCCCGCGTCCGTCTGTTCCTTGACCAGCTGCCCTTTGGCGTTGTAGGTGCGCCTCGTGTAAATGACTCCGCCGACGGTGTTGGGGATGCCCGTGCGCAGGGTTTCCCCGGCTCCGTTGACGATGCTGCGCTGCAGCTCGGTTTCCGTTTCCCCGGAGACGGCTTTCATGAAGGTCCGCACACCGTCGCTGACCAGGTCGATGGCGTAGATGACGTGCCGCTGCCCCGTGCCGGATTCTTCCATCACCGTTCCGTCCGGCGCGCTGCGCGTGATGAATGTAGCCCCGGAAGGGAGCGGTTTGCGTCGCCGTCAGGCCGTCCCCGCTGTAGGCGTAGGTAGTGACCCGGCCCAGGACGTCCGTAGAGGAAGTCATTCTCCCCAGCAAGTCGTACTCCGTGCTTTCTTGGGTAGTCATCGCCCCCGTGTCTTGACGCGTAGAGAGCACGCGCCCCGCCGCATCCCGGGCGTAGGAGGTAATGGTTTCCGGCGTGATGACGGCGGTCCCGTACATCACGGCGGAACGCGTGGTTTCCACCAGCTGGCGCGCCGTGTCGTAGGCGTAGTCCGTCCTGATGCCGTTTTCGTCGGTTTCCCACAGCAGGCGCCCGTCGCACATCAGCTCGCGCTGCGTCACCCGCCCATTGCCCGCCGTCCGCTTCACCCACCGGTTCTGCGTGTCAAATTCGTAGACGGTGCTGCCCGTGAGCGCCCATTCTCCGCTGGTGAGCAGGGCGTAGCTTTCTTCCCGGACGCGCTGCCCTTCCGCCGTGATCCACGTCGTGGTGCGCGTGCTTTGTCCCGGCACGGCTTCTCCGTTGATGCGCGTTTCCACCGTTTCCGTGTAGAGGGCGCCGTGCTCCGCCGTGGCCGCGTAGTCGTGCCAGGTTTGCACGCCGTTGAGGTCCCGGCTGAACCGCATGCGCCCGCGGGCATGGATGTTGGCGGCGCCGGCCAGCCATTGTTCCTCCGCCGTCAGGCGCGTGCCCGCCACACCCAGGCCCGTGACCTTTTTTTCCGTCCTTTTGATGTGGTTGGCCGTCGTGTATTTCCAGGTGGTGGACGTCAGCGTTTTGACATGCCCTTCCAGCGGGAGCAGGTCTGCCGTTTCCGCGGCGGGGGCGTCGCTGAAGTCGGTTTCTCCCGAGCAGGCATAGGTGTAGCGCGTGATGCGCCGCCCGCTTTCCGCCCACGGTTCGTCGCGGGAGAGCAGGCGCCCGTAAAGGTCGTACGCGTCATGAATTTGGCTGCCGTCCGGGGCCATTTCCGTTTTGAGCCTGCCGCACTGGTCGTAGCCGTACTGCGTGGTTCGCGCCTCCGGAGTCTGGTAGCCTTCCGCCAGCGCGAGCAGCAGGTCGCCGACGTCCGTGGTCTGGTGGATGGCGCAGGTGCGCGCCGCCACGATTCCGTTTTTGGAGGTTTCCGTGACCAAGAGCCAGACCGAGTTTTCCGGTTCCAGTTCCGTGCGTGTGCGGAGGGTCGTGACGGCGTCTTCCCCCGTTCCCTTCTTCATGTTCCACGCCAGGCCGTCGTTCCACCAGGTGACGGCGTAGGGCTGCCTGGCAGGCGCCTGTTCCGTGATGGTGAAGCGGCCGTCCGAAGACAGGGAGAGGGCAAATGTCTTGAAGGGTGTTCCGGTGACCGTATAAAACCCCTGTCCGTCCGTTCCGGTGATTTGCCCAGGGGTATAGAGCGCGATGGCGTAGCCCGTGGAGGTGACGTTTTCCACGTTGAGCAGGCCGTCCCACAGGTTCCAGATTTGCCTCAGCGAGCCGTCTTCGGCATGCCTGACGTCCAGATAGGATGACGCGTTGGAGATGACCTGCCTGTCCGTGGTGGTGTAGGAGAGGAGCGCTCCCGTTTCCGCCGAGAAGAGGTATTGGCTGCCGTCTTCCACCACCCAGCGCAGGCAGGATTGCCCTTCCACCGTGGCCAGCGCCGCACGCCCTCCGCCGCCCGTGTCCACCCCGATGGGCAGCACGGAGCCGTCCGTGTAGCAGCGCATGGCAATCACCCGGTCTCCCTGCACCAGGTTGAACCGCACTCCCGGCGCAATGCCCCCTTCCGGCACGTCCAGACGGCTGTTCAGGGGATGGTTGTAGGCCAGTGAGGAGGGGCTTTCCAGGCCGGAGACAGTTTCCTCAGCCCTCAGTTCCACCCGGCCCGCAGGAAGCCCCCCCAGTCCCCGGAACATTCCGAAGTTGCAGGACCAGTACATCAGCGTGGCCGTGCTTTCCGCGTTCACGCTGCATCCCGCCGAGCTGTAGTTCCCCAGGGCGCCGCTTTCCATTCCCGCCTCAGGGCCCGACCGGGCCTGCGGCGGGGAAGGCGGCGTTCCGCCGCTGTTATCACACGTGTCTCCCTCGCACGGGCACTTCTCGGGCTCCTCCTTGCCTCCCGGCTCCGTCGGCACGACGTCGATGCTGTAGTTGCAGATGGAGGTGTTGCCGCTTTCCGGTTTGTAGTCGATGTTGGTCTGGCTGACTTCCCAGGTGTAGGAGCCGGAGGGGAGCTGCGCCCCGCCTGTTCCCGTGTGGTAGCTGTGCCCTCCCTGCGTTCCCGCCGTCTGCGGGTTTTCCTTCAGATCCACCTGCGCTACCACGTTGCCGTTGGAGTCCTTGACTTCCAGGCTTCCCCAGTCGTCCACCCCAAGGAAGAGCGAGCAGGTGCCGTAAAGTTTTTTTCCGTCCGCTCCTTCCGGGATGGCGAACGTGCCGTGCGCGCTGTAGCCGTCCGCCGACGTGCTCGGCGGCCCCACGGTTCTTTCCTCATGGATCCGGATCGCTTCAAACGGCAGCGGATCGGGCTCCGGCTGGCCGGATAAGCGCACGCGGCGAGTAGAGCCGGATTGGCTGCCGCCGGCTCCAAAGTACCATTTCCGGTAGCCGGGAACGGCAGAACGATGGACGGAGGAGGAACGATGAGGCGGATTCATCAGGTATTCAAGAGTCGGGGGTAATGAAGGAAGCGAGGGGGGCCGCCCTTTCCTGATCGTTTTATCAATAGTATGATCTGAAGTCGGTGTCGATAGAATTTTATTTGTATGTTTTTGATTTTTTATAAAAGATGGTCATTATTTTACACGAAAAGATAATATTATAATTCTTACGTTCAGTGCATTCCCTTAATAGACATCAATGTTGTCTGTTTGTTAGAAAATGTTTTCCTCTCATGCTGAGCCCTTGACAGGAGGCCATCCCTTCCGGGCATCAGTCTAATTCCTGTAATCAATATTTTTCTTTCTCGAAGAAAGATGGGGCCGTCGCTGTCGGACGGGGCCTGCTTAGGTTTCGTCCGGCATTTCCAAGTACGGTCTCCTGGATTACTGGGTGCCTTCCGGTTGCAGCCGCTGGCGTTCCTGAATGAGTACGTGGAAGTGTCCTCCGGCACCGTATTCATCCGTCAGAAAGGCATCCTGCGGCGTGTTTTCCGCATGGGGGAGCAGGTAGTCCCGCTGGGTCATGAAAGTGACCCGGTCCTCCAGACAGTTGCGGGATAGTTCCAGCAGGTCCGTAAAATTGACGTCACAGGTCAAATCCGTGAGGCCGGGGTTACGGTACAGTTCCTCCCCCGTCAGCACCTGGTGGCTTTTGTACCCGCGCAGGGAACCCCGGGGGCGGCGATAGTACAGCCGCTCCATTTCATCCCCGTAGTCGATGACCGTCATGACGCCCATGTTCCAGAGGGGAAGCCAGCTCGTAAACCAGCGCGCGTAGGAGTCGTGAATTTCCACCCGCTGCCCCGGCTGGGAGCCGTATTCCAGCATATGGGAGAAAAGCGGCTGCTGCCGGACGGGGCGCAGTTCTTCCCGGACGGCTCCGTTTTTCACGACAAGCCCTACTTCTTTCCAGTCCTGTTCCGTGTATTCAAATACGCGCGCCGGGAAGGCATCCACCAGCTCGTTGGAGAAAATAAAGGCCTTGCCTCCGCAGTGTTTCAGCGCTTTTTCCATGGTGGAGTAAATTTTAGCGCGGCCTCCCAGCAGAAGGTGCTGGAATTCGCGCAGACGTGGGGAAGATTCCACAATCACGTAGTCCGTATTCAGACGGCCAGGGCGCCGGAACCGGCGCCTATTTCCAGCAGGGGCAGCCGCCTGCCGCAGCGGGAGCAGGCTTCTTTCCAGTGAGCGACAATAGCTTTTGCGAGGATGGGGGAAAGCGTGGGGGTGGTGGAAAAGTCCCCGCGTTGACCGATGTTTTCAATGGAAGAGGAGTAGTACCCTTCCTGCGGGTGGTGCAGGGCCAGCTGCATGAAAGCTTCCAGGGAGAGCCAGCCGCCAGCGGCCGCGATGTGGTCTGAAAGGCGTATCATGCAGGAAAGGCAGGGGTCAGGATTGGGATTGCTCCAGCATGCGCAGCAACGGGGCTTCCGCCCTTCTGCGCAGGTCTTCCGGCAGTTCCACGGCGGGAGAAAGGTCCCGGAGGGCCAGGTACAGTTTTTCCAGCGTGTTCATTTTCATGTACGGGCAGGTGCTGCAGGAGCATTGCTCCGTGGGCGCGGGAATGAATTCTTTGCCCGGCACCAGCTTGCGGAGACGGTGCAGAATGCCGGATTCCGTCACAATGATGAAAGATTTGGCGGGGTTTTCCGTGCAATAGGGGATCATTTTTTCCGTGGAGCAGATATGGTCCGCCAGCAGGCGCACGGCCTCCGTGCATTCCGGATGGGCCACCACCGGCACGCCGGGGTGCT
>OHHY01001178.1_pt1 | contig 9971 bp, 9 predicted proteins | sample 1568101 | NCBI WGS metagenome assembly OHHY01 (sample SAMEA3879605, study PRJEB24766) | human gut metagenome | biome: human-associated habitat; feature: feces | place: USA | collected 1985/1987
CTTGACAAACTTGCAGACCTGACCGCTTTCCGGCTCCACGCCGAGAAAGTTCTGGGTGAACTGTATGGCAACGCTCAAGCATATCGCCTCAGTCGCAAGGGCGGCTACATCGTTCAACCATAAACCACATATTTGCGACATACAATTCGATGTTGTTGCCAACGATTTGAATAATCGAATTGTAATAAAAACTCGGACTACACCGCCATCGAAGCGTACCTGATATACCAGCACGACAAGTTCACCGGGAAGCAGCTTCTGGACGAACAGGGCAGACCCATGCTGCGGGAATCGTACATTATGATATTGAAGTTACTATCAAAGCATGATACAATTCTGATAGTACGGGAGGGATGATAGATGAAGATTGGCTATGCAAAAACATTAACCGGAAAATTAGATTCAGTTACGCAAGAGACCTTTATCGATCAATATGCTGTTGAAAAATTCTATGTGGATAAAATCAGCAGCACCAGTTTGGATGCTCCAAGACTCACAGATATGCTCAAATCTGTAAGAGAGGGCGATACTGTCATTGTTAATGCTTTTTCTGAAGTCGCTTATAATGTGCGAGTTTTTCTGAAAATTGTAGAGCAACTAGAACTAAAGAAAGTGACCTTTATTAGCATCAGAGAAAATCTTGATACTTCTACATCTATCGGAAAGTTCGCTGTATCTATTTTGACCGAATTAAAACAGATCGAGCATGAAAATCTTCTTGAACGTCAGCGTATTGGAATTGAGCAAGCTAAGGCTGAGGGAAAGTACAAAGGTAGAAAACCGATTGAAATAGACGAGACACAATTTGAAAGATTGTATAACGACTGGCAAAATGGAAAAACAACACCTAAAATTATGATGAATGAACTCCATCTGAAACCTGCAACATTCTGGCGCAAGGTTAAAGATTATCGTAACCGCAACAAAATAACAGATGCTCCGACCATGAGACGGTGGCGTAGCGACTCGGCGGAAACAAATAATAAAGAGGAACTTTGAATTGGGTAATAATCTAATAAAATACCTTGTAAAGTTTGTAACTGAAGAAGCATATGATTACTTCCTATTAGGAACACTGTAAATACAAGGCTTTTCGGAGCCTACAAACCAGAAAAAATAATATTTGATCTATCACATTACGCAAAAAGCCGTCCGGCATGAAAAACGGGCGGCTTTTTTGCGTGGATAGACGGAAAGGAGGCACAAAAATAACTACAAAATTTTAGCGTTCAAATTTGTGCAACTTTAACGAAAAGGAGGATCGTAAATGGCCGATGAAAAACTGAACACAGGCCCTGCGGAGAATACTTCCCCGGAGGCCGCCGGGCCTATCACCACACCCGAACAGGCCGCAGCGTCTGAGCCCCAGCAGGAACAGACCGGGCCTGCCATACCTGAGCCCGGCGATGTGGTTGTGTCCTTTGACAAAATCAATGAGCTTATGGCAGAAAAGAGACAGAACGCCCGCGCCGAAGTCGAAAAGGCGAAAACCCCCGAAGCGCCGGAGGCGGCAGCCCCCGGAGAAACACCGCAGCCCGCCAATACGGAGGAACCGAAAAAGCCGCGCCGTGGCCGTCCGCCGAAAGCAGAAAAGGCCGCGACTGAAAATCAGAAAGTGGAGAAATCGGCTGGGGCTCGCAAGGGCCGCCCACCCAAGGCGGATAAGGCGGCTCCTGACAAGCCCAAGCCGTCCAAACGAGACAAAGTGTCCCGAAGTGACGGAAAGGCCCCGGATGCCAAGGAGCCCATTAAGCCCGCACAGGATACGGCACCGAAGGAAACTGCTACTGCGGAACAGACGGCTCCCGAGCCGACCACACCGCCCCGCCCGGTTGAGGAAGGCAAGCTGGTTTATCTGAAACTTTCCGAGGTTCATCCGTTTCACACATTCCGTCCGCACCCCTTTAAGGTACGGGACGATGCGAAGATGCAGGAAATCGTTGCTTCTATCCGCGTAAACGGTGTAATGGTTCCCGGTCTTGCCCGCCCGGAGAAAGACGGAAACGGCTATGAAATTGTAGCGGGCCATCGCCGTACCCACGGCAGTGAGCTGGCGGGGCTGGAGGAAATGCCCTTTATCGTCCGTGAAATGACCGACCACGAAGCGGTACAGGCCATGAAGGACAGCAACAAGCAGCGTGACGGGATGCTCCCCAGCGAATTGGCCGCGCTGCTGGAACTCGAGGTTGAGGACATCAAGCATCAGGGCGGGCGGCTGAAAGATGTTGCGGAAGGCGATGTCGGGAAACGCTCGGTTGAGATTGTAGGCGAGGCGCATGAAATGAACTATAAAAAGGTCATGCGCTACTTGCGGCTCAACTCCCTTGTGCCGGAGCTTCTGGATAAGGTAGACGATAAAAAGATGGGCTTCATGCCTGCCGTGGAGCTTTCCTACATCAAACCGAAAAATCAGAGGCTTATTGCTGTTTCCATTGACGGGGAGCAGGCTTCGCCCTCGCTGGCCCAGGCTAAACGGCTCCGGGAGCTGGATAAGGAAGGCAAGCTTAACGGCGATGTCATTGACGGTATCTTATCAGAACAGAAAAAGGAGGATCGAGGCGTGATTATTTCTACTGCGGAACTGGAAAAGTATTTTGGCAAGGAGGTCACTCCCGCCAAAATGAAAGAACAGATTATGTCCCTGCTGGATGACTGGAAAGAAAAACAGCCGCCGGAGCTGGCAAAAGCCCCGAAAAAGCAGGAACTTGACAAGTAACAACTTCGAGACACTTTGTCCCGAGGGCCCCGCCCTCGCGCAGAGGCTCTGGTGGTATATATCCCCCGTCGCCGCCTGTTTTTTAGTACAGCCGGGAGTGGGCCGTCAAGGGTGCAGCGCACCGCCGTTTTCGGCGGCTCGCCCTTGACGGTCTGCCCCGGCTGTGCTATTTCCCCAGCAAGCGGCGGGGGTATATCCTCCAGAGCCGCCCCCTTTCCCATGATTGGGAAAGGGCGGGGGGATTGGGTTGAACTTTCTTATTAAAATATCGGAGGTATGAACGATGAAACGACCCCTTGCTTATATCACCGCTGCATGGCTCGGCGGCGATAGCGAAAACGCAGAACTGGCGGCGCAGTATTGCCGCACCGTGTATGAGGCAGGCTTTTCTCCTATTTGTCCGCCTTTGTACTTGCCCCTGTTTCTCAACGATGCTGTTCCCGAGGAGCATAAAAGCGGCATCGACATGAGCCGTGACCTGCTCCGCCGTTCTCATGTGCTGGTTGTCTGCGGGCACAGTATGACCGAAGCCATGAAAAATGACATCGCCGTGGCCCAGCGGCTGGGAATTACGGCAACAACCCTTGAGGGCATCCTGACCGTTAAGGGACAGGGCCGCCGCTGATGGCGACCCTGTTTGAAGCCTACGTTACCAACGCCGGAAAGTACAGCGAGGGCCAGCTTGTGGGTGAAACACTGAAATTTCCCACAACCGCCCAGGAGGTGGAGGCTCTCTTGAAACGGATCGGCGTGGATGGCGTCCGCTATCAGGAAATTTTTATTACCTCTTTCGATGGGGATGTGCTGGGGCTCTATGACCATTTGAGCGAGTATGAAAATCTGGACGAGCTTAATCATCTGGCCTGCCTGCTTTCCGAGCTTACCTCATCGGAGCTGGAAACACTGGAGGCCGTCCTCGACAGCGGCGATCACTGTTCTTCGGTGCGGGACATCATCAATCTGACACAAAATCTGGACTGTTACGGCTTTTACCCCGGCGTATCCGATGAGGAAACGCTGGGGCGTATTTATGTGGACGATCTGGAAATGTTGGATGTGCCGGATCAGGTAAAACCGTATTTCGATTATGAGGCGTATGGCCGGGATGCCTGCATCCACGAAAACGGCCATTTTGCCCCGGGCGGCTATGTTGTCAAAGAAAGCGATCATTTCGTGGAAGTGTATCACGGCTTGCAGGATATTCCCAAGGAGCATAAGGTATTCTCTTTCCCGAAGCTCTCTATCCGGGAGCAAATGGCCGCTTATCAGGAAATCATAGACGGTTCTTCTTTGGAGGGCTACCGTCAAATGCAGAAAAAAGACCGTGGGGATCGGTGATGGCACTTCGAGACAAATTGTCCCAAGGAAGGAGGCGGTGTAACTGATTGATGAAGATATTTCCCGGCGCACGATAGCCATATCTGTAAAAACGACCAAGCTGACGGCGCGGGGACTGGCGTATGTGCTGGGCATGGTGGGTCGGAAGATCCGCAAGGCATACCGTGGGCGGCAAGTACCGCATGGCAAACAAAGTGTGCGAAAGCTCATGGCCCACGGCACAGCCACAAACAGCATTGAGCTTTCCGGGGATGCCAAGTCCTTTGACCGCGTAGCCCGGAAATGGAATGTGGACTATGCGTTCTATAAAACCGGGCCGGACAAATACCTGCTGTTTTTCAAGGCTGGACAGGCAGACGCAATGACCGCCTGCTTTTCTGAGTATTCCCGGAAGGTGTTAAGCAAAGCAAAATCGAACCGTGTTCCCATCCGGGAACAACTGCAACAGGCGGCAGATCAGCTTTCCAAAGAAAAGCCGAAGCAGAAAGAACGTGCAAAGGAGGTGGCCTATGAGGACAGATAAGATCAGAAAATATCTCATTCCGAACATTCCCTATCTATTCATCCTGTGGGCGTGCCTCAAGCTGGGAACGGCCTACCGGCTGGCGGCGGGTAACGATTTTGCACATAAGCTCATCGGGCTGGGCCAGACGATTGGCCCGGCCTTTGCTGACTTTGCACCCGGTCTTGTCCCGCTGGATTGGCTTGTTGGTATTGTAGGCGCAGTTGGTTTCCGGCTGCTGATCTATTTCAAAAGCAAGAACGCTAAGAAGTTTCGGCGGGATGCAGAATACGGCACCGCCCGCTTCGGAACAAAGGAGGATATAAAGCCGTTTGTAGACCCTAAATTTCAGAACAATGTCATTCTGACCGGGACGGAGTTCCTTACCATGAACACCCGTCCGAAGATACCCGCCAATGCCCGGAACCTAAACGCCTGTGTCATCGGCTCGTCCGGCTCGGGAAAGACAAGGTTCTGGCTGACCCCGCAGCTCCTTCAAGCCCATTCCTCGTATGTGGTGGTAGACCCGAAGGGCGGCACCCTCGACCAGTGCGGGCGGTTTCTGCAACGGGAGAAATACAGGGTGCGGGTGTTCAACAGTATCGACTTTTCAAAATCCATGCACTACAATCCGCTGGCCTATATCAAGACAGAAAGCGATGTTTTGAAATTTGTTACCGCCCTGATCGCCAACACCAAAGGCGACGGTAAGGAGGGCGACGAGTTCTGGACAAAAGCAGAAACCCTCTTGTACTGCGCCCTTGTGGCCTACATCGTCTTTGAGGGGCCGGAGGAAGAACGCAACATGAATACGCTGGTGGAAATGATAAACAGCATGGAAGTCCGGGAGGATGACGAAACCTTCAAAAATGCGGTGGACTATATGTTTGACGGGCTGGAACGCCGCAGCCCCCAGCACTTCGCCGTGAGGCAGTATAAGAAATACAAGCTCGCCAGCGGCAAGACAGCCAAAAGCATCTTGATTTCCTGCGGTGCAAGACTGGCTCCCTTTGATATTCCCCAGCTTCGGGAGATCATGTCTTATGACGAACTGGAGCTGGATAAGCTGGGGGATGAAAAATCAGCGCTGTTCTTTCTTATCAGCGACACGGACACCACCTACAACTTTTTGGTTGCCCTCGCTTTTTCGCAGATGTTCAACCTTCTGTGTGAACGGGCTGACAACACCTATGGCGGGCGTCTGCCCTACCATGTGCGGGTGCTGTGGGACGAGGCTGCCAACACCGGGCAGGTGCCGGGGCTGGAAAAGATCGTGGCCGTCATTCGTTCCCGGGAGATCAGCCTGACGCTCTTTTATCAGGCTATGAGCCAGTGCAAGGCATTGTACAAAGACCATTCCGAAACCATCATGGGAAACATGGACAGTATCGTGTTCCTCGGAGGCCGGGAGGCTTCCACCCTAAAGGATATTTCGGAAAACTGGCTGGGCAAGGCCACCATCTCTATGCAGACCGAGGGCCGAAGCCGTGGACAGTCTGAAAGTTACAGCCAGAATATGCAGCGGCTTGGCCGGGAGCTGATGACCACCAGCGAGATCACCACCATGCCCGGAGATAAATGTATCTTGCAGCTTAGGGGGCTCCCGCCTTTCCTGTCCCCGAAGTATGACTTGAAAAAGCACCCGAATTACAAGTACACAGCCGAATTTGATAAAAAGAAAAACGCCTTCCGCTTGGAAAGCCTGTTCCGCCACCGGCCATTGAGACTAAAGCCGGAGGACGAATACACGGTGTACGAAGTGGACGGCTCCGACACAGACGAAGAAGCTGACCTGTTGAATTTCGATGATCTGGACAGCGACGAGTTTGTGTAACTTCGGGCCATGATGACCCGAAGCGCCGCCGATGTGGGCGGCTTTTTTTGTACCCAAAACCATCAAACAAACAAAATGGAGGAACGTATATGGAATTTTTCAATCAGGCAATCGACATTCTTAAAATTCTGGTCATGGCTCTTGGCGCTGGTCTGGCGGTATGGGGCGTCATCAACCTTCTGGAAGGTTACGGGTCGGACAACCCTGCGGCAAAAAGCCAGGGCATTAAGCAGCTCATGGCGGGCGGCGGTGTCGTTCTGATCGGCCTTCAGCTTATCCCTCTGCTGTCCGGGCTGTTCAGCTAAATGTCACCCGTTGTCCCTTTTTCCAGAAAAGGAGCTGATATATGGACTTTATCATCGACGCAATCGTTGAATGGCTGAAAGGTCTGCTCGTCGATGGTATCATGGGGAATCTGGACGGCCTTTTCGATAACGTCAATCAGAGCGTTGGCGAGATCGCCACACAGGTAGGCACGACCCCGGCGGACTGGAACGCCGGGGTCTTTTCCATGATACGACAGATCTCCGAAACTGCCATTCTGCCAATCGCCGGGGTCATCCTCACTTTTGTTATGACCTATGAACTGATACAGATGCTCATAGAACGCAACAACCTCCATGAAGTTGACACATGGATGTTTTTTAAGTGGGTGTTCAAAACCTTTGTGGCTGTGATGATCCTGACGAATACCTTCAATATCGTGCTGGCGGTCTTTGATGTGAGCCAGCATGTGATCCAGCAGTCAGCGGGCATTATCCAGAACGGGACAGAGATCACGCCGGATGTGCTGGACAGTTTGCGGACAGAGCTTGAGGCGATGGAGTTAGGTCCTCTGTTCGGACTCTGGCTACAATCCTTCCTGATCCAGCTTACCATGATTGCCTTAAACATCGTGATCTTCGTCATCGTATATGGCCGTATGATTGAAATTTATTGCGCGTCCAGAAGCGCCGCTTTTCATCCAAAGGCGGTGCGCGGACATTTTGGGAATCCGGCTTTAGCAAGCCGGTAAAGAAAAGTATCAAAGACGTGAAAAGCGTCACTTTAGCGTCATCCGATTTACCCCGGAGGGAAACCACAAGGGGGACAATAGCGTATCGGAAAAATCGCGAGTTGGGAAAACCATCTACCCACGACTGAGCGGCAAGACGCAACATTGTGAATGAGGAGCAAGGCTAAACTGCTTTAAGGGCAGTCCGAGGCGGGATACTCGACCCGGCGGCGCAGGATGGTTGTATTCGCCGTATGTCATAGCGGAATGTGACAGGTAAACACAGACCGCACGATACTTATGACAGCCAGCCGCAGTAAGCGGAAAAGGACGAAAACCCACTACCGACATCACAATACGCTTTTCCCAAAGTGTCTAACTGGAGATTGCCTAAACCGGAACGCCGGAACTATCCGGCTATGCGTAATGCCGCAAGGCGATAAATTTCAAGGGGTAAAAACCCAAGAAAGATGACGCTGAATATCCGGCATGGCAACGGAGCCTCCGTAGTAGTCCGAGGGCGGGAAAGCCGTCTACATGGCGAAGGGAGGCAGGATGTCAACCAATTCATAAAAAGGAAAGGTGCGTGAGGCATTATGAGAAGTCCTGAAAATGTGTTGGAAAGCCTAAAATCCAAGGCGTGTAACAAGAGTTACAAGTACGAGCGGTTATACCGCAACCTGTACAATCCACAATTCTATCTGCTGGCATATCAGCGGATACAGGCGAAACCAGGCAACATGACAGCCGGAACAGACGGCAAAACCATTGACGGAATGGGAATGGCAAGGATAAACGCCCTCATTGAAAAGATGCGGGATTTTAGTTATCAGCCTAACCCGGCAAGGAGAACGTATATCCCGAAATCCAATGGGAAAATGCGTCCTCTGGGGATACCGTCATTCGACGATAAACTGATACAGGAGGTGGTGCGGCTCATCTTAGAGAGTATTTATGAGCCAACCTTTAGCGACTATTCCCACGGTTTCCGTATAAACAGAAGCTGTCATACGGCACTCAAATATGTGCAGAAATATTTTACGGGGACAAAGTGGTTCGTTGAGGGGGATATAAAGGGCTGTTTTGACAACGTAGACCATCATGTGTTGATTGCTATTTTGCGAAAGCGGATTGCAGATGAATATTTCATCGGTCTGCTCTGGAAGTTCTTGAAAGCTGGATATATGGAGGATTGGAATTATCACAATACTTATTCCGGCACTCCGCAAGGCTCCATCATCAGCCCTATCCTTGCAAACATCTACATGAACGAACTGGATAGCTATATGGCAGAGTATGCAGAGAAATTCAACTGCGGAAACCGCCGTAAAATCAATCCTGCGTTCAAGAAGAAATTGGATGTCTGCCGGGGGAAAGAACAAAGGCTTAAAAGAAATATCTCTAAAATGAGCGTGGAAGAAAGAGAGGGCTTAATTGCAGAAATCCGGGAACTTCGGCGTAGTCTGAAATCTATACCGTATAGCGACCAGATGGACGATAGCTATAAACGGCTTTGCTATATCCGATACGCCGATGATTTCTTAATCGGAGTTATCGGCAGCAAAGAGGACGCAGAACAGATTAAACAAGATGTAGGCTGCTTTATCCGGGACAAACTCCATCTGGAAATGTCCGAGGAAAAGACATTGATTACTCATGGACACGACGCTGCGAAGTTCTTGGGATATGAGGTCACAATCGCCAAAGGCGAACACAACAAAAAGACCAAAACCGGGGCTACCAGACGGGTAAACAATGGAAAAGTCTTACTTTATGTTCCCCATGATAAGTGGGTAAAACGATTGTTCTCCTACAATGCCCTCAAGATTAAATACGACAAACAAAATGGAAACAAAGAGGTTTGGGAACCTGTCCGGCGCACTCGCCTGTTGCACTTGGACGATTTGGAAATCCTAAACCAATACAACGCAGAAATCCGTGGATTGTATAACTACTACCGACTTGCAAACAACGTGTCTGTACTCAATAACTTCTACTATGTAATGAGATACAGTATGCTCAAAACCTTTGCTGGAAAATATCGGACACGAATCAGCAGAATTATCCGCAAGTACCGTCAAGGAAAAGATTTTGTTGTGGAATATCCGAAGAAAAACGGCAAGGTCGGAAAGGTATTGTTTTACAATAATGGGTTCCGCCGGGACACTAAAGTAGAAAGCGGAAATCCTGATATAGTAGCAAGAATTTTTGAGAATTATGGGCGTAATAGCCTTATAAAAAGACTGCAAGCAAACAGGTGTGAGTGGTGTGGCGCAGAGAATGTGCCGCTTGAAATACACCATATACGAAAACTCAAAGATTTAAGTGGCAGAAAACAATGGGAAATCGCCATGATTGGGCGTAAGCGCAAGACAATGGCACTCTGCGTCTACTGTCACGACAAGTTACACGCGGGGAAATTAGACTGACATCTGGAGAGCCGGATACGCTGAGAGGTGTAAGTCCGGTTCGGAGGGGAGTTCTCGGAAACCTGCCATAGTGATATGGTAAGGCGCCGGGTTCTTACCCTACTACTCACAAGTTTAGCGCCTATCCCGTTTGCCACAGTCCCCAACAGGGAAACCGG
>OHHY01001199.1_pt1 | contig 9849 bp, 7 predicted proteins | sample 1568101 | NCBI WGS metagenome assembly OHHY01 (sample SAMEA3879605, study PRJEB24766) | human gut metagenome | biome: human-associated habitat; feature: feces | place: USA | collected 1985/1987
TAAATACTTCATTTTATATCTTTGTTCTCCAATGGGAGCAGAAGGATTTTCAATAACTCCTGTACTCATAATCACATCCTGCTGTTTCAGTTTGCTTCCTGTTATATTCTGTATATCAATGTAAAAGCCTACCATGCAACGATGGAAATAGAAAGACTTATCTATACGAACATCGAATTGGGCAAAGTTGGGAAGTCGTTCCGTATTATACTTTGAATAATCATAATAGGGACGTCCTTGCGCATTCCATGCTTCAACCAATGAAGACTTATCTTCATCATAAGGAGTATAAGGAGCACCACCGATATAACTGAGTTTGCCTCCAATGCTCCAACGGCGAGGCAGATTGTAGGTGCCACTGACGTTGAGGATAAAACGATTATCCCACGCAGAGGGGATATCACGGAATTCACTACGAAATAACGTGAGTGAAGATACAAAATTAAATTGTCCCGGTACTTGCCAACGCAACATGGTTTCTATGCCATAAGCTCGTCCACGCTCTGTAGGAATCAGTACTTCGTTACCTACAGTACCATAATCATCTCCTTTACATGCCAATGGGATATTATCCCGTACGGAAAGGGGCATGCGCCCATATCGTTTGAAGAATCCTTCCGCCGAGATCATCAACCTGTCTTCCAAATGCCAGTCAAGCCCAAGACTGGTTTCTATAACCTGCATGTATTTAAGGTTCTTATTTATATAGATGCCGTCATTGTCTTTAAATCCTAAAGCTGTATATGGAGGGAGTTGATAATACAAACCTGCACTTCCACTTAATGCCCATTGCTTGGTAAGATCATAGGATAATGAAAAACGGGGAGAAAGTTGCTTCCATAACTCTTTCATTTCCTGATTGTAATTATTGCCATCTGTCCGGATACCTGCTGATGCGGAGAACCGTTTATTCGTGCTGATATAGTCTGTGGAGAAGAAACCGCCCCAGCTGAATATGTTCAAATCAGTATGGTAAATAGAACTGGAACTGAGTATCCGTTGTTTGGTGCGGTTGGTATAATTAGAATAATTTACTTCGGCACCTTCTTTCAAAGTCCATTGCCCCAGTCTTGTTCGATTTTCGAAACGAAAGGTAGTCTTTTGCTCTACAGATCGCAGACGGAGGGTTAGATTATCTTCGGAAGAATCATCGTTATTCAGATATTTCACATTACGGTTATTCAGATAATTATGACTTAGCGTGAGTGTCTGTACGTGTTTTCCTGCATAATGGCGATAAGATGCTCCTATGGTGAATGTTTCCTGATGAATGGTAGGGAGATAACTTAATATATATTCCGCATCTTCTCCTTTCTAGTCCGTGTTCAGTTTCATTTTATCAATTCCTACCAGACCCAGTACAGTCAGTTCATCATGTGCTGATAATTTTGTCTTTAGTTTGAATTGCCCGTCAATGAAATTAGGCAGGAAAGGTAGGCCCAATGCCTTGAATAATAATTGCAGATACGATTGTCGGATAGAGAACAGGTACGTCGTTTTATCACTCAGGTGTCCGTTACCACTGAAGGATACTTCGGAAGCTCCCAAGGTTGCTTTATAAGTCTGTTTATCCGGATTACCATCTCTCAAACGGAAATCTAATACAGAACTCATTGCTCCGGAACGATCCGCAGGAAATGCTCCGGTATAGAAACTGATTTCCCGTATCAAATCTGCATTAACGATGCTAACCGGGCCACCTGATGCTCCTTGTGTAGCAAAGTGATTGATATTCGGGATTTCTATTCCATCCATATAGAAACGATTTTCCGAAGGTGATCCACCCCGTACAATCAAATCGTTTCTGTATCCGATAGGTGAGAACGATACACCTGGATATGCCCGCACAATTCGCGAAATATCCCGGTTTCCACCCGGACTTTTTTCTATCTCTTGTAGCCCAATAATACGCATACTTACCGGACTCTCCACCGTTTTCCTGAAAGGAGAGGGGGTAACCACAATTGCAGCCAGCATATTTTCATCTTCTTCCATCAGCGGCTCATACCAGCCGTCAATCAGGACAGCCTCCTGTTTTCTCAAAGCGATCAGCTTCTGATAATAATGGAAAATAGAATTCGGATCTGAAAGCTGCTGCTTCGCATTGATCTCCTTATAATTAGAGTTTACCCTGATCCATGGCGTTCCCTCCGTAATATACCAGGAGGGGCTGCCCCTTTTTTTCAATAAGCCATCCGCTGAGTTTGGCCCCATTATGGTGGAAGGTGCGCCGATGCGGTTCCCAGGCGGCACGTTTTTCCAGATACGCGGTTTTGTCCTTGGGCTGGGGCGGCAGGTACACCAGGGAACGGACGGAACACTGGACGCATGCCAGAGCCAGAACCCCGGCAAGCAGAAGTGCGCACGGGATTTTCCATGTTCCCGTTTTCAGTATCCTCAGAAGATTCATGGGACGTTTTTTTCCGTGGTCATGGCTCCGGCTGTCCCGGAACGGAGCAGGGCTGTGCCCCGTTCCTGGCAGCTCCAGCCATTCAGGAAGGCCGTTTTTTCGTTCGCATCCGGGCGGCGTACGTCATTCAGAAGTATTTCCCGGGAGGCCGTTTTGAAATGCAGCTCCGCGGAAGCCGCTCCCTGGCTGCATGTTACTGTAGCCGTTTCCGGAACCCCTGCGATTTCCAAAGTTCCTCTGCCGTCCCCCAGCGAATGGTAAAAAAGAGTCATGCCGGAATGAGGATGCCGGATTTCCCGTTCGGAAACGGGTTCGCTTTCCCCTTCCAGGACAATCGCCGTTCTGCTGCCGTTGGGGAACCATTCCGCCTGGACGTTATCCGTTTCAAGCGTGGCGCCTCCGCGCCCGCAGGCGGAAAGAGCCGGCAGGATGCCGGGCAGTAGGAAGAATGCTGATCGCATGGAGACAGTGTCCCTGAATTTGGTATGGAAGGCAATCTCTCTTTTTCTCTGATGGAAGCTTCTGGACGATCCATATTTTTTCTGATAGAAGGAATACGGGAACGGAGTATAAAAAATATGTTCAGCCGGATGTTTTCATGGAGTTTTGTAGTTGCAGCGTGTTTGGCGGGATTATTCCCGGCACAGTCCCAGGGCGAGGAAAAAGCTGCCCAATCCGGAACCATAGCCGTAAAAGTTCCTGCCTCCAGTCTGCTGATGGCCCGCCAGGAGACGGGGGAAACCCGGTTGGACCGGTCTTTAAGTAATGTGGGGTTGAGCATAGGCGGCAAAAAATATGCCACGGGAATCGGTACGCACGCTACGTCCATGATTCCCCTGCCCGTTCCGGAAACCCCGAAAGTTTTGAGGCTGGAAGGTGCATGCGGAATTGATGACGGTGCGGATGGAGACGGAAGCGTGGAATTCCGCGTGATGAGCGGGTCCGAGGTTTTATGGAGTTCCGGCGTGATGAGGAGGGGGATGGCCGCGAAGAAGTTTTCCATTCCGGTGGCGGAAAACGGCATACGGCATCTTTACCTGATGGCCGACCGGGTGGACAATAATTCTTACGACCATGCGGACTGGGTAGATCTGGCCTGGAAGACGACAGGAAGTGGGCAGGGGATGAAGGGAGCTGTGGTGAATGCCTCTGAATTCGGCATGGTTCCCGGCGTCAGAAAAGATCAGGGGCCGGCGCTGCGGGCTGCCGTTTCCGCTCTCCGGAGGCAGGGCGGGGGCGTTTTGAACATCCCCAGAGGCATTTACCATTTTTATCCGGAGGGGGCTTTGAACATGAGTTTCCATATTTCCAACCATGACCAGCCGCTGATTCATCCGGTGTGTGTGCCTCTGGCCGATTTGCGGAATGTCCGCGTGGAGGGCAATGGTTCCCTGTTTCTTTTTCACGGCAAGGTGGTTCCCCTCCTGGTGATGGACAGCGAAAATGTCAGCATCAACCGTTTATCCGTGGATTACGAACGGTCCTGGTGTACGGAGGCGCGCGTCGTGAAGACGGATGACCGGTTCACGGAAGTGGAAATAGACAAAAAGGCCTACCCTTACGAAATCCGGAACAACAGGTTCGTTTTCCAGGGGAAAGGCTGGGAAGAAGGAATGGGAAGCTGCATGGCCTTTGAGAAAGGGACGGGACATATTATCGCCAATACATCGGACATCGGCTGGAACGGGCATGTGGAGCCGCTGGGCGGGAGCCGTCTCCGTCTGTCCTGGGACCTCAGGCAGAAGGGAATCAAGCCGGGGGATACGCTGGTTCTTCGGAATTATAACCGCCCCCATCCGGGATGCGTGGTGTACCGGGCTCGGAAAACATCACTGAATGACGTATCTCTGCACCAGAGCTCAGGCATGGCCCTGCTGGTCCAGCGATCGGAGGACTTTCATATGAAAGGCGGCGGAGTCATGGTCAGGAAAGGCACGGGGCGCGTACACACCGCCGGAGCGGACGCGACCCATTTTTCCAACACCCGGGGCGGAATCGTGGTGGAGAAAGCCCTGTTCGAAGGGATGATGGATGATGCCATCAATGTGCATGGAACCTATTTGAAGGTGCAAAAGCGAATAGACGACAAGACGTTGGTTGGCGAATATATGCACGGGCAGTCCTACGGTTTCGAATGGGGGCGTCCGGGCGATGCCGTCCAGTTCATCGAGTCCAAAACGATGGAGGTTTTAGGTGAACAGAACAAGGTGGCTGCGATTGAAACAGCCGACAAGCCTGACGGCCATGGTGTAAAACAGTTCCGCATTACGTTTGAGAAACCTGTCGATCCCGCCATTAGTGAGGTTGGTACTTACGGTATCGAGAATCTGGAATGGACGCCGGAGGTTTATTTTGCCGATAATGTGATCCGTAATAACCGTGCCCGTGGTTCCCTGTTCAGTACTCCGAAGAAGACTGTGGTCGAGAAGAACGTTTTTGATCACACATCCGGTACGGCAATCCTACTGTGCGGCGACTGCAACGGGTGGTTCGAGACGGGTGCCTGCCATGACGTACAGATCCGGAATAACAAGTTTATCAATGCTTTGACAAATCAGTTCCAATTTACGAACGCCGTTATTTCTATATATCCGGAGATACCTGATTTGAAAAGTCAGAAGAGATATTTTCATAGCGGAATCGTGATCGAGGACAACGAGTTCGAAACCTTTGATATGCCGATCCTGTATGCAAAATCTGTGGACGGCCTAGTCTTCCGCAATAATGTGATTAGACAAAATCATGATTATCCGGCTTTCCATTGGAACGGAGCATATTGATGATATCATTCAGGATCTGGACGAAGCTTTCAAAGCAATCCAGTAATTGAAATTCTGTAAAAAAACCAGATATGGTCTCACTGCGTTGGTGGATCTGGCTGCTCAGCCGTCCACCACACCGGTAGCCCTGAAAACCATTGCTGAGAGAAATGACATTTCTCTCCAGTTTCTGGAACACATATTTGCCTCGTTCCGCAGAACAGGCATAGTAAAAAGTGTCAAAGGCTCCCAGGGAGGATATAATCTGGCAAAAGCTGCTGACGAGATTACGGTTGCATCTGTGGTGGAAGCACTGGAAGGCAGTTACCACCTTGAAGATGAGGATGTTCTGGCGGAAAACAGTTATAAAGGAATCTCTGACACGATTCAGAAACTGGTGGTGGATTCCGTCAACCAGGAACTCGATCAGATTCTGTCAAATTTAACTTTGGCACAAATGAGCGGATATTATTCCGATCACTATGATAAACAGGAAATGTACTATATCTGAATATTACCGGGGGTTAGAGACACAGGGCTGTCCTGACTTCCGGTTCTTTTTTTACTGAGATCTGTCGAAGGAAGGCAGAGAGAGGAAATACATATGTCAATCAAAAAGATCGCAGAAAAAGCAGGAGTATCTATATCAACCGTATCACGTATCCTGAACCGGCCGGATTACAAATGTTCAGTGCCTGGCCTCAGAGAAAAAGTCTGGTCAATTGCCATGGAAATGAATTATGTTCCAAATGAGGCGGCACGTAACCTGAAAAAGGGAACACAGGCAAAAGAAAGCAAAATCTGGTATATCAATGTCCTTATGACACGTACAGATGAATCCAGAACAGATCCTTTTTTTACAGAATTGCTCAGGGTTGTAGAAAGTGAGATACATGAACATAACTGTATTTTATCAAAAGTCTGGTATATGCCGCTTTTTTCTGATGATCGAAAATGCAGAAGAGAAAATCTTGACCAGATCATTCAGCGAATGTATACTGAGACAGAAGAAAATAAAGACGGACTGATCATCATTGGACGCTGTAATCCGCTTGCTTTGAAGAAACTGAATCAGAAATACAGAAGTGTTGTATCTGTTAATCGAAATTCTACAAATTATGAAGTTGATGAGGTTTTGTGCGATGGAAAGAAAATTGCACAGATGGCAGTTGAACATTTGATCTCGCTTGGTCATAGAAACATCGGATATGTAGGCGGCTGCAGAAATGAAGATCGTTATGTTGGTTATCTGGATACGTTGAAGAAAAATAACCTGGATGTCATACCGGAGTATGTAGTAGAAACAGATCAGACAGAGAGAGAAGGCTATGAGGCAATGGAGAAGCTTTTGAAATCTGAGGACTGCCCGACTGGCATTTACTGCGCAAATGATATCACGGCTGTGGGTATACTGAAATATCTCAGAAAGTGCAGAAATCTGTATTTTACTCCATCCATTATAGCCAGTGACGATATTGAAGAAGCGCAATTTACCAAACCAATGCTGACGACAGTTGGTCTTCCAAAAGAAGAAATGGGACGATTTGCCCTGTATCTGCTTCTGGACAGAATGAAAGGCGGCCATTCGGGAGTAGTCCGAATGGAACTATCCGGGAAACTGCTGGTAAGAAACAGCTGCTCTCATGTTTCGGAGAGCTTCTGGAGTGATTACTGTATATAAGAAAAGTATAAGGAAGATTGATATGTGTATTAGAACAATTGAAGAGTTACAGGAAGATACAAGAGAAAAGCAGATCATAGATATCCGTGATGCCGCGGATTTTGAGAAGGAGACTTATCCTGGTGCGGTCAATATTTACTGGGAGGAATTGGCAGCGCATATGGATGAAATACGTAAAGACTGTCCGGTTTACCTGCTTTGTTATACCGGTCAGAAGAGTGAAGAAATCGCAGAAGAGCTGACAGAACAGGGATATGAAATCTACAGCATCAAAAATGGCTATCGTGCATGGCTTAAGATGAAGCTCAGCAAAATGATGGCTGACCACAATGCAGCGGAACAGCGTACAAAGGACATTGAACGAAGCATTATCAAGAAATTCCGCAAACCTATCTGGAGACGGTTTACGAAGGCAATCAGAGAATATGAACTGGTGCAGGATGGTGATAAAATTGCAGTCTGCATTTCTGGTGGAAAAGATTCTATGCTGATGGCGAAGCTGCTTCAGGAACTGTTAAAACATGGCAAAGCGAATTTTGAATTAGTATTTCTGGTAATGAATCCGGGATACAATGAGATCAACTATCAGACGATCAAAGATAATGCACAGATCCTGAATGTTCCGATCACAGTATTTGAGTCGGATATCTTTAATATTGTAGCATTTGAGGAACAGTCACCGTGTTATCTCTGTGCTCGTATGAGAAGAGGTTATCTATACAGCAAAGCAAAGGAACTTGGCTGCAATAAGATTGCGTTAGGGCATCACTATGACGATGTTATTGAAACGATCCTGATGGGAATGCTTTACGGTGCACAGGTACAGACGATGATGCCGAAGCTTCACAGTACAAACTTTGAGGGAATGGAACTGATTCGCCCGCTGTATCTGATCCGTGAGGCGGATATCATTCACTGGGCGAACTACAATGACCTTCATTTTATTCAGTGTGCGTGTCGTTTTACGGAGCATTGTGCTTCCTGTGGTGGTACGGAAAAAGGTTCCAAGCGTGCAGAGATCAAGGAATTGATTCACGAACTCGCTCAGAAAGATCCGGTAATTGAGTATAATATTTTCCGAAGTGTTGAGAATGTAAATCTGAATACAGTCATTGGGTATAAACAGGATGGTGTGAGACATAATTTCCTTGATACTTACGATGATGTGAAATAGCTTCCGGCAGGATTGCAGCTGTTATCATAAATGATGGCAGCTGTTTTTTTATATGCCTGTGCAAACGTTTTCTTATAAACATATTTAAAAACTATGTTTATTGGTATATAATGCCATTAACGTAAAACATACCAATCACATATGTTAACGAAATAATCATCCAACGGGAGTGGAATAAATGATAAAAAAGAAATTCAGAAACATCTGCCTGGTATCAGTACTTGGAATAGCTGTATTTGCCGGCGTCTGTTCCTACGATGCCGGTGCAGGTTCAAACATACATATCATCAATGTTTCTTATGATCCGACAAGAGAACTTTACGAGTCCTATAATGAGATTTTTAAGGAACACTGGAAAGAAAAAACAGGACAGGATGTTGATGTGATCCAGTCACATGGAGGCTCCGGCAAACAGGCACTGGAAGTGATCAACGGCCTGCAGGCAGATGTAGTGACACTTGCACTTGATTATGATATTGATGCAATCGAAAATGCCGGCATGATTCAGAGTGGATGGAAGGAAGAACTTCCTGATGACAGTGCTCCGTACACATCTACGATCGTATTTCTGGTACGGAAAGGAAATCCAAAGAATATCCAGGACTGGGATGACCTCATCCGAGACGATGTCGATGTGATCACTCCAAACCCGAAGACATCCGGCGGTGCACGATGGAATTATCTGGCAGCCTGGGCTTATGCTCAGAAAATATATAATAATGATGAAGAGAAGATGGAAGCATTTATAAAGAAATTATACCAGAATGTTCTGGTACTGGATTCCGGAGCAAGAAGTGCTACGACCTCTTTTGTAGAAAACGGGCAGGGAGATGTGCTGATTGCCTGGGAAAATGAAGCATTTCTTTCTGTAAAAGATGATCCGGATGAATTTGAGATCATTGCTCCGAGTATCAGTGTTCTGGCTCAACCGTCGGTAGCTGTTGTGGATGAGGTCGCAGAGAATCGTGGTACAGAAGAAGTTTCCAGGGAATATCTGAATTATCTGTATTCTGATGACGCACAGAGAATTGCAGCTGAGAATTATTATCGTCCGGTCAATCAGGAAATTTTGGAGGAATACAGTGATGTTTTTGATCTGAATATGGAACTGAAGACGATTGATGATTTTGACGGCTGGCAGGAAGTGCAGCGGAAACATTTTGCAGATGGAGGAGTTTTTGACAGAATCTATGGAAACTAGAAGATGAGGAGTGGATATTATGAAAAAAAGCAAAAAAAGAGTGATACCGGGATTTGGACTGACGATGGGTGTGACAATCACTATGCTGAGCATTGTTGTTCTGATTCCACTGGCGTCACTTGTAATCTATTCTTCCCAACTTGGGTTTAATGAATTTATTGAGGTTATAACCCGTAAAAGAATTTTATCCAGCTTTTATGTGAGTTTTATTACGGCTCTTGGAGCTTCTTTTGTAAATGCAGTGATGGGGCTGATCCTGGCATGGGTGCTGGTACGTTATGAATTTCCGGGAAAAAGGATCATGGATGGAATGATCGAGCTGCCTTTCGCACTGCCGACTGCAGTTGCCGGTATCTCACTGACATCCCTGACATCCGATAAAGGTCTGGTGGGAAGCTTTTTTGCAAATTTCGGTATTAAGATCGCATATACCAAGATCGGTATCACGGTGGCATTGATCTTTGTGGGAATCCCTTTTGTAGTCAGGGCCATTCAGCCGGTTCTGGAGAAGCTGGACGGTTCTTATGAGGAGGCGGCTCGTGTCATGGGTGCAAAGCCATTCACCGTTTTTCGCAGAGTTATTCTTCCTGAGCTTCTGCCGGCAATGCTTTCCGGGGCGGGACT
>OHHY01001211.1_pt1 | contig 9763 bp, 8 predicted proteins | sample 1568101 | NCBI WGS metagenome assembly OHHY01 (sample SAMEA3879605, study PRJEB24766) | human gut metagenome | biome: human-associated habitat; feature: feces | place: USA | collected 1985/1987
AAGCAAGACGTCTATTTTTTACTGTGTATATAAATAAAAGCACTCTTGCTGCAGACGAATAATGCTGCTGAAGGGTGCTTTTATTTATGAGAAAAATTATAAAATTATTAACTGATCTACAATAACTTTTGCTTATAATGAGTATCCAAAAGTACTATTTTTCTACAAAGTTTAAACATGCTATTCTAAAAATGAAAAGATGATTAATCAGTTAAAAAACTTGTCGTGAAGTTATATAATACGTCGATTTTATTGCGTATAAAACGCAAATCATAAAAACAAAGGAGGTCAAAAGGAGTTTTAAGCCGGAGTAATTTAAGAAAGAAGCGGAGGTAAAATCATGAAATCAAGTAAGAAAAGCAGTCTCAAAATTTTAGTAGCAGCATTGGCCGTGATGACAGTGATTTCTGGTTGCGGCAGTTCGGGAAAAACAGAGAAGTCGGCAGCAAATATTAAATATCCTACTAAATCTGTAAATCTGATTGTACCCTATGCTGCTGGTGGGTCTTCTGATTTATCTGCCAGGCCATATGCGGATGAACTGAATAATATTTTGAAGCAGCCGTTTGTGGTAGTTAATAAACCTGGGGCTGGAGGTGGTGTCGGCGCGGCAGAAGTAGCACGGGCTAAAGGCGATGGCTATACGCTTTTGAATGCGTCTATCGGTAATGTTACTATCATTCCTTATACTTCTAACGTTGGTTATGACTATAAGTCCTTTAAAGCAGTCGCCCAGGTGACTGATATTCCTTTAGCCCTTGCAGTAAGAGCTGATTCGCCGATTAAAACAGTTAATGACTATATTGAATATGCTAAAGCAAATCCGGGTAAATTGCGTTATGGCAGCCCGGGCGCTGGAAATATTCAACATGTAACTTTTGAAGGTTGGAGTAAAAAGCTGGGCATCAAACTTACTCATATGCCATACGCCGGCGCTAACCCGGCAATGGCCGCTTTGTTAGGCGGACATATAGAATCTACTTTTACCGGCCTGACAGAAGCAATGCCGCATTATAAATCAGGCGCCGTAAGAATCATTGCTATTACAGCTGCTAACAGAGTCAGCCTTGTTGATGTGCCTACTTTTAAAGAACAGGGACATGATCTACTGGCAGGTTTATGGTATGGCGTTTTGGCTCCGGCCAGCACCCCGGATGCAGTTATCAATATTTTAGCTGAGTCCTTGAAAAAGGCTTATGATTCACCAAAAGTACAGGATTCGTGGCACAAGCTTTTCCTTATTCCTGAATATTTAGGTCCCAAAGAATTTGAGGCCAAAATCAAAAAGCAGGCAGAGGAAAATCATCAGATACTTAAAGATATTGGAATGGCGAAAAATTAACGAATAGAAAAACTATTTCTGCGTATTTGTAGAAATTTGACAAATACGCAGAAAGAAGGGAGGCGTTATTTTGAAGACAGTTGATCAAGACATGGTTTCCGGTATTGGATTGATAGTTTTGGGAATCGCTGGCCTTATTGGTGCTTCTGGGTTGGAAAATTTAGTGGTTGCTGATCTGTCAGCTGCTTTTTTCCCAAACATTTTATTTGGAATTTTGATTTTTTGTGGGATATGTTTGCTTTATCAATCAAAAAAACGTATAGAAAAGGTCAAACTGCCTGCGTTCAATTATGTAAGATTAGGAGCAATGTTAGCCGTTTTGTCTATTTATGTGTACATAATGGATTATATTGGATTTCTCATTGCGACAGTTTTGTTTTTAGTTGCGGCAATGTATATCTTTGGTGAAAGAAGAAAGCTGATCTTGGCTGGAGTATCAATAGCGGCGTCAGTCATCGTTTATTTTTTATTCACTGAGGCTTTTATGATAGTTTTGCCTGTACTGAATATATAGAGAGGAGATGCATGGATGGAATTATCAGCTATACAAACAGTAGTGTCATCATTTATGGATGTTTTAAATTTTGATTGTCTGCTGTGGATCGCGCTGGGGACTCTGATCGGCATTGTTTTTGGAGCAGCGCCAGGGTTGACAGCAACTACTGCAGTTGCTTTATTTACGCCAATTACTTTTTATATGCCCTTAAATATATCTTTATCATTTTTGATGGGCATGTACTGCGGCGGTTTTTATGCAGGTTCGATACCTGCGATTTTGATCAACACTCCAGGTGCGCCTGGTAACGCTGCCACAGTAATGGATGGTTATCCAATGGCCAAAAATGGTCAGGCCGGACGTGCACTCAGTGTTTCGGTAACCTCTTCATATATCGGCGGGACATTGTCGGCCTTTGCGTTATTGGTTTTTGCACCGATTATTGCCAAAATTGCTTTAAAATTTGGTGCTCCTGAATATTTTGCAGTCGCTGTTCTAGGGTTGGTATGTATTGCTGGTGTATCTGGCAGGTCTATTGTGAAAGGGATCGCAGGTGCTACTATAGGTATGTTTTTAAGTACTATTGGCATGGATCCTATCGATGGCTTGCCGAGATTTACTTTGGACAGTGTTTATTTGATGGGCGGTATTGCTTTGATTCCGGCACTGGTAGGGCTGTTTGCTATAACAGAGGTTTTGTCGAAGGTTGACAAAATGGATGATGAGAATAACAAAGTTATTACTCAGATCAGTGGTATAATGCCACATTTTTCTGAGTACTGGCACAATAAATGGCTGATTCTCAAATCGTCGATCATCGGTATTTTAGTAGGTGCGGTTCCTGGCACCGGTCCGACAATAGCATCCTGGATGGCGTATAACGAGGCTAAAAGATCAGCTAAAGATCCTGAAAAATATGGTACCGGTATTCCTGAAGGCGTTATGGCAACTGAAGCCTCTAATAATGCTGTGACTGGTGGGGCGTTGATCCCGCTGCTCACTTTGGGAGTCCCTGGAGATACGGTAACGGCGGTACTGCTTGGCGCATTGATGATTCAGGGACTGACACCAGGGCCGATGCTGCTGACTGAACATTATGATCTGGTAGCTTTTTTGCTGTGGATACTGATTTTTGCCAATATTGTTATGTTGCTGATGGGTTTGCTGAGCAGTAAATTTGCCCCTTATATTTTGAAAATACCGGTAAAGATACTGATGCCGATCGTATGTGTATTGTGTATTACTGGTGGCTATGCAGCTAATAATAGTTTCTTTGATGCAGCAATGGTAATTGTAATCGGGCTGGGAGGCTACATTTTAATGAGCTTTGGCTTTCCTGTGGCGCCCGTAGTCTTAGGGCTTATTTTGGGTCCTATCATTGAACCGAATATGCGCATGGCGCTTATCGGCTCAGGTCTGAATCCTTTTGTATTTATTTCCACACCACTCAGTGCCGGATTGCTGGTTTTAGCATTTGTCCTGGTTTGGGTAATGAACAGGCGTGGGCGTGGTGCAGCATAAAAAAATTAAGGAGGGAAAATCTTGGGTGCGTTATCTGGTGTAAAAATACTGGAATTGGGACAGGTCGTAGCCGCACCTTTTTGTGGAGCCTTATTGGGAGACTTTGGCGCGGAAGTTACTAAGGTCGAATCGATAACCGGTGACGGACTAAGAAATATGGGCCCGCAATATGATGGCCGGTCTTTGTGGTTCAATGTTGAAAACCGTAATAAAAAAGTTATTTCTGTTAACCTGAAAGACGATGAAGGCAAAGCTATACTGAAAAAAATGATAGCTGAAGCCGACGTTATGATAGAAAATTTCAGACCGGGCATTTTAGAAAAGTTGGGGTTTGATATAGAAACGATACGCAGTATCAATCCTTCTATTATAGTAACCAGGCTTTCGGGATACGGACAAACAGGACCATACAGGAAACGTGCCGGCTATGACAGAGTAGGAGTTGGTATGGGCGGACTGACTTATATTACAGGCTTTCAAGACAGGCCGCCACTCAAACCAGGCGTTTCGGTCGCAGATTATCTGGTAGGTTTTTCGGCTGCATATGGTATCATGCTGGCTTTGTATGAAAGGGATATCAAGGGCAGCGGCAAAGGGCAGGAAATAGATATTGCTCTGTTTGAACCTATTTTCCGCATTCTGGAGTTCACAGCGTTGAATTATCATCTGACGGGTACTGTCAGGGAACGTACTGGCAATACTTTTGTGGCAACTGTCCCCAGCGGCCATTTCCAGTCCAAAGACGGAAAATGGATCAGTATCGCGCTGGCCAATGATAAATTATTTACTAAATTAGCTCAGCTCATTGGCAGAGAGGACTGGCTGGAACGGGAAGAATTTAAAACGCAGGTACAGAGGCAGGAAAACAGAACTGAAATTGACCAATATACTGAACAGTGGATCAATGAACATAGTGCTAAAGAATGCTTTGATATTTTAGGCGACTTCATTCCAATGGGACCGATTTATGATATTGCCAGTATTTTTGAAGATCCTCATTACAAGGCAAGAGGCGATATTATTGAAGTGCCTGATGAACGCTGGGGCAAAGTGAAAATGCAGGGCATTGTTCCCAAGCTTTCGCGTACACCTGGCTCAGTTAATTGGCTGGGACCGGACTTAGGAGAAAATTCATTAGAAATTTTGCAGGAGCTGGGATATAAAGCGATGGAAATAGACCGGTTGAAGCAAAGCGGCGTCGTCAAGTTTAAGGAAAGTAAAAGATAATTAAAGCGCGAAAGACAGGAGTGGTTAAGGGTGAAGGATAAAATGAAAAAACACCAGACTATTTCCGGTGTGGATTTAAAAGCAGTGTATACCCCCGAAGATATTGGCAGTTTTGACTATGATAAGCAATTAGGTGCACCGGGGCATTATCCGTTCACACGGGGTATGAACGAAAATATGTACAGGGACAAGCTTTGGATTATGGGGCAGTACTCAGGCTTTTCTACCCCGGAAGAAGCTAATAAAAGATATCGCTATTTGATTGAGCAGGGGCAAACAGGATTTTCTATTGCTCTTGATTTGCCGACGCAGATGGGCTATGACTCAGACAGCCGTATGGCTGAAGGAGAAGTCGGTAAGGTCGGGGTTTCCATCAATTCGCTGGAAGATGTCGAGACCCTGTTTGACGGTATCCAGTTAGAAAAAGTACGACAAATCAGAACAACAGCCAATGCCAACTCCCTGATTATGATGGCAATGTTCGTGGCGTTTGCTCGAAAAAATAATATTGATCCCGATAATATCAAGTTTTTTTTGCAGAATGATGTACTGAAAGAATATTTTACCAGAGGAACGTTTATTTTCCCTCCCAACTACGGCGTAAAAATGTCAGTAGATGTTATCGAATATTGTTCCCAGCATCTGCCATCATGGACGCCGCTTGCTATCTGTGGCTATCATATCCGTGATGGCGGCGCTACGGCGGTGCAGGAAATTGCTTTTGCTGTTGCCGATGGTCTTTGCTATCTGGATCAGGCCGTCAAACGTGGAGTGGAGATCGATGCTTTTGCTCCGAACCTGTTCTTTTTCCTGGCATCTCATATTGACCTGTTGGAAGAAGTTGCCAAGTTCAGGGCGGCCAGAAGGGTATGGGCAAAATTACTGAAAAAACGTTACGGGGCCAAAAAAGCAGAATCACAAAGCATGAATATTTTTATTATGACAATGGGAGGAGCTTTAACAGCTGAACAGCCTCTTAATAATGTAGCTCGTGTAACGATTGAAGCGCTGGCTGCTGTGTTGGGTGGAGTGCAAACTATCGCGACGTCTTCTTTTGATGAAGCATTGAGCATTCCTACAGAAGAATCTGTTACCGTAGCGCTGCGTACGCAGCAGATACTTGGCTATGAAACGGGAGTTACAGAAACAGTAGATCCGCTGGGAGGCTCATATTATGTAGAATATATGACCGACAAAATTGAACGAGAGGTTTTTGCATATCTTGAGAAGATTGAAGCGATGGGCGGAGCTATCGCAGCAATTGAGTCGGGATTCTATCAAAAAGAACTGGCCGATGCCGCCTACAAATATCAAAAAGGTGTCGATAATGAAGAGCGGATCATTGTTGGGGTAAATAAATTTACTGACAGCAAATCGGCTAAAGTACCTCTTTTTAAAGTAAATGATGAAATAGCACAAAAGCAGATTGCTAAATTACATGCCCTGAAAAAACGCAGGGACAATGATAAAGTCAGTGCAGCTTTGAAAAAGCTGGCCGACAGTGCCCGTAAGGGTGAAAATCTTGGCGAGGCAATGATTGAAGCTGTTTCTTATTATGCAACTGTTGGAGAAATATGCAGCACTCTGCGGGAAGTTTTTGGTGGCTACAAACCTCCAACAATATTCTGATTTTTCATCGCACTGAAGAGGAGTTGAATGACTGTGAAAGCGGCTATAAAGGTTATTGTGGCAAAACCCGGTCTGGATGGTCACGACAGGGGCGCCAAAGTTGTGTCAAGAGCACTGCGGGATGCTGGAATGGAAGTTATTTATATGGGGCTGCATAATTTGCCTGAACAAATTGTTGAATGCGCTTTGCAGGAAGATGCTGACGTTATAGGGTTGAGTATTTTATCAGGTGCTCACAATAATATTGTTTCCCGTATTTTTAAAATTCTTCAAGAGAAAAAAATGGAAAAAATAGCGGTGGTTATCGGTGGGATCATACCCGATGATGATATTCCATATTTATTGGATTTAGGTGTAAAAGGAGTATTTACTCCTGGTACCAATATGAACAAAATCGTAGATGTGATTAGACAGAGCGTAGAATTGTAAGGAGGCAGAACTATGAACGGCAAAGGTATTCTTGACGGTGTGCGGGTCCTGGGTATAGAACAGCAGGTTGCTGCACCGTACTGCACAATGATGCTGGCAGACCAGGGAGCAGAAGTGATCAAAGTCGAACGGGCTGGTAGCGGAGATTCGGCCCGGGAAATGGCCCCGATTTTAAAAAACGGCGAAAATACGACCAGTGGCTATTTTATGCGGTTTAATAGAAATAAAAAAAGCGTTACTGTTGATTTCAGTAAGCCGGAAGGTATTGAAATTTTAAAAGGGCTGATTGCAAAAAGTGATATCATCGTCGAAAACTTTAAACCTGGAATGATGGAGAAATTCAAGCTTGGTTATGATGTTATCAGGGAAATCAATCCTAAAGCAGTGTATGTGGCAATCAGTGGTTTTGGCCGTCTGCCAAAAAAACAGGGGCCTTTTGCAAAACGAACGGCTTATGATATCGTTGCACAGGCCATGGGCGGGCTGATGCATTTAGCCGGCCAGGTCGATGGCCCGCCTACCTGGCTGGGAGTGGCGATCGGTGATGTGGGAACCGGCGTTTTTGCAGCTAATGCAGCTTTGCTGGGCTACATTAAAGCCCTTAAAACCGGTCAGGGAGAATTTATAGACGTGGCAATGTATGATTGCATGATCGCTCTGGCGGAGCGGGCGCATAACGTATATTCGTTTACAGGTAAAATCCTCAGCCGCGGACCTGATCCATTGATTTGCCCCTGGGGACCGTTTGAAGCTAAAGATGGTTATGTAGCTTTGATCGTACCGACACAGGCTATGTGGGTCAAGTTCTGTAAAGCAATCAAACGTGAAGATCTTATCAATGAAGACCTTGATTCAGGGCCTAAACGTGCTGCTAAGATTAATATGCTGATGCCCATTATCAAGGAATGGATGGCCGATAAAACTAAAAACGAAGTATGTGAGATACTGATGGCAGAGGGGCTCCCCTGCGGACCTGTACAAAATTCTCAGGATATTTTTAATTGTCCGCATGTTAAAGCCAGAGAAATGTTTGTAACTATTCCCGACACAGTAATGGGTGAAGTCACTGTGGTAGGCAGCCCGTATAAACTTGATGGCGAAGAACCAATTTACGGTGCAGTTCCACAATTAGGCGCTGATAATGATGAAATACTTTCTCAGTTGTTAAAGTATGACGAAAATAAGATCGCAGAATTAAAAACCAAAAAAGTAATTTGACGAAAGGTGGCAGTGAAAATGCAAGAAGTTGTTATTGTCAGTACAGCCAGAACTCCGTTTGATAAATTTGGTGGACCACTGAAAAATATGAGTACGGTGGAGTTAGCCAGTATCGCAACGAAAGCCACGATGCAGCGTGCTGCGTTAGACCCCCAAGACGTGGAAGAATATTATCTGGGCATCAATATGCCAACTCAGAACAGATCTATTGCCAGACAGGCTGCTTTGGAATCAGGCATCCCTGAAACTGCTAATGCCCTGACTGTTGACAGAGCCTGCTGTTCTTCTTATTCGGCAATTGCCATGGGCTACAGGGCCATTGCTCTTGGCGAAGCTAAAATTGCCGTCTGCGGCGGCAGTGAAAATATGAGCAATGTTCCCTATTTTCTTAACGATCTCAGATGGGGTAAAAGAATTGGTGATATCGTGCTGAAAGATATTATGGTGGTGTCGTGTCCATATACTGGCGAACCACGTGCCGTTCAAGCTGGTAAAGGTGCTGTGAAATATGACATCAGCCGGGAGATGCAGGATATCTGGGCCTTTGGCAGTCAGAAAAAATATGCGGCAGCGGAAGCCGCTGGTAAATTTGACGATGAAATCGTATCGGTGGTACTAAAAGATAAAAAAGGCAGAGAAATTGTGATCAACAAAGACCAGTCACCGAGACCGGAGACAACTATTGAAGGGTTGGCTAAGCTGCCCACGGTCTATGGGAGTCCGACTGTAACAGCAGGTAATGCGCCAGGACTTAGTACTGGTGCGGCTATGGTAACTCTTATGAGCAGAGAAGAAGCAGTAAAAAGAGGCCTAAAACCTCTGGCAACTATTATCGGTCATGCTCAGGCTTCAGGTCATCCGGATGGAATTGCTTCTATTCCAGCTGAAGCGGCCAAGAAAGCTCTGCAAAAAGCTAACCTGACAATTGATCAGATTCAATTGATCGAAGTTAATGAAGCGTTTGCGGTCATGCCGCTGGTTACTACCAAAATCCTCGGTGAAGGCAATGAGGAAAAGGTGGAAGCTTTGAGAAAGATCACTAATGTTAATGGTGGAGCTATTGCTCTTGGACATCCAGTAGGAGCATCAGGATGCCGTATCCTCGTTACATTATTACATGAGATGCAGAAACGTGATGCTAAGAAAGGTCTTGCTACACTGTGTATCGGTGGTGGTATGGGCTGCTCAACAATCGTTGAAAGAGACTAATCATCATACAAAGCATCTGGGGCGGAGTAAGTTGTTACTCCGCTGTAGGTGTTTATAACACTTGGAGGTAAATTCAATGGAATTTATTAATTATGAAGTAGAGGGAATGGTAGGAATTATTACCATTAACCGTCCAAAGGCATTGAACGCATTGAATAGTGCGGTATTGGAAGAACTGGATGCTACATTGGATCAGGTTGATCTGGATGCAGTTCGCTGCCTTGTTTTAACTGGTGCCGGTGAAAAATCTTTTGTTGCCGGAGCAGACATCGGTGAGATGAGTACATTGACAAAGGCAGAAGGAGAAGCTTTTGGTAAAAAAGGAAATGATATCTTCCGTAAATTAGAAACATTTCCGATCCCTGTTATTGCCGCAGTTAATGGCTTTGCTCTCGGTGGCGGATGCGAGATCAGCATGAGTTGTGACATCCGTATCTGTTCTGAAAATGCTGTTTTCGGACAGCCGGAAGTAGGTCTTGGCATTACCCCTGGATTTGGCGGCACACAGAGACTTGCCCGTCTTGTAAGTCCAGGCATGGCAAAACAGATGATCTATACAGCATTTAATATTAAAGCAGATGAAGCATACCGTATCGGTCTTGTGAACGCAGTATATCCACAGGAAGAACTTTTACCTGCAGCAAAGAAAATGGCTGCAAGAATCGCTGCGCAGGCTCCGATTGCAGTACGCA
>OHHY01001216.1_pt1 | contig 9733 bp, 7 predicted proteins | sample 1568101 | NCBI WGS metagenome assembly OHHY01 (sample SAMEA3879605, study PRJEB24766) | human gut metagenome | biome: human-associated habitat; feature: feces | place: USA | collected 1985/1987
ATGTTACAAAAGAATTTGCCGTAAAATGTACGGACCGCACAAATGTGCAGACGAAGCAGGGCGAATACAGCACCAGTCAGAAAGGAATCTTTACAGCGGGTGATATGCACCGAGGACAGTCCTTGGTTGTCTGGGCAATCCGCGAGGGAAGAGAGGCAGCCCGTGAAGTTGATAAAGATTTGATGGGTTATACCAACCTCAATTAAAGGGTACAATTATCCGGTGGCAGAGGACTGCTGCCGGATTTCATATGGAAAGGAGAATAAACTATGTCGCATTACACAAAGGAAGATATCATTCGTATTGTAGAAGAGGAGGATGTAGAATTTATCCGTCTGCAATTTGTGGATATTTTTGGAATTTTGAAAAACATGGCAGTAACAGCCAAACAGTTGGACTCTATTTTGAATAACCGATGTACGTTTGATGCCGCTGCGATTAATGGGTTTGATACGATGCATGTGGATGAACTTGTTTTAGTGCCGGATTTGGATACTTTTACAATCTTCCCTTGGAGACCGCAGAGAGGCCGTGTAGCACGTTTTATTTGTGATGTGCGTCATACGGATGGAACTCCTTTCATGGGAGATTCCCGTTATATTTTAAAACAAGTAATCGAAGAAGCGGCAAAAGACGGCTATACGTTAAATGTCGGACCGGAATCGGAATTTTTCCTCTTTGATATGTCGGAAGATGGACAGCCAACGACAAATACCAGTGAAAAAGGTGGATTTTTTGACATCGGACCGGTGGATGCCGGAGAAAATGCAAGACGTGATATCGTGCTTTCACTGTCCGAGATGGGATTTGAGATGGAATCTTCGTATCACTCCAATGAAGTATGCCAGCATCATATCGATTTCAAATTTGATGATGGAATTCAGACAGCCGATAATATTATGACATTTAAACTTACCGTTCGTACCGTAGCAAAGAGACATGGACTTCATGCTACGTTTATGCCAAAGCCAAATTATGGGAAAAAAGGTTCTGCGATGTTCTTTAACATGTTCTTGAGCAAAGATGGTGAGAACATTTTCAGTGACCCGGATGAAGAGTATGGTCTGAGCAAAACAGCATACTATTTCATGGGTGGAATTATGCGCCATATTAAAGGGCTTACTTTAATTAACAATCCGATTATCAATTCTTACAAACGTTTGGTGCCGGGATACAATGCACCGGTTAATATTACATGGTCACGTAAAAACCGTACTCCGCTTATGCGTATGACGAGTACCGGTGAGATGGGACCGCGTGTAGCATTGAGAAGTCCGGATGGCTCCTGTAATCCATATTTGGTTTTAGCAGGATGTTTAGCTGCCGGATTAGATGGCATCCGCAATAAAATCGAGCCACCAACCTGTATTGATGATTTAGAGGAGGCACAGGAATTTGATATTCTGCCAAGAACTTTGATTGAAGCGGTACAGGCATTTGAAAAAGACGAATTTTTCCATAAAGTATATGGAGAAGAGTTGTCACGCATAATCATCCAGAAGAAAAAACAGGAATGGGATGAATTTTGCGAACAGGTAACCGCATGGGAAGTTGAGAAGTATCTGGACCGAATTTAGTCCGGATACCGCTTATTTTGATACTTTTCTACGGGGAGGTGTGAACGATTCTGCGCATTATAGTAGCGTTTCCTAAGCTGGATGATGCGAAAAAAATAAAAAATGTTTTGAATCGGAGCGAATATGATGATATACTAGCATTTAATAGTGCATCGCAAGTGATTGCAGCCGCCAATGAATGTGACGGCGGTATTGTGTTGTGCGGATATCGTTTAACAGACATGCATTACAGTGAATTGTATGGCTATCTGCCGCGGGAATTTCAGATGCTTTTAGTAGCATCGCCTGCCAAATTGCAGGAATGCTCAATTGGCAGCATTATGTGTTTGTCTATGCCGATTCATTCGCATGAATTAGTAAGTACCATTGAAACAATGGCAATGGAACTTTACGCAGCGGAGAAAAGGAAGAGAAGATACCAGCCAAGGAAACGATCCGAAAAAGAACAAAAATCAATTGATGATGCCAAGGCTCTTCTGATGGAGCGAAACCATTTGTCTGAAGAAGAAGCCCATAAATATATCCAGAAACTTAGTATGGACAGCGGAAACAATCTTGTGGAAACTGCGGAGATGATTCTGGCATTCGATTAAAGGAGGATAACATGAACGCATATCTGATACTGGAAGACGGAACTGTGTTTACCGGAAAAAGCATAGGCAGTAAAAAAGAAGTCATTAGCGAAATTGTTTTTAATACGTCAATGACAGGATATCTTGAAGTGCTCACGGACCCAAGTTATGCCGGACAGGCAGTAGTAATGACCTATCCGTTAATTGGTAATTATGGTATTTGTAATCAAGACAAAGAGGCGAAAAAGTCAAATACCGATGCTTTTATTGTAAGAGAACTGGCAAGACTTGGAAGCAACTTCAGAAAAGAAGAAAGTATTCAGCAGTTTCTTGTAGAGCAGGACATTCCGGGAATTGAAGGAATTGATACAAGAGCCCTCACCAAACGACTCAGAGAAAAAGGAACAATGAATGGCATGATTACCACAGAAAAACCTGAGGATTTATCTGCCGTTCTTGAAAAAATTAAAAAATATTCCGTTCGCGGTGTAGTTGACAAAGTAACTACAAAGGAAATTGTTTCCTATAAACCGGGCGATTTAGATACCGATAGCAACATTTCTATTACAAAGAAGGTTGCTATTCTTGACGTTGGAACGAAATTTAACATTGCCAGATGTTTGTTAAAACGTGGCTGTGAAGTTACAATTTACCCGGCAAGAACGAAAGCGGAAACGATTCTTGCTTCTCATCCGGACGGCATTATGCTGACGAATGGACCGGGGGATCCGAAAGAGTGCACAGAGGTTATTGAAGAACTGAAAAAACTGTACGCATCGGATATTCCGATTTTTGCAATTTGCTTGGGTCACCAGTTAATGGCACTTGCCTGCGGTTGTGACACGGAGAAAATGAAGTATGGCCACCGCGGAGCAAATCATCCGGTTAAGGACTTAAAAACCGGACGCGTATACATTTCTTCCCAGAACCATGGCTACATGGTAAAAGAATCTTCGGTGCCAAAAGAAATTGCCGAGGTTGCCTTTGTAAATGTCAACGATGGCACAGTCGAGGGACTTCGTTATTTACAGAAAAATATTTTCACGGTTCAGTTTCATCCGGAAGCTTGTGCCGGACCGAAGGATTCGGAAGTTTTGTTTGATGAATTTATCAAGATGATGGAAGAGTAAGGAGGATACATACAATGCCAAAAATGGATGAAATCAAAAAAGTTTTAGTAATCGGTTCAGGCCCAATCGTTATTGGACAGGCTGCCGAATTTGATTATGCCGGTACGCAGGCTTGTCGTTCTCTGAAAGAAGAAGGAATGGAAGTAGTGCTTATTAATTCCAATCCTGCTACCATTATGACCGATAAAGATATTGCTGACCGTGTTTACATTGAGCCATTGACCGTTGAAGTGGTTCAGAAACTGATTCGCAAAGAAAGACCGGACAGCGTGCTCCCAACACTGGGTGGACAGGCTGCGTTAAATATTGCGATGGAATTAGAGGAATCCGGCTTTTTAAAACAGGAAAATGTTCGCCTGATTGGTACGACTGCACAGACAATTAAGCGTGCAGAAGACCGTTTGGAATTTAAAGAGACAATGGAAAAAATCCACGAGCCGATTGCTGCAAGTATTGTCGTGGAACATGTGGATGATGCGATTGCATTTGCCAACGACATCGGCTATCCGGTTGTGCTCCGCCCGGCGTACACGCTTGGCGGAAGCGGCGGCGGTATCGCACATAATGAAGAAGAACTGCACGATATCTGCTCCAATGGTCTTCGTCTGAGCCGTGTCGGACAGTGTTTGATTGAGCGCTGCATCGCCGGATGGAAAGAGATTGAGTATGAGGTAATGCGTGATGCGGCAGGAAACTGTATTACGGTTTGTAACATGGAAAATATTGACCCGGTTGGTGTGCATACCGGTGACAGTATTGTAGTAGCACCGTCTCAGACATTAGGTGACAAAGAGTATCAGATGCTTCGTACTTCAGCATTAAATATTATTACAGAACTTGGTATTACCGGTGGATGTAATGTGCAGTTTGCACTTCATCCGGACAGTTTTGAATACTGTGTTATCGAGGTAAACCCTCGTGTCAGCCGTTCTTCCGCACTTGCTTCTAAGGCGACCGGATATCCGATTGCAAAAGTAGCAGCAAAGATTGCGTTAGGATATACACTGGATGAAATTCCAAATGCTATTACGAAGAAAACCTTTGCAAGTTTTGAGCCGGCACTGGATTACTGTGTTGTAAAAATTCCGAGACTGCCATTTGATAAATTTATCAAGGCAAAACGTACTTTGACGACACAGATGAAAGCAACCGGAGAGGTTATGAGTATCTGTGATAACTTTGAAGGTGCGTTGATGAAAGCACTCCGTTCACTGGAGCAGCATATCGACAGTCTGGATATCGGGCGTTACAGTGACCGCTCCAAAGAAGAGCTGCTAGAGCGTATCCACATTGTTGATGACCGCCGTATCTTTATTATTGCCGAGCTGATTCGCAAGGGTGCTACCTATGAAGAAATTCATGACATTACAAAAATCGATTTGTGGTTCATTGATAAAATTGCCCATCTGGTAGAGATGGAACAGACTTTGAAAAACGAAACACTGACACCGGAAATTTTGGCAGAAGCAAAACGAATGGAATTTCCGGATGCCGTTATTGCTAACTATACCGGCATGACAGAGCGTGAGATTCATGATATGCGCCATGAAAATGGAATTGTTGCTTCGTTTAAGATGGTTGATACCTGTGCCGCTGAGTTTGAGGCAAGTACGCCATATTATTACAGCGTGTTTGGCAGCGAAACGGAAGTTTCCAAAGATAAAGACAGAAAACGAATCATGGTTCTTGGTTCCGGACCAATCCGAATCGGTCAGGGTATCGAGTTTGACTTCTGTTCGGTTCACAGTGTGTGGTCACTGGCACAGAGCGGCTATGAGACAATTATTGTAAATAACAATCCGGAGACGGTAAGTACGGACTTTGATGTGGCTGATAAATTGTACTTTGAGCCATTGACACCGGAAGATGTAGAAAATATCGTGGATATTGAGAAACCGGATGGTGCGGTTGTCCAGTTTGGTGGACAGACAGCAATTAAACTGACGGAAGCACTTCTCAAAATGGGAGTTCCGATTTTAGGAACAAGTGCAGAGAATGTAGACGCTGCCGAAGACCGTGAGCTGTTCGATGAAATCTTGGAGCAGTGTAAGATTCCAAGACCGGCAGGAAAAACCGTATTTACAACAGAAGAAGCATTAGCGGCAGCAAATGAACTTGGATATCCGGTTCTTGTCCGCCCATCTTATGTACTTGGCGGACAGGGCATGCAGATTGCAATTAATGATGATGACATTCGTGAATTTATGTCAATTATCAACCGCCACGTGCAGGAACATCCAATTCTTGTTGATAAGTACCTCATGGGTAAAGAGGTTGAGGTTGATGCGGTATGTGATGGCGAGAACATTTTGATTCCTGGTATTATGGAACACGTAGAGCGTGCCGGTATTCACTCCGGTGACAGTATCTCCGTTTATCCTGCCATGAGTATTAAACCTGAAGTTCAGGAAGTTTTAGTCGATTATACGGCAAAACTTGCAAAATCCCTTCATGTAATTGGCTTGATTAACATTCAGTTTATTGTTTATAACGATGAAGTTTTTGTTATTGAAGTAAATCCTCGTTCGTCAAGAACGGTACCATATATCAGCAAAGTAACCGGAATTCCGATTGTAAAATTGGCTTCCCGCGTAATCCTCGGTGAAAAAATCACAGATATGGGTTATACACCGGGACTTGCGAAAAAATCGGATTACATCGCAATTAAGATGCCGGTATTCTCCTTTGAGAAACTGCGCGGTGCAGAAATCAGCTTAGGACCTGAGATGAAGTCAACCGGTGAGTGCTTAGGTATCGCAAAGACATTTAATGAGGCACTTCACAAAGCCTTTATGGGAGCCGGAATCAATCTTCCGAAGTACAAGAAGATGATTCTTACGGTAAATGATAACTCGAAAGATGAAGCAATTTCTGTTGCCAAACGTTTCCAGGCACTTGGCTATGAAATCTATGCGACACGCGGAACGGCTAAGTTCTTAGGCGAAAATGGCGTTTCGGTTATCGGTGTCAACAAGATTGAGCAGGAATCCCCGACACTGATGGATTTGCTGCTTGGCCATGAGATTGATTTGGTAATTGATATTCCAAAACAGGGTGAACATTCCCACGATGGATTCCTCATCCGCCGTACTTCTATCGAGACTGGTGTTACCTGTCTGACTTCTTTGGATACGGCAAATGCACTTTTAACTGCGTTAGAGGATTCTGAGAAAAATGAATTGACATTAGTAGATATTGCTACGATTGACACGAAATAAAGGTTTACAACGAACTTAAATTGTGTTATGATAGCAAATAGCCATTACTCAGATTGCGGAAACTCCGACCGGATCTTAGTAAATGGTGATAAGAAAATATTTAGGAGGTACGTCACAATGATGACTACAGAAAAGAAAAAAGAAATTATTGCAGCTTATGGAAGAACACCGGATGATACAGGTTCACCGGAAGTTCAGGTAGCGCTTCTTACTGAGCGTATCAACACTTTGACAGAGCACTTGAAAGAGAATAAGAAAGATCATCATTCTCGTCGTGGTATGTACAAAATGATTGGTAAGAGAAGAGGCCTTTTGGATTATCTGAAGAAGACAGATTTGGAAGGTTATCGTGCGCTGATTGAAAAACTTGGTTTGCGTAAATAATTTGTGTGACTTGAGTGCTTTCGTCAAATGGATACTGTTTGATTGAAGGCACTCTTTCTATGAAAAAAATTTTTCTTAAAAAGGTGAGAAAATGAAACGAAATCGCAGTCAGGCTATGGTTTGCCGGGATGGCAAATTACTGCTTGTAGAACACAGAATGAAAGGAAGAGATTTCTTTAATCTGCCGGGAGGCGGCATTGAGGAAAATGAGACACCGGAAGAAGCAGCTTTACGTGAGTTAAACGAAGAAGCAGGCGTAAGTGGAAAAATTGTGCGTCCGCTTGCCATTGAATATAAACCGGATTTGGAAAGCCGGATTTTTACATTTTTGGTAGAAATCCCGGATGATGCGGTTCCGCACAAGGGAATTGACCCGGAATTATCGGAGTCCGAACAGACAATTGTCGGTGTGGCATGGCGTACGTTAGAAGAGATTGCGGAGCGTGACCGTGCGTACTTATTTGGAGCCGGTCTGATGCGTGTGCCGATGTTTCACGATGAGGTTTTAAAGTGGCCCGATGACGCTATCAGTTATCCGGAATAAGGAAAGTTGCTTTTTTTGCAAAGATTGTGTATAATAAATTTTGTATGTAAATTGAGATGACACCGAGACTTCTGAAAAGCTCATTGATACAGTGGGTTTTTCAGTGGTTTCGGCATCTCGAAATAAAAATAAAGGAGAAAAAGTATGTACAAGACATTTTCAATGGAGCTTGCAGGACGTACTTTGTCAGTTGACATTGGACGTGTAGCTGCTCAGGCAAATGGTGCTGCATTTATGCGCTATGGTGATACAGTTGTCCTTTCTACGGCAACAGCATCCGAGAAACCAAGAGAGGGAATTGATTTCTTCCCATTAAGCGTAGAATATCATGAAAAGATGTATTCCATCGGAAAAATTCCGGGAGGATTTACAAGACGTGAAGGAAAACCAAGCGATAATTCAATTTTGACTTGTCGTGTAATTGACCGTCCGATGCGTCCATTGTTCCCAAAAGATTATCGAAATGATGTAACACTGGAAAACTTAGTTATGGATGTTGACCAGGATTGTGCACCGGAGCTTGTTGCTATGCTTGGTTCTGCACTGGCTACCAGTATTTCGGATATTCCGTTTGATGGTCCGACTGCAGCAACACAGGTTGGTTTGGTTGACGGTGAACTTGTTTACAATCCGACAAGCGCACAGCGTGAGGTTTCTGATTTAGCACTTACCGTTGCTTCTACAAGAGATAAAGTTATCATGATTGAAGCCGGTGCAAACGAAGTTGATGAAGCTACGATGATTCAGGCAATTTATGGTGCCCATGAGTTGAATGGACAGATTATCGAGTTCTTTGACAAGATTGTTGCTGAGTGTGGTAAAGAGAAACACGAGTATGAGCATTTCGATATTCCGGAAGATATGTGGAATGACATGGTTAATTTCATTACACCGGAAGCTATGGAAGAAGCTGTATTTACTGATGTAAAACAGGTTCGTGAAGAAAATATCCGCGGTATTAAAGACCGTTTGGAAGAGCGTTATGCAGAGGAGCATGAGGACTGGATTTCCTTTATTGATGAGGCTGTTTATAAATTCCAGAAAGTTACAGTCCGCAAGATGATTTTGAAAGACCACAAACGTCCGGATGGCCGTGAGGTAAAACAGATTCGTCCACTTCATGCAGAAGTTGATGTACTTCCTACAGTACATGGTTCCGGTTTGTTCTCTCGTGGACAGACACAGGTGTTGAATGTTACAACATTGGCTCCACTTTCAGAGAAACAGAAATTAGATGGTTTGGATATTACAAAAACATCCAAGAGATATATGCATCACTACAACTTCCCATCATGGTCCGTTGGTGAGACAAGACCATCCAGAGGACCGGGACGTCGTGAAATCGGACATGGTGCTTTGGCAGAGCGTGCTTTGGTTCCTGTTCTTCCTAGCGAAGAAGAGTTCCCATATGCAATCCGTACCGTATCCGAAACCTTTGAATCCAATGGATCCACCTCCATGGCTTCTACCTGTGCATCCTGTATGTCCCTGATGGCTGCAGGTGTTCCGATCAAGAAGATGGTTGCAGGTATTTCCTGTGGTCTTGTTACTGGTGAAACCGATGATGATTTCGTACTGTTAACCGATATCCAGGGGCTCGAAGACTTCTTCGGCGATATGGACTTTAAGGTAACCGGTACAACGGATGGTATTACCGCAATCCAGATGGATATTAAGATTCATGGTCTGACCAGACCGATCGTAGAAGGTGCCATTGCAAGATGTCGCGAAGCAAGACTTTTCATCATGGATAACTGTATGAAGAAGGCGATTGCAGAGCCTCGTAAAGAGGTTGGACCTTACGCTCCGAAGATCATTTCCATCAACATTGATCCTGAGAAGATCGGTGATGTGGTTGGTCAGCGTGGTAAGACCATCAATGAGATCATTGCCCGTACCGGCGTAAAGATTGATATTACTGATGACGGTAAGGTATCCGTATGTGGCACCGATAAGGAAATGATGGACAAGGCGATCGAGTACATCAAGACCATCGTTACCGACTATCAGGAAGGACAGATCTTCCAGGGTATCGTTGTCAGCATTAAGGAATTCGGTGCATTCATCGAGTTTGCTCCCGGTAAGGAAGGCATGGTTCATATTTCCAAGATCGCTAAGGAAAGAATCAATCACGTAGAAGATGTCTTAACTCTTGGTGACAAGGTTACGGTAGTATGCCTTGGCAAGGATAAGATGGGAAGAATGAGCTTCTCCATGAAGGATGTAGCACAGAACTAACGGGGAATTTCCCGAATCGAATAGAAGTAATAAATCAGACAGCTCTTCATATAATGTCTTAAAGACAATA
>OHHY01001218.1_pt1 | contig 9714 bp, 9 predicted proteins | sample 1568101 | NCBI WGS metagenome assembly OHHY01 (sample SAMEA3879605, study PRJEB24766) | human gut metagenome | biome: human-associated habitat; feature: feces | place: USA | collected 1985/1987
TATGTATCATGGCGAACAGCATGGGGAAAGGAAAGATGTTATATGATTATGCTGATTGCAAAAAACACCTTAATTGAAGGGAAACAGAAGGAATTTACAGAGCTGGCAGGAAAACTGGTTTTGGCAACGAGAAAAGAAGCCGGCTGCATTGCTTATGATTTGGTTGCAGACCAGGCAGATGCCTGCGTTTATTATTTTGTAGAAAAATATCGTGATATGGCTGCGCTGGAGGAACATCGCGCATCTGCGCATTTCCAGAATATCGTGCCGCAATTTGGCCCGCTGCGGACAAAGCCTTCAGAAGTTTCTATTTGTGAAGTATTGCCGTTTACAGAGTGATAGAAAAGGGGATAGCGTATGGGACACCCGGTATTATATAGAAAACGTTTTATGCCGCAGGAAACCATTTTGCTGCGGGATGATATTTTCAAATTAGGATACCTCATTGAAATTTACGGAGGCTGTTCATGGAGTTTTTGAGTTTTTTATATCTACCATTCGGTTTTATTTTCCGGATTTTTTATGATCTGGTGAGTAATTACGGACTTGCTTTGTTTCTATTCACCCTTTTATTCCGGCTGATTCTTCTCCCCTCCTCCATCAGCCAGCAAAAGGGCACGGCAAAGCAGATGCGGTTGCAGCCGAAAATCAAAAAACTGCAAGAAAAATATAAGGGCAATCAGGTCAAGCTCAATGAAGAAATGCAGGCCCTTTATTCGCGCGAGGGCTATAATCCCATGAGCGCCGGCTGCCTGCCAATGTTGATTCAGCTGCCGGTTATTTTTGGCCTGTTGGGTGTGATTTATTATCCAATCCAATATGTGCTAGGCGTAGATTCCAATACGGTTGGTGAAATGACGAAGATCGTCCAGGGTCTTTTGGGAGATACTTCTATCAAGCAGAATCTGCTGGAGCTTCAGGTGTTCAACCATCTAGACGAGGTGATTGCAAAGCTCCCGAATCTATCCGCTGAAATTATTGATAAGCTGCGCGGCTTCGATTATACGATGTTTGGCATTCCACTTGCGGAAACGCCCAGCGTAGCGACGCTTTCTCATATTGGGTCTGCCAGCAAACAGGAATTGATTCTGTTGCTTGTTCCTCTTTTTTCTGGCCTGTCGGCTATGGCGTCCGGTATCTATACTTGGATCCGCCAGAAGCAGACCAATCCCGAAATGGCGAAAAACCCGATGATGGGCTGCACGGCCTTTGGCATGCCGCTGTTTTCCCTTGTGATCGCGTTCCAATTCCCCGCTGGGGCGGGTATTTATTGGATTATGTCCAATATCATTGCATTTGCGCAGATGATCCTGCTCAATTATACACATAGCCCTAAAAAGATCATAGCAAAAATGATGGTAGAAGAAACGGTCAACCGCCGTTCTAAAGAAGAAAATATGAAACGGATCGCGCAGCGTGAAATGGAAGCGTAATGCGCGCCGGTTCATAACGATAACAGGTGGTGAAGGACATGTTAAAAGAGGCAATCTGCACAGGCGTCACGATTGAAGAGGCGCGGGCAAGAGCAGTTGCAGAGCTTGCAGCGCCGGAGGATGTCGAGGTAAAGATCGAAGTACTGGAAATGCCAGTGAAGAAAACCTTTGGGCTTTTTGGAGGCGCGCCTGCAAAAGTACGAGCGTCCTATGAAGAGTCTCCAGCGGGGAAAGCAATCGATTATCTCACACGTGTTCTGGACGGAATGGGCATCCCGGATGTAACGGTAAAGGAAATACAGGAAGATGGCCATTATAGGCTTGATCTGGAATGCGGCAAAAATCATGGCGCCATCATTGGCCGCCGGGGAGAAACGCTCGATGCACTGCAATACCTGACAAGCTTGGTCGCCAATCGTGGTACAGAGGAATATATCCGTGTTTCCCTAAATGTGGGCGATTATCGAGAGAAACGGGATGAAACACTGCGCGGCCTTGCCCGTAAAAGCGCAAGCCAAGTGTTGAAATACGGCCGTAATGTTGTATTAGAGCCAATGAATCCTTATGAACGCCGCGTGATTCATACGGAAATCCAGGAGATTGAAGGCGTCAAATCCCATTCGATCGGATCAGATAGCGATCGCAGAGTGGTTATTTCTCTTGAAGAAGGTGTAAAACCCACGCACGGTGGTAATCAGAATCGTGGTCGCGGGGGGTATCATAATAACCGTGGCGGCCGTGGGCGTGATACAAAAGGCCCAAAACGGGATTTTAACAATCATTCATCTAGAGAGAAGAACCAGCCATCCCCTTCCCGTGCTCCGCATCGGGATGTAGGGGCGGCTCCTCTCTATGGAAAAATTGAGCCAAAAAGCGAATAAAAAGAAATCGTTTAGATATGTGAAAGAAAGCCAGAGTTAAAACTCTGGCTTTCTGTTTTTGAAAAGAGAAGCGCTTACATAGAAAATAAAGGGCTTTTTAGTATGAAAACCAATTTTTCTAAATTTTTATAATGAAAAATTGGGCGGTAACATAGAGCAACAGAGATAAAAAATGAAAGGCAACTTTATTTAATTTATTGTTAAAAATATGGACAAGTTTTAGACAAAAACAAATTTTTTTAAAAAATAGTTGTTAAAAAATTATCAATCTATTGACTTTCTAACGCTGGTATCGATATAATAGAAGGCAATCACGCATATGAATCAGTGGAGGTAATGAAAGAATGTCCAGAGTTTACAATTTTTCTGCCGGCCCGTCCATGCTGCCGGAGGAAGTGCTGCGCAAAGCAGCCGATGAAATGCTCGATTATGAGGGCTGTGGGCAGTCCGTTATGGAGATGTCCCACCGTTCAAAAGAATATGAGGGAATTATCCGTAGCGCGGAAAGCCTACTGCGCGAGTTGATGAATATCCCGGAAAATTATAAGGTGCTTTTTTTACAGGGCGGCGCGTCTACTCAGTTTGCTGCAATCCCGCTCAATTTGATGAATGGCAGCGGCAAGGCGGATTATGTTGTCACCGGCCAGTGGGCAAATAAGGCCTATCAAGAGGCCTGCAAATATGGCGATGCACATATTGTTGCCTCATCAAAGGATAAAACCTTTTCTTACATCCCAAAGCTCGACAAAGCAGATTTCACGCCGGATGCGGATTATTTCTATATCTGCATGAATAATACGATCTATGGCACAGTTTATCATGATCTGCCGGAGACAGGCGACGTACCGTTGGTGGCGGATATCTCTTCCTGCTTCCTTTCTGAGCCGCTGGATGTTACAAAATTCGGCATGGTTTACGGCGGCGCACAGAAAAATGTGGCGCCCGCAGGCCTGACAATCGTAATCGTCCGTGAGGATTTGATCGGAAACGCGCGCGACATCACGCCCACGATGCTTGATTATAAGGTGCATGCAGATAACGGCTCGATGTACAATACGCCCCCTTGCTATACAATTTATATCTGTAAGCTGGTGTTGGAATGGATCAAATCCATTGGCGGCCTGGAGGCAATGAGGGAGCGCAACGTCAAAAAAGCAAAAATCCTCTATGATTTCCTGGATGAGAGCAAGATGTTCCGCGGCACGGTTGTGCCGGAGGATCGCTCCCTGATGAATGTCCCCTTTGTGACGGATAGCGACGAACTTAACGCAAAATTCATCAAGGAGGCAACTGCCGCTGGTTTTGTCAACTTAAAGGGTCATCGCACGGTTGGCGGTATGCGTGCGTCAATCTATAACGCAATGCCAATTGAGGGCGTGGAAAAATTGGTTGCGTTTATGAAGAAATTCGAATCAGAAAATGCGTAATGAAATAAATTTTAGTCTAGCAGAAAGCGGGAAATTATCATGTATCAAATTCTCACATTAAATAAAATTTCCGCCACAGGCCTTGATCGGCTGCCAGCGGAGCAATACACGCATGGCAATGAAATTGCGCAGCCGGATGCGATTATGGTTCGTTCGGCTTCCATGCATGAGATGGAGCTCGATCAAAAAACGGTGGCAATTGCCCGTGCAGGCGCAGGCGTTAACAATATCCCAGTGGATGCCTGTAGCGAACAAGGCATTGTGGTTTTCAACACGCCTGGCGCGAATGCCAACGCGGTAAAGGAGCTCGTGCTCTGTGCCCTGCTGCTCACCTCCCGCAAGATCGTGCCTGCGATTGATTGGTGTAAAACGCTGAAAGGCGAAGGCGATGCGGTCGGCAAGCTGGTCGAAAAAGGAAAATCGGCCTTTACCGGCCCGGAGATTAAGGGCAAAACGCTGGGTGTTGTCGGCCTTGGCGCAATCGGAATTTTGGTTGCAAATGCAGCAAAGAGCTTAGGCATGCAGGTATATGGCTATGATCCCTATCTCTCTGTAGACGCCGCGTGGAGCCTGTCCCGTGATATTAAGCATGCCACAAGCCTGGATGATATTTTTGCAAAAAGCGATTATATTACCGTGCATGTTCCCCTGACGGAGGAGACTCGTGGTCTTGTCAGCAAAGCATCGATTGCGAAAATGAAGGACGGCGTGCGCATCGTCAATTTTGCGCGTGGCGACCTGGTCAATTCTAAGGATATCCTGGAAGCTCTCCAAAATGGCAAAGTGGCGGCTTATGCAACCGATTTCCCCTCAGATGAGCTGATCGGTGAGAGCGGCGTAATCGCGATTCCGCATCTTGGCGCATCTACGCCGGAATCAGAGGATAACTGCGCGGCAATGGCAGCGGATGAGCTTAAGGATTATCTGGAGGAAGGCGTCATCCGCAATTCCGTCAATTTGCCGAATGTGGTGCTCCCCCGCAGCGCGGATACGCGGATTTGCTTAATTCATAAAAACGTGCCGAGTATGCTTAATCAGATTACGGCAACGCTGACGGAGAAAAATGTGAACATTGATAACATGATCAACAAATCCAAAAAGGCATTTGCCTATACCGTGATCGATACGAACGATGCGATTGGAGACGATACGCTTGCGGCTCTTAGTGCGATCGAAGGGATTGTCCGTGTCCGTGTAATCCGCTGATTAAAAATTTTCAATCCGGCTGCCATATCAACATGGCGGCCGGATTTTTTATTATGGGGCGAAGCGAGTAACAAAATCTTTTTATTATGAAGCGCAGTTGGCCCAGCGGTTATTTTTTATGGATGAAGGAGGGAGAAAGATATGAAATATTATGTGGTTGATGCGTTTGAAGAAAAATAAAACACACAGGTCAAAATTGGAACTTAGTTTAACCACTTGCAGGGCGTTTTATAAAATGCTATAATAATATGGTTTTATTCGTGCTTTCTTTTGTGCGGAGAACCAAATTATAGCCGAAAGGCTTTGGAGTGGAAGATCGTTATCATGAAACATTATGACGTTGTCATTATCGGCGCAGGCCCAGCCGGTATTTTTACCGCGTTGGAGCTTTATAAGCACGCCCCTGAAACGCTGCGTGTGTTGGTTGTGGATGAAGGTATCAATATTGAGCACAGGCGCTGCCCCGCGCGTAAACATGGCGTGTGCGTGCGCTGCAATCCTTGCAACATTATGAGCGGCTGGGCGGGCGCAGGCGCATTTTCGGATGGAAAACTTTCCCTTTCAGAAGAAGTCGGCGGCAATCTTGTCAATTATCTCTCCGTGGACGAAGTGCGCACATTAATCCACTATGCAGATTCAATGTATCTCGATTTCGGAGCGCCGAAAGAGGTGTTTGGCCTCAATGATAAAAAATCCGATGAGATTGCATATGAGTGCAGCAAATACAATATTCACCTCGTGCGTTGCCCGGTGCGCCATATGGGCACAGAGTATTCCTATGAAGTGCTTAAGGCTATGTATGACCATTTGAGGAAGATTAGCGGATTTACCTTCCTGGAGCGTACGCATGCCGATCCCATCATCAACCAGAACGGTATTGTGACTGGCGCGCGCCTGACGGATAAAGACGGTAATGCGCAGGATATTTCCGCCCATTATGTGGTAGCTGCCCCTGGGCGCGGCGGTGCGGAATGGCTGGCAGGCATCGCGCATGAGCATGATATTTCCACGCGCAACAATGAGGTGGATATCGGCGTGCGCGTTGAGGTGCCGAATTCTGTAATGGATAATCTGACAAAGCATCTTTATGAGGCAAAAATGGTCTATTATTCCGACACGTTCGAAAATAAGGTGCGCACCTTCTGCATGAATCCCGGTGGAATCGTCAGCGAAGAGCACTATAATCCGGGCTTTCATAACACCTTTAACCAGAGTATCGCTGTTGTCAACGGGCACAGCTATGCGGACGAGGCCTCCCATACGGAGAACACAAATTTTGCCATGCTCGTTTCGACCTCCTTCACGGAGCCGTTTAACCAGCCTATTGAATATGGGCGGTATATCGCGCAGCTTGGGAATATGCTCACCGGCGGCGGGATTATGGTGCAGCGCTTGGGCGACCTGCTGATGGGCCGCCGGACGGATGAATCCCGCCTGCGTAAATCAACAACCCGGGCAACCCTGACGACAGCCGTGCCGGGCGATTTGTCCTTTGTGTTGCCGCATCGCCATCTGACCAGCATCATCGAGGCATTGCGTGCATTTAACAATGTTGCCCCGGGGCTTTACTCCAAGAATACGCTTCTCTATGGCGTGGAGGTAAAATTTTATTCCTCCAAGCTGGCGGTAGATCAGAATTTTGAAACAGCAGTCGAAAATTTTTACGCGATCGGCGACGGCGCGGGAATCACGCGCGGCTTGATGCAGGCAAGCGTGACAGGCATTGTTGTGGCAAGGGACATTGTGAAGAAGTTGGGGGTTTAATCGACGATAAAAATGCCCCGGATGTGGCCTTATAAACCACATCTGGGGCGTTGCTCTGTTGTTCGATCAGGAAACCGTGTATTTAGAATTGGCCGTCAACTGAATCGATGCGGTCAGATTTCTTGCCAGCGCGTGACTTGCGGCCGCAGAAATTTCTTCGTTCAACGACAGTGACGCAGATTTTATCTTTTTCGTGTTTTTATCAATGGATACTGTCAATTTACCGTTTGATAACGTCATGGTAGCAGACTTTGTTGTGATTCCGCCAACACTTAGAATATCGGCAACAACGTCTACAGCCGCCTGCGTTGCGCTATAGTCAACGAAATACATATAACCGCCCGCGCCCAGTTTGATATTGCTGTCCGTTCCGGACTTCTTGTTGAGTGTAAAGGTGAGTTCAAATAAATTGCCGTTTTCTTTGCATGTTGCATTGGAGACATCACTTGTGGACAGGGAACTTAACTTCGACATATCCGAGGTGAGTGATTCGTTTGTTTTATTAATGCCGTTTGCATATTTGGCTTCCATCAGATTAAGCGTTCCATCCTTTGCAAGGATCTTGGGAACACCCGTCACCTTTCCGCTCGTAATTTTGCGCGAATAGGTACCTGATACTTTTGCAATCTTCTTAACCGCCGTATTATAATAGCTGACGATTTCATTTACGCCGTTAGGCGCTTTCGATGCATTGTTATCCGGCTTCTGCTGGTTGTCCGCAGGTTTGGTTGTGCCCGCGTCGCTCGTCTTCTGTGTGGAGGCGTTGCTGCCGGTATCAGATTCATCTGACACGCCGGGTGCTGAAGTGCTATCCGACGGATTTTTGGATTCATCGCTTGCGGGTGGAAACGTTTCGCTGGCGTTCGGCGCCTGGTTGGATTCCTCTGCGCCGGTGGTATTTGCATCATCCCCCGCACCACTACAGGCGGCCAAAGAGAGCACCAAGGCGCCTGCCATAAGCAGGGAGAAGAGTTTTGTAAGCTTTGTTTTCATATGATGTGACCCCTTTCAATAGGCTGTAGTCAGCATACGCTAAAAACTGCAAGCCGTCAATTATCTAAAAGAAAAAAGATTTCACGAAGAAGCGATTCAAACTCTCTTATTTTTATGAAATTCGTATGTAAAAAAATGAGAAAATGTGCCAACTTGCATTGTGGGCCAGAATCTCGTATACTGAAGAAACAAATCCCGATTGAGGAGGAATCGCCATGTCTGCACCGCTTGCTGACCGCCTGCGTCCGCAGGCTCTTGATGAGATCGTAGGCCAAAAGCATCTTTTGGGGGAGGGGAAGCCGCTGCGCAATATTATCCTTTCAGGAGAGCTGCCCAACCTCGTTTTCTATGGCCCCTCCGGCGTTGGGAAAACAACGCTTGCAGGTATCATCGCCCGAACGACGAACCGCCGCCTGCACCGGCTCAACGGCACAACCGCCTCCACGGCGGATATCCGGGATGTTGTTGCGGAGCTGGATACGTTTGCTGCGCCCAATGGAATCCTTTTATATCTGGATGAGATCCAGTATTTCAATAAGAAGCAGCAACAATCCCTGCTGGAATATATTGAAAACGGGAAAATCACTCTGATTGCCTCCACAACGGAAAATCCGTATTTTTATATTTACAACGCGATCCTCAGCCGGTCCACAGTATTTGAATTTAAGGTGGTTGAACCGGCGGAGATTGAGCGCGCCGTACAGCGGGCTTTCATTTATTTGGAGGAGGAGCGCGGCGAGCGGATCGTGCCGGAAGAGGGCGTGATTCCCTATATTGCACAGGCCTGTGGGGGCGATGTGCGCAAATCAATCAACGCGGTAGAGCTCTGTGTGCTTGCCTCCCCAATGCCCGCGCCGGGTGAAGCTCGTGTGATAACGCTAGCGCACGCGAAAGAGCTTTCCCAGCGCAGCGCGCTGCGTTATGACCGAGCGGGGGATGAGCACTACGATATCCTCTCTGCCTTTCAAAAATCCATGCGCGGCTCCGATCCGGATGCGGCGCTGCATTATCTGGCGCGCCTGCTGGAGGCGGGTGATTTGCCCAGCGCCACGCGAAGGCTAATGGTGTGCGCCTGTGAGGATGTGGGCCTTGCCTACCCAATGATTATTCCAATTGTCAAGGCAGCGGTGGACGCGGCCTTACAGGTCGGCCTACCGGAAGCGCGGATTCCCTTGGCGGATGCGGTTGTGCTTGTGGCGACGGCGCCGAAATCCAACAGCGCCTATGACGGCATCAACCGCGCGATGGATGACGTGCAGCGCGGCAAAAGCGGCCCGATCCCCCGCACGCTGCAAAACGTGCATTACGACGGCGCGGATAATCCAAATAAGGGCCAGTTCTATGAATACCCCCACGAATATCCAAACCATTGGCTCCCGCAGCAGTATTTGCCCGACGCGCTGAATGGAACCCGCTACTATGAATATGGGGAAAATAAAACAGAACAGGCTGCAAAGGCATATTGGGAGAAGATCAAAAGCAGAAAAGGTTAAAACGGGGAAGCGCATGATGGATAAAAACCAAAGTTTGCAGATCCTCAATCGAGATACATTGAAAATTATAGCTGCTGCGGCAATGCTGATTGATCATATCGGTTGGCGTTTTTATCCGTTTATAAACCTGAAGGCGCAGGTTTTCCATGTGCTTGGCCGCATTACGCTACCAATCATGTGCCTGTTTCTTACAGAAGGCTATTTTTATACGCGCAGCAAAAAAAGATACGGCCTGCGGATGCTTTTGTTTGCTCTGCTTTCCCAGCTCCCATATACCATGTTTCAAGGAATCCACTGGTATAATTTAGAGTTCAATGTGATGTTCACGTTGTTTTTTTGCTTTTTAGGCATTTTGTTTTATGATAACATTCAAAATATAATATCCCGTTGGGTTGCGGTTTTCGGCTGTATCATGGCCACCTGGTGGTGCGACTGGGGCATCACGGCAGTGCTCTACACCCTCGCTTTATGGATCTTCCGGGAGGATCGGAGGAAGATGGCGACCGCCTTCTCCGCT
>OHHY01001222.1_pt1 | contig 9685 bp, 9 predicted proteins | sample 1568101 | NCBI WGS metagenome assembly OHHY01 (sample SAMEA3879605, study PRJEB24766) | human gut metagenome | biome: human-associated habitat; feature: feces | place: USA | collected 1985/1987
TTGCCGCTTACGAACGCTGCAATCTGGACGATATTGCACTGGATGAGAGCAGATTTGCACCGGTTCCCGTTGAAAATGCACAGGGCGGCAGGATCGGAGAACAGGTGTACATGAAACTGCATGCCGTCCTGAAAAAAGATCTCTCACACGTACTGCTCAGAGAGGGGGAACAGGTGACAGTGGAGTATCGGATCGCACAAAAACTGAGTGCACCGGTAAAAAAGGGAAGCTGTGCCGGAGCCATCTATTATAAACTGGGCGGTATGGTATTGAGGGAATATCAGGTGGAGACCACAGAAGATATGGAGAAACTGGATTTTGAGTGGTGCTTAAGACAGGTGTTAAAACTCGCTGTCTGACAATATGTGGTAAAGTTTTGGTAAAAATTCTGTCAAAAAATTAACAATACACTTGAAAATTGTTTGGAAAAGAGGTAATATTATCATAGCGAAATTTGTTAATTTTTTATAGATGGAGGGCTAAAGAATGAGTAGTAGTAATGATAGCTTGGCAATGCAGCGTATTACCAAGTTAGTCGATGAGAACAGTTTTATGGAAATCGGTTCTCTTGTAACAGCAAGAAATACAGACTTTAATCTTGCAGACACAGATACACCGTCCGATGGTGTAATTACCGGACATGGTCTGGTGGATGGCAATCTGGTATTTGTATACAGCCAGAATGCAGCTGTATTAAACGGTACTATCGGAGAGATGCATGCAAAGAAGATTGCAGCCGTATATGACATGGCAATGAAAATGGGAGCACCGGTGATCGGATTTATCGATTGCGCCGGAATGCGTTTACAGGAATCTGTGGATGCATTAAACGGATTTGGTGAGATCTACGCAAAGGAGGTTGCAGCATCCGGCGTTGTTCCGCAGATTTCCGCTATTTTCGGAAGCTGTGGCGGTGGACTTGCAGTAGTTCCTGCATTATCTGATTTCGCATTTATGGAGAGCAAAGGAAAAATGTTCATCAATTCCCCGAATGCGATCGAGGGTAACCGTATTGAAAAATGCGATACTTCTTCCGCAGAGTTCCAGAGTGAGAAAAACGGTTGTATCGATGCTGTTGGAACAGAGGATGAGATCATTGCAGAGATCCGCGAGTTAGTAAGCGTCCTTCCTTTAAATAATGAAGGAGATGTATACACATCTGAGTGTCAGGATGATTTAAACCGTGCATGTGAGAACATGGCAGCCATGAAAGGCGATCCAAGATATTTATTAAGTGAGATCTCAGACGGACATGTATTCTTTGAAACAAAGAAAAACTATGCAAAAGATATGGTAACCGGATTTATCCAGTTAAACGGAATGACAGTCGGCGCTGTTGCAAACTGCTCAGAAGTTTACGATGAAGAGGGCAAAAAAGCAGAGGAGTTCTCCGGAGCTCTGACAGCAAGAGGATGCAACAAGGCAGCAGAGTTCGTTAACTTCTGTGATGCGTTCGAGATCCCGGTATTGTCTTTAACAAACGTAAAAGGTTATGCAGCTACTGTCTGTGCAGAAAAAGGACTTGCAAAAGCACTTGCACGCATGACAATGGCATTCGCTGATGCAACCTGCCCGAAAGTAAACCTGATCACCGGAAATGCAATCGGAAGCGCTTATGTGACAATGAACTCCAAAGCAATCGGAGCAGACTTTACATATGCATGGGAAGATGCAAAGATCGGTATGATGGATGGCGAGCTTGCAGCAAAGATCATGTACGCAGATGCATCTGCAGATGAACTTGCAGCAAAAGCAAAAGAATATGATGCATTACAGTCAAGTGTTATGACTGCAGCAAGACGTGGTTATGTAGATCTTATTTTAGATCCGGCAGACACCAGAAAATACCTTGTAGATGCATTTGAATTATTATACACAAAATGTGCAGGTGTACCGGACAAGAAACATGGAACAAAATAGAAAGGTGAAGTTATGAAGAAAAAATTATCTCTTATGCTTTGTCTTTGCTTTATGGTTCTGGCAATGACAGCATGTGGAACGGATCCTAAGAGCGTTGATTATTTTGGTATGAGTTATTCTGATATCCAGGATAACATGGAGCAGACAGTATCTGCGCTTGTTTCGTTTTCAGATGAAGATATACAGAGTGGTGCAGAATATTATGACTCAAACGGAATGGATGCATTTGCCCACTTACTGACATCCTGGGGTGAAACAGTTTCAGATCTGGGTTCCTATCAGGGACTTGGAGATCTTACTGTGACAAAAGCACAGAAGACTGTGACTGCAGACCAGGTTTTACATTTCTCAGACAGAGATGTAGTTGTTTCTTATGTATATGAATACAATTACGAGACAGAAGCACCGGAACTTACAGATGCAAGTGCAGATCTTGTGTATTCACTTGGCGAGAAAATGGGAAAAGCCGGTATGAATACATTGATGGGAATGGGAACCGTATTTGTAGTTCTTATCCTGATCAGTCTGATCATCAGCTGCTTTAAAGTGATTCCGTATTTACAGAACAAAAAAGCAAATGCTGGTGCGAAGAAAGATGTGGCAGATCCGGTTGTAGAACAGATCGAGCAGCGTGAGGAGACATCCCAGCTTACTGATGATTTAGAACTGGTTGCAGTTATTTCTGCAGCAATCGCAGCGGCAGAAGGAACATCAGCAGATGGATTCGTAGTACGTTCTATCCATAGAAGATAGGCGAAGCAGACAAGTTATAATAAATATATGTCGTAAAAAAGTAATGATCACAGGAGGATGATTCAATGAAAAGCTATACAATTACCGTAAATGGAAATGTTTATGATGTTACTGTAGAAGAGAATGGTGCTGTAAGTGCACCGGCAGCAGCACCGAGACGTGCAGCAGCTCCGGCTCCGGCAGCAGCTCCGAAGGCAGCAGCACCGGCAGGTGGCGCAGGTAACGTAAAGATCGAAGCAGGTGCAGCAGGAAAAGTATTTAAGATCGAGTCTTCTGTTGGCGCATCTGTAAAGAAAGGTGACACAATCTTAGTTCTTGAAATCATGAAAATGGAGACACCGGTTGTTGCTACCGAAGATGGTACAGTAGCAAGCATCAACGTAAGTGTTGGTGACATGGTAGAAGCAGGTGCATTACTGGCAACTTTAAACAACTAATTTTAGGAGGATAACAATGAGTTATTTTACTGAGACAATGGGCAACCTCCTTCATCAGACTGCCTTTTTTAACCTGACATGGGGAAATTTCGTAATGATCTTAGTTGCATGTATTTTCCTGTATCTGGCGATTGCAAAAGGGTTTGAACCGTTGTTACTCGTTCCGATCGCATTTGGTATGCTTCTGGTAAACATTTATCCGGATATCTTTGCAGCTCCGGAGCAGATGAGTAACGGTGTCGGTGGTTTATTCCATTATTTTTATACCTTAGATGAATGGTCAATCCTGCCATCCCTTATTTTCCTTGGCGTTGGTGCGATGACCGATTTTGGACCTCTGATCGCAAACCCGATCAGCTTCCTTTTAGGAGCAGCAGCACAGTTTGGTATTTTCGGCGCATATTTCCTTGCAATCCTGATGGGATTCAATGATAAAGCAGCAGCAGCCGTTTCTATCATCGGTGGTGCAGATGGTCCTACTTCCATTTTCCTTGCTGGAAAACTTGGACAGTCCGGCCTTATGGGACCGATCGCTGTAGCAGCATATTCTTACATGGCACTGGTGCCGATCATTCAGCCGCCAATTATGAAGTTATTTACAACGAAAAAAGAACGTGCGATCAAGATGCAGAACTTACGTCCGGTATCCAAACTTGAGAAAATCTTATTCCCAATCGTGGTAACCGTTGTTGTATGTCTGATCCTTCCGACAACAGCCCCGCTCGTTGGTATGTTAATGCTCGGTAACCTGTTCCGTGAGTGTGGTGTGGTTCGTCAGTTATCTGAGACAGCATCTAATGCATTGATGTATATCGTAGTTATCTTACTTGGTACATCCGTTGGTGCATCCACAAGTGCAGAGGCTTTCTTAAATGCAACAACTTTAAAGATCGTTGCACTTGGACTGATTGCATTTATGTTTGGTACAGCAGCCGGAGTATTGTTCGGTAAATTACTTTGCTTCATTACAAAAGGCAAGATCAACCCACTCATCGGTTCTGCCGGTGTATCCGCAGTTCCTATGGCTGCGCGTGTATCACAGAAAGTTGGTGCAGAGGAAGATCCTACGAACTTTTTACTTATGCATGCAATGGGACCAAACGTTGCCGGTGTTATCGGTACAGCAGTAGCAGCCGGTGTATTCATGGCAATCTTTGGAATTTAATCAGACGGCAGAACAAAAACAGGTTCGCTGTATAAGGAGGAAAAAATGGCTGAAGTTGTTAAAAAACCTTTAAAAATAACAGAGACAGTACTGCGTGATGCACATCAGTCTCTGATCGCAACAAGAATGACAACAGAGCAGATGCTTCCAATCGTAGATAAGATGGACAAGGTTGGATACTATGCTGTTGAGTGCTGGGGAGGCGCTACTTTCGATGCATCCCTTCGTTTCTTAAAAGAGGATCCATGGGATCGTCTTCGTAAATTAAGAGATGGTTTTAAAAATACGAAATTACAGATGTTATTCCGTGGACAGAATATCTTAGGATACCGTCCATATGCTGATGATGTAGTAGAGTATTTCGTACAGAAATCCATCGCAAACGGAATTGATATCATCCGTATTTTTGACTGTCTGAATGATCTTCGCAATCTTCAGACAGCAGTAAGCGCATGTAACAAAGAAAAAGGACATGCACAGGTGGCTTTATCTTATACACTCGGTGATGCTTATACCTTAGATTACTGGACTGATATGGCAAAAAGAGTTGAGAATATGGGAGCTGATTCTGTATGTATCAAAGATATGGCAGGACTTTTAGTTCCTCAGAAAGCAGACGAACTGGTTCGTGCGATCAAAGATGTGATCGATATCCCGTTAGAGTTACATACACACTATACATCCGGTGTTGCTTCCATGACATACATGAAAGCAGTTGAGGCAGGATGCGATATCATTGATACAGCAATGTCTCCATTTGCACTGGGAACATCCCAGCCTGCAACAGAGGTTATGGTTGAGACATTCAAAGATACACCATACGACACAGGATTTGATCAGAAACTTCTCTCCGAGATCGCTGACTACTTCCGTCCGATCCGTGACGAAGCTCTTGACAGCGGACTGCTCAATCCGAAGAACCTTGGTGTTAACATCAAGACTCTTCTGTATCAGGTACCAGGCGGAATGCTTTCCAACCTGACATCTCAGCTGAAAGAACAGCACGCAGAAGATAAGTTCTACGATGTTCTTGAAGAAGTTCCGAAGGTTCGTAAAGACCTCGGTGAGCCGCCGCTCGTTACACCATCTTCCCAGATTGTTGGTACACAGGCTGTATTTAACGTTCTTATGGGTGAAAGATACAAGATGGTTACCAAAGAGACCAAAGACATTCTCTTAGGAAAATACGGTGCAACTGTTAAACCATTCAACCCGGATGTACAGAAAAAATGTATCGGAGATGCTAAACCGATCACATGCCGTCCGGCAGATCTTCTTGATAACGAAATGGACAAACTTGAAAAAGAAGTTGCTCCATATAAAGAGCAGGATGAGGACGTTCTGTCCTATGCACTGTTCCCTCAGGTAGCTACTGATTTCTTCAAATACCGTCAGGCACAGGAGAAAAAAGTAGACGAAAAAGCAGCAGATACAAAGAACGGAGCATATCCGGTATAAAACAAAGGTGCAGGCCTGTCAGATTATCTGGCGGGCCTGCTTTGCAGAAAGGGAACCTATGAACAAAGTGATTATTGTCGGTGGCGGAGCTGCGGGAATGCTTGCTTCTGTCATTGCAGCCCGAAATGGTTGTGAAGTCTTATTATTCGAAAAGAATGAAAAACTCGGAAAGAAAGTATATATTACAGGCAAGGGACGCTGTAATGTTACAAATAACTGTGATCCGGAAGAACTTCTTCAGGCAGTTATGAGCAATCCAAAATTTCTTTACAGTGCATTTTATTCTTTCACGAGTCAGGATATGATGCATCTGCTGGAAGAAGCCGGTGTTCCACTTAAGACAGAGCGTGGCAACCGTGTTTTTCCGGTATCAGACCACTCCTCTGATATCATTCATGGTCTTGAAAGACTGATGAAAAAATATCATGTACAGATTCGGCTTCATTGTGAGGTTTTAGAAATCCTAACAGAAAATGGTATAGCAAGCGGTGTAAAGTTAAAAGATCATACTGTATACACCTCTGATTCTGTAATCGTTGCTACCGGAGGACTGTCTTATCCGACAACCGGTTCTACCGGAGATGGATATCGCTTTGCTACCGAAACAGGCCATAAAGTCACCGAATGTATTCCGTCTCTCGTTCCACTTACAACCAGAGAAGATTACATTCCTCTCATGAAGGGACTCTCTCTGCGAAATGTAGAACTGACGATTAAACGAGGCAAAAAAACTGTTTATCAGGATTTTGGTGAAATGATGTTCACTCATTTTGGTATCACCGGCCCCCTGGTTTTGTCTGCCAGTGCCAAAATAGGAAAGTTTCTCCAGAAGGGAGAAGAACTGAACGCCTTTCTTGACCTCAAACCTGCTTTATCCCACGAACAGTTGGATGATCGCATTCTCCGGGAATTTTCCGCTGCTCAGAATAAACAGTTCAAAAATGTGATTGGTGTGCTTTTTCCATCTTCGCTGACTCCTGTGATTATCGGCATCGGACCGATTTCGGGCGATAAAATCATTCATGATATTTCACGAGAGTCCCGTCTTGCATTCGGTTCTCTGGTAAAGGCCTTTCCATTTACCATTACAGGACTTGGCGGTTTTTCTGAGGCAGTTATTACCCGGGGTGGTGTATCCGTAAAAGATATCCAACCCGGAAGCATGGAATCAAAACTTATAAAAAATCTGTATTTTATTGGAGAAGTACTCGACCTTGATGCTGTGACCGGTGGATACAATCTTCAGATTGCATGGTCAACCGCATATCTCGCAGCAACAGATGTATGTCGGAATAAAGAGGAGGATATATAATGATCTACAATATTGCAATTGATGGACCGGCAGGTGCCGGTAAAAGCACGATCGCAAGACGTGTAGCCAAAGAATTATCATTTATTTATGTCGATACAGGAGCAATGTATCGTGCCATGGCACTTTACCTTCTCCATAAAAATGTAGACCGAACCAACACAGAACAGATCGGCGAAGTTTGCCAGAATGCTGAAATCTCTATTGAATATCAGAACGGTGAACAGATTGTCCTTTTGAATGGAGAAAATGTAAATGCCTATCTTCGCACAGAAGAAGTTGGAAATATGGCGTCTGTAAGTTCTGCCGTGCCGCGTGTCCGCGAAAAACTGCTCAGTCTTCAGCGCAAACTTGCAAAAGATATGAGTGTAGTTATGGATGGGCGTGATATTGGCACAACAATCCTTCCTGATGCCGATGTAAAAATCTACCTTACTGCAAGTTCTCTTACCCGCGCCAAAAGACGTTATCTGGAACTTCAGGAAAAAGGTACTGTCTGTGATCTGGATAATATCCAGAAGGATATTGAAGAGCGTGACCAGCGTGATATGAATCGTGAAATTTCCCCTCTTCGACAGGCCGAAGATGCAGTACTTGTGGATTCTTCTGATCTTACGATAGAACAGGTCGTTGACCGTATTCTTGAAATCTTCAGATCTAAAACAGCAGGAGAAAAATCTCATGAAAGTTAAAGTTGCCGAAACCGCCGGATTCTGCTTTGGTGTAAAACGTGCAGTAGATAAAGTTTATCAGTTGATTGAAGAAGGCACTCATCCTATTTATACATTGGGGCCGATCATCCATAACGAAGAAGTGGTTACTGATCTTGCTGCCAAAGGAGTACAGGTAATTGAAGAAAAAGACCTGGCATCTCTTACAGAAGGAACTGTTGTCATTCGTTCCCACGGTGTTGGTAAGGCAATCTATCAGGAATTAAAAGAGAATCATCTGAACTATGTAGATGTCACCTGTCCTTTCGTGCTGAAAATACACCGCATTGTAGAAAAACAGAGTCATGCAGGAAAACACGTTGTTATTTTTGGCGATCCTGATCATCCTGAAGTCAAAGGAATCTGCGGCTGGTGTCAGGGTTCTTACACTGTTTTGAAGGGCAGAAAAGATACTGAACAGTTTACACCTCCGAATGGAAAAGATATATGCGTTGTATCACAGACGACATTTAATTACAACAAATTTAAAGAATTAGTTGAAATTCTCTGCAAAAAGAGGTATGATAATAGTGTTTTAAATATTGGCGATATTTTAAACACTATTTGTAATGCTACTGAAGAACGGCAGAAAGAAGCGCAAAACATAGCCGGAGAGGTAGACACTATGCTTGTCATTGGCGGCAGACATAGTTCCAATACTCAAAAGCTGTTTGAAATATGCAAAGAGGAATGTGGAAATACTTACTATATACAAACACCTGTAGACTTGGATTCTGAAATGTTCCAATGCAGTAGTTATGTAGGTATTACAGCAGGGGCTTCCACCCCAAAGAAAATTATTGAGGAGGTTCAAGAACATGTCAGAATTGAGTTTTGAACAGATGCTGGAGGATTCCGTAAAAACAATCAGAAATGGAGAGATCGTACAGGGTACAGTCATTGATGTAAAAGATGATGAGATCATCCTGAATATCGGTTATAAAGCAGACGGTATTATCACAAAGAACGAATACTCTAACGATGCAAGCCTTGTACTCACAGATGCTGTTCACGTTGGAGACACAATGGAAGCAAAAGTTCTCAAAGTCAACGATGGAGAAGGTCAGGTAACTCTTACTTACAAGAGACTGGCAGCAGAGAAAGGCAACAAACGTCTTGAAGAAGCATTTGAGAATCAGGAAGTATTAAAAGCTCCTGTAACTCAGGTACTTGACGGCGGACTTTGTGTAAACGTAGACGAAGCAAGAGTATTCATTCCTGCAAGCCTCGTTTCCGACACATACGAGAAAGACCTTTCCAAATATGCAGATCAGGAGATCGAATTCGTTATCACAGAATTCAATCCGAGAAGACGCCGCATCATCGGTAACCGTAAACAGCTTCTTCTTGCAGAAAAAGCAGAAAAACAGAAAGAATTAATGGAGAGAATCCATGTTGGTGACACAGTTGAAGGAACAGTTAAGAACGTTACAGATTTCGGTGCATTCATTGATCTGGGCGGAGCTGACGGACTTCTTCACATTTCCGAAATGTCCTGGGGCAGAGTAGAGAACCCGAAGAAAGTATTCACTGTTGGCGATAAAGTTAAAGTTCTTATCAAAGAGATCAACGGAGAGAAGATCGCACTTTCCCTTAAATTCCCGGAAGCAAATCCATGGCTCACAGCAGCTGAGGACTTCGCTGTAGGAAACGTAGTTAAAGGTAAAGTTGCACGTATGACAGACTTCGGTGCATTCGTAGAGCTTGCACCTGGTGTAGATGCACTTCTTCACGTATCCCAGATTTCCAGAGAGCACGTTGCCAAACCAGCAGACGTACTGTCAATCGGACAGGAGATCGAAGCTAAGGTTGTTGACTTCAACGGCGAAGACAAGAAGATCAGCCTGAGCATGAAAGCTCTTGAGGCACCGGCTGAGGAAGCTACAGAAGAATAATTAAGAGAATACTCATAAATATTCAGCAACCGGCTCTG
>OHHY01001227.1_pt1 | contig 9671 bp, 7 predicted proteins | sample 1568101 | NCBI WGS metagenome assembly OHHY01 (sample SAMEA3879605, study PRJEB24766) | human gut metagenome | biome: human-associated habitat; feature: feces | place: USA | collected 1985/1987
CCTTCGGCTTTGCCAGCTTTTCTTCCGCGATGCGGATCTCCAGTTCCTTCTGCTGGGCCTCCAACTTTTCCAAGCGTCCTTTGGTCGAGCTGGTCAACACACCTGCCTGAATCGCATTTAACAGATTCTCGATGCCGTTCTCTATATCCTTCATCTGCTTTTCCAGCAGGGGCAGCACTGTGTTCTCCTGTTCCTGAAGAATCATCACCGCATCCACGATAGACTGGATACTGTCATCGTCATGGATCATCTTCATGGTTTCGTTGACCACTAAATCTTCCAGCCACTCTTTGCGGACGGTCTTTTTCTTGCAGGTCTTGGTGCGCTTGGCATTAGCACATTTATAATAATGGTGGACGTTCTTATTTCGACTTGTTCCGCACTCGCCGAACATCATCGCGCCACACATTCCACAGAACAGCTTGGTCGTCAGCAAATAATCGTCCTCCGCTTTGTGCCGAGCCGGAGCGCGGCGGTTCTTGGCGATTTTATCCTGTACACTGTCGAACAGTTCTTTCTCAATGATAACCGGGATGCTGTCCGGCATCACAATGTCCTTAAAACGGTTCTCGCCGATATAACGGCGGTTTGTCAGCAAGGTCTGAATACTGTTATAGGTGAACTTCTGATTGCGGTTGGTGGTCACGCCACTGTCGTTCAGCCAGTTCATCAGTTCTTTCATGGTCGCGCCATCGTTGTAACGCTGAAAGGCTTCTACCACAAAAGGAGCTTTCAGCGGGTCGATTTGAAAGAACTTCTCCTCGTCCACTGTATAGCCAATGGGAATCGTGCCACCGTTGTACTTGCCCTTCAGAACATTCTCGGTCATGCCGCGCACGACTTTTTCAGAAAGTTCTGCGGAATAGTATTCAGCCATGCCGGTGAGCATACTCTTGACCATGATACCGGCAGGGCTGTCAGAGATGGGCTCCGTGGCAGACACCAGCTTGACATGATTCCGCTCCAACTGGTACTCATAGTGGGCCGAATCATAGCGGTTGCGGGCAAAGCGGTCGAGTTTCCAGACCAGCACGATGTCAAACAACCGCTTTTCGCTGTCCTTGATCATCTGCTGGAAATCCGGGCGGTTATCGGTTTTGGCGGAAAGGGCGCGGTCAATGTAGTGCTTGACCACGGTGATACCGTTTTTCTCGGCATAAGCCGTACATTCACGAATCTGGCCTTCGATGGATTCCTCACGCTGGTTATCGCTGGAATAGCGGGCGTAGATTACGGCGGTCATGGCAGGCACCTCCCATTTAGATATTGTTGAGCAGCAGATACTAAGCAGCAATTGTTTCGTATAATTTATACCATGAATTTTACGTATTTTCAAGTACTTTGAAAAATTCTCATGAAGTATATCGCTTTAAAATTTATAAAAAGGAAACACTTGTAATATTGTGTTGCATCTTATAAAATAGAGGTATCAACAGTTTGCTCTAAGATAGCAAAGGCAGGTGCATCGTTATGACTCCGGAAGCAAGAGCGCGGGAACAAATCGATAACAGATTGCGGCAAAGTGGCTGGATAATTCAGGATCTGAAACAACTAAATCTGACGGTTGCTTCCGGTGTTGCAGTGCGCGAGTTCCCTACTAATACCGGTCCGGTGGATTATGCACTTTTCATTGAGGGAGTGCCAGTTGGTGTTGTAGAGGCAAAGAAAGACGAAGAAGGTCAAGCGCTGACAGATGTGGAAACGCAGTCCAGCCGCTATGCGAATAGCCAGTTCAAATGGGTAAAGCGGGAGTACAAGGTTCGGTTTGCCTACGAAGCCACTGGCGAATTGGTGCGTTTTACCGATTACGCAGATCTTAAATATCGTTCGCGCAAGGTATTCTCGTTCCACCGCCCGGAGACGTTGAAACGCTGGCTTGCTGAACCGGATACTGTGCGCAACAATCTGAAGCGTATCCCGCAGCTGGATGAATCGGGCTTCCGCAAATGTCAAATCAGTGCAATTCATGGTCTGGACACTTCGTTTTCAGAAAATCGGCCGCGTGCTCTTGTGCAGATGGCAACCGGCGCAGGCAAGACCTTTACAGCCATTACTGCCGCCTATCGGCTGTTGAAATACGGCAGAATGAATCGCATCCTGTTTCTGGTAGATACCCGCAGCCTTGGTGAACAGGCCGAGCGCGAGTTCATGGCCTACAAGCCCAATGACGATCCTCGCAGCTTTTCGGAATTGTATGGTGTACGCCGGTTAAAAAATTCTTATATTTCCGGGGATGTACAGGTCTGCATCAGTACGATTCAGCGGATGTATTCCATTCTAAAAGGGGAAGAACTGGACGAACAGGCAGAAGAGATTCCCTTTGCGGAATATGTCACCGCCGAAAGCAAAGCACCAAAAGAGGTCGTCTACAATGCCAAAATTCCGCCGGAGTTCTTTGACTGTATCATTGTAGATGAATGCCATCGTTCTATTTACAATGTATGGAGTCAAGTGCTTTCCTATTTTGATGCGTTTATCATCGGCCTGACCGCTACGCCGGATAAGCGAACCATCGGCTACTTCAATGAAAATTTTGTCAGCGAATATACGCGAGAGCAGGCCGTTCTGGACGGCGTTAACGTTGGCGAGGACATTTATCTGATTGAAACCGATGTGACGAAAAATGGTGCAACCATCCTGAAGCAGTTGATCGAGCGGCGTAACCGCCTGACGCGCGCAAAACGCTGGGAGCAGATGGACGAGGATGTGTTCTACACACAGTCCAAGTTGGATAAGGATGTCGTAAATCCAAGCCAGATCCGTGCTGTGATTCGCACCTTCAAAGAAGCACTCCATACCACGCTGTTCCCCTACCGGAAAGAAGTCCCCAAAACGCTGATTTTTGCCAAGACGGACAGCCATGCAGACGATATTGTGCAGATCGTCCGGGAAGAATTCGGCGAAGGAAACGATTTTTGCAGAAAGATCACTTACAGTGCGCAGAATCCGGAAGCCGTTCTCAGCTCGTTCCGAAATGACTATAACCCACGTATAGCCGTTACCGTGGATATGATCGCGACCGGTACGGATGTAAAGCCCATCGAGTGCCTGCTGTTCATGCGGGATGTGCGCAGCAGCAATTACTTCGAGCAGATGAAAGGCCGCGGCACCCGCACGCTGGGCAAGGATGATTTACAAAAGGTAACACCTTCTGCTACGGAAAACAAAGATCATTTTGTGATCGTGGATGCAGTGGGTGTAACCAAATCTAAAAAGACCGAGACCCGCACGCTGGAACGCAAGCCGGCGGTTTCCATGAAGGAACTGATGATGAACATTGCACTCGGTGCGCGGGATGAGGATACCTTGACTTCTCTTGCAAACCGTGTGATTCGTCTCAGCCGCAGGATGGAACGCAGCGAACACAAGCAGTTCAAAGAAACCGTAGGGCAGACCGCAGAGCAGGTTGCGGAGAATCTGCTGAATGCCTTTGATGAAGATGTCATTCAGGCCAAAGCACAAGCAGAAAGCGGCGTGCTTACGCCCGCACCGGAACAGCTTGCACAGGCTCAGAAAGAACTCATCAAACAGGCCGTTGCACCTTTCCAGAAGCCGGAAGTGCGCGATTTTATTGAAAATGTTCGCCGCAGCCATGACCAGATCATCGACAGCGTCAATTTGGACAAGGTACTCTTTGCCGGTTATGACACCAATCAGGAGGAAACGGCAGACCGGGTGATTTCTACATTCAAGGATTTCATCGAGGAAAATAAAGATGAGATCATTGCCCTGCGCATCATCTACAATGAAACGTATAAAAAACGTCCGATGGTACTGAAAAAACTGACGGAACTGTATCAAAAACTCAAAGCAAAGGGAATCACGGTCGAGCGTCTGTGGGATTGTTATGCCATCAAGCAGCCTGACAAGGTAAAGAAAGGCACTCTCGCTCAGCTGACCGACCTGATTTCTATTATCCGTTTTCAGATGGGCTATACGGATACCCTTTCGCCTTTTGCCGACCGGGTAAACTATAACTTCAAACAGTGGACTTTCCGCCGCAACACCGGTGCGGTCCACTTTACCGCTGAGCAGATGGAATGGCTGCGGCTGATTAAGGAGCATATCATCACATCGCTGAGCATTCTGCCGGAGGACTTGGAATATACGCCGTTTGACAGCAAAGGCGGCTTAGGTGGGTTCTATCGGGTGTTCGGAGAAAAGTATCAGGAGATTTTGGACGAAATGAATGAGGAATTGGTAGCGTAAGGAGAGACAAAAATGGGTTTGTATGAGGGCATCAAAGATGTTGCCAAGGTTGTACAGCAAGCAGATAACATAGAACTGTATCGGCAACTATTGGATTTAAGTGCTCAAGCGCTAGATTTGCAAGCTGAAAACGGTCAATTGAAGGAAGAACTTCATGAACTGAAAAAGAAACAAGATTTGGAAGATAAAATTATTCGGCACGGTGCACTGTTTTTGCAATTGAAAGACCAACCGGAAGAATTCATGTACTGTACACATTGTTGGGACAGTGAAAAGAACATCATACAACTCCGATGTGATAGTGATGGTGAATTTTACTGCCCGCACTGTCATATATCCGGAATTTATGATGAAAATAAATATAACCAGTATCAACAGGCAATGTTAAAATCAATGGAACCAGTAACTTGGTAATATCTAATGGTAAAAACAAATGAATTGGAAAAAAGAGCCTCTTGGAAAAATTTGCAAAACCACAAGTGGTGGTACACCTAGTCGTAAGAATCAATCATATTATCAGAATGGAACTATTCCATGGGTGAAATCAGGAGAACTCGAAAATAATATCATTACAACATCGGAGGAATTTATCACAGAAGAGGGGCTATTGAATTCAAGTGCAAAAATTTTTCCAGCAGGAACACTTTTAATCGCACTTTATGGGGCTACTATTGGAAAAATAGCTTTTTTAGGGATTGATGCAGCTACAAATCAAGCGGTATGTGGTATTTTTCAAAATGAAAACGTATCATTAAAGTATTTATATTATTACCTTCTTTTTCAGCGTCCCAATTTGATTAAGCAAGGCGTCGGCGGTGCGCAACCTAATATTAGTCAAGCAATTCTAAAAAAAACAGAGGTTTTGTATCCAGATTCAATAAGGGAACAGCAACGTATTGTATCTAATATTGAGAAGCTTTTCTCGGAGCTTGACAAGGCTGTTGATACGCTCAAAACCACAAAGGAGCAGTTAGAGGTATATCGACAGGCCGTTATGAAAGATGCTTTTCAAGAAAAAGAAAGCATTATACGTCTTGGAGATGCTATTGAAAAGCCACGCTACGGAACATCTAAAAAATGCGATTATCCATGTACAGCAAACTCTACTGCAGTCCTTCGAATACCTAATATTGATACGAAGAATGGAAGGGTTGATTCTTCTGATCTGAAATACGCAGAATTCAATGAGAAAGAACTTGAACAACTTAGTTTGAAAAACGGAGATATTTTAATTATTCGCTCTAACGGAAGCATTTCCCTTGTGGGTTCATCTGCCATTATTCGTAAATGTGATACAGATAAAACATATGCCGGATATTTGATGAGACTTCGTATTCTCAATAAAGAAAAACTCCTGCCCCAATATTTATTGTATTACTTGTCATCTCCTGATGCTAGACGCTATATTGAAAGTGTAGCTAAATCAACAAGTGGGGTCAATAATATCAATTCTCAAGAGATATCAAAACTTTGCGTTCCACTATCTTCTATTGAAAAGCAGGAAAAAACAGTTGCAGAGATTGAGATGAAACTATCTGTTTATCACGAAATTGAAAAATCAGTTGACACTGTTCTTGTACAGGCGGATGCAATGCGGCAGAGTATTTTGAAACAGGCGTTTGAAGGGGCATTGTAAAAAGGCGTGAGTTTTATCATATAATAGCACATTCAAAATCCGATTAGAAAGAAGTCTTTGAAATGAGTTTTTTAACTGGTCTTGCCAAATTTTTTGAATTGCTAAACTCTAACAGTGGTGGTTTGACATTTCTTATTACAGTTGTTTATGTTATTGCTACCATCGCTATTTGTAAAGCAAACATTCAATCAGCGAATGCTTCCAAGAAACAGCTGGAAGAAATGCAAAAACAATATGCAGCGGAAAACAGGCCACATATTGAGGTTGAATTTTTATTTGAACGACGGTCATTCTACGGATTGCGCTTTATAAATCACGGAAAATCGACTGCGCAAAATGTTGAAATTCAATTAAGTGACGCTTTTATTGATAGTTTGGGAAGCACAAACTTTGCGGAGTTATTGAAAAAGCAAAAGGGAAAAAAATGTGTCATCGGCGTTGACCAACACTATGACCTCTTCTTTGCAAATGATACCTATATCCAGCTTCCAAATAAAGTGCCAGCAACTGGAACCATTCATTACGAGGATAATGGCGTAAAATATCAAAGTGAGTTTGACATTGACACAGAACACTATGCAACGATTTTCTCTTTGGAAAGCGACGAAGAAAAGTTTCTAAAAGAAATGAAAAATCAAACTGCTGAACTAAAACGAATGAAAGAAAGTATTCGGGCAATTGCCCAAAATACAAAACAATTTAATACAACTGAGGAATCCGAATGAGCGAACAATCTTCTAATATCGTCTCCAAAGTATGGGGACTTTGCAATCCGCTGCGAGATGATGGTGTATCTTACGGCGATTATCTCGAGCAGCTTACCTACCTGATCTTCCTGAAAATGTCCGATGAATATTCCCGCCCGCCGTATAAGCGGGAAACCGGTATCCCTAAAGGTTACACTTGGTCGGATATGAACACGCTTAAGGGCGCAGAGCTGGAAAATCAGTACCGCGCTATACTGGAGCGGCTGGGCGATGAGGGCGGCATTTTAGGGCAGGTCTTCAAAGGGGCCGTCAACAAAATCAGCAATGTTTCCATCCTGTACCGCGTGGTGCAGATGATCGACAAGGAAAACTGGGTGTCCATGTCCTCCGATGTGAAGGGCGAGATCTACGAAGGTTTGCTGCAAAAGAACGCCGAGGACGTAAAAAGTGGTGCAGGGCAGTATTTTACACCCCGCCCGCTCATCAAAGCAATGGTGGCCTGTCTGCGCCCGGAACCGAAAAAAACGATCGCTGACCCCTGCTGTGGAAGCGGCGGCTTTTTCCTTGCTGCACAGGCGTTCTTGGCTGACCCAAAGAACTATGCACTCGACCGCACAGAGAAAGAATTCCTGAAAAACGAAACGTTCTATGGAACTGAACTTGTGGTTGCAACCTTCAAACTCTGCCTGATGAATCTGTATCTGCACAATATCGGTGACCTGTACGGCAAAGTCCCCGTCATGCGTGGGGATGCGCTGCTGTCTGACCCGGGTTACCGTGTAGACTATGTATTGACGAACCCGCCGTTCGGTAAAAAATCCTCCATCACCTTCACCAATGAAGAAGAGGAGCAGGAAGAAGAGGATCTGGTCTACAACCGGCAGGATTTCTGGACGACCAGCTCAAATAAACAGCTCAACTTTATCCAGCATATCAATACGATTCTGAAGCCGACCGGAAAGGCGGCCGTTGTTGTACCGGATAACGTTCTGTTTGAGGGTGGTGCAGGCGAGATCATCCGTAAAAAGCTGTTGGACACCACGGATCTGCACACCATTCTCCGTCTGCCAACCGGCATTTTTTACAAGCCGGGTGTAAAGGCAAATGTGATTTTCTTCGATAAGCGTCCCGCCAGCCCAGAGGGTCAGACAAAGGAAGTCTGGATCTACGATTTTCGCACAAATGTTCACTTTACGCTTCGTCAGCATCCCATGACGGATGCTGACTTGCAGGATTTCATTCAATGCTATCATCCGGAAAACCGCCACGTACGCACGGAAACATGGTCACCGGAAAATCCAGAAGGCCGCTGGCGAAGGCCGCTGGCGCAGATTCACGGTAGATGAAATTCTGGAACGTGATAAAACCAGTCTGGATATTTTCTGGCTGAAGGACAAGTCGCTTGCCGATTTGGACAATCTCCCTGCGCCGGACGAACTTGCCGCGGATATTATTGAAAATTTGCAGAGCGCTCTGGAAAGTTTTCAGGAATTGATGAGGCAACTGAAAAAGAACGATTGAACAGGATGTGAGCATAATCGAAAATTCTAAAATGAAACCAAAAAAGACTGCGGAAGAACTTGTTCAGATGCTCCATGATGAAAAAGGTATCCAATTTCATCTCATTTCAGAAGAACAGGCCGTAGAATGTTTTTCACAGAGAAACAATTATCTGCGCACAGCATCTTATCGAAAAAATTACCCCAAACATATTGCTGGCCCAAATGCAGGAAAATACATCCATCTTGAGTTTGCATATTTGACTGAGCTGTCTACACTGGATTTTTACCTAAGGGAGCTTCTTCTGCAAATGTGCATTGATGTAGAGCATGATTTGAAAGTTTCGCTTCTGCGTGAATTAGAAGAAAATCCGAGTGAAGACGGCTATGTAATCGTCCGTGATTTTCTTGCACAATACCCGGAGATTTTGGCAGCTATCGAACGAAAAACAGATGCCTCCTTTACAGGCGAACTAATTGAAAAGTATTTTGCAGTATGTTCTGTTTTCCCGGCACAGAGTCCGCAGGCGTATCTATCAACACGTATTTATGACGTTGATTGTCCAATGTGGGTTCTGGAAGAACTGATTGGATTTGGCGAATTTTTGCGTATGTACCGTTTTTATGCAGAACGAAATCCACAGTTTACACCACTGTTACCCCAAAGAGTTTTGAATCCGGTCAAAAGTTTGCGCAATGCTTGCGCGCATAATAACTGTTTGCTCAATACGCTGTCTCGCACGAGCACAACAAGGCCATCACCTGAGATCTCGGCCTTTATTGCATCACTCGACAATATCTCAGCTGGTGAACGCCGCAGCAAATTGACAAGCTGTCCGATGTTTGAAATTGTCTGCTTGCTATATGCTTATAACAAAATTGTTAGCCCTTCCGTCAAAAAACGTCGGATAAAGCGACTCACTGAATTCGTAAACGGTCGAATGCAAAGGCATATAGATTATTTTGAAGGTCCAGAAGGAAACAAATTGATAGCAACTTCTTTTGAATTTCTGAAAAAAGTTGTTGACAAGTTGAATTGGTTCACATATAATATCATTGATATTAAAAAGAGTAATCTTTTGTGCGAGTGCCGTCACTGACGTCGCTCGCATTTTCTTTTGTTTAAGACGCTGTGTGGAGTTCCGATACCGCCCCGCAACACACCCGATTCATTTTGCCGCTGTTTCACCCGACAAAATCATCGCTGCGCTGCATGGGCGGTATTTTTTACAAATAGAACCTTTTGTGGTTGTGCAGTTCTCCGAAATTTGTTTTCAGTTGTCGACTGTACAACTTCAAAGTGTTATTCTTATGCTTGAAAGAAGCCGGACGTAGTGTCCGCACTGCGCCTAGCTTTCTTCATACCGAACCTTGAATCTTGCATAAGCCGTCTGAACGTGATACCGTGCCATGACCTCACACTTTCCGTGAGCGAGCCGGACAACGCCGCTACACAAACAGGGGCAGGAACTTCGTTCGGAGCAAACGGTGACTCCCATACATGAGCAGAGACCTTTTACTTATTTTTGCGTCTTAACAATTCGGAAACATTTGTTAAAAATACGTTTTGAGCGCAGCGGTAGAGGGCAAGAACCGTCCCGTGGCCACAAATTTTCAATT
>OHHY01001240.1_pt1 | contig 9591 bp, 8 predicted proteins | sample 1568101 | NCBI WGS metagenome assembly OHHY01 (sample SAMEA3879605, study PRJEB24766) | human gut metagenome | biome: human-associated habitat; feature: feces | place: USA | collected 1985/1987
CAGGTTTGCAGACGCAGCTTGCATATTTGCCGTCGCAACTTTCGCCGACACCGTCCTGAACGTCTGAGCATTCAACTAAGTCGTTTCGGCATTTGCAGCCTTGCGCATAACGGTCGTCATAGGGACAAACGCCGTATTTGACTTCAACTTCGCGGCAATTGACCAATTCAAAACCTTCATTTTTGCATTGTTTGGAAGTATCGATTGAAAAATCGCTGCCGCCGGAACCGAAACCGCCGTCGTCGCCGCAATCTCCGTTGGGCAGAAAACAGACTTTCGCTTCCGCATGATTAATGGCGCAGAGTCCGAGTATTACGGCAAAAAGCGCGGGAATCCCCTTATGAAAGACACACATATCATCACCTACACATAAATTACACAGTACTTATGATATCATACTTTGTCCATAAGCGAAACCTTTTTCCCGGTTAAATATCTGAACCGGGAAAAGAAAGTCTCTTTCACGCCACGCCTCTCAAGAATAAGAATAACTGATTTTGATATTTAAATCAACCTATAATGATATATGTGTTATTTTATCTACTTATAATGAACATTGAATAATTTTTGTCGTATTTAAAAAAAGCCCCTTGGATGAGGGGCTTTCAAAATACAGTTACTCGCTATAAGCCATTGACGTTTGTACAGGTTGCTCTTCTGCCACAAAGATAGTCATAACCGGAACCGGATTGGTAGAACATGCAGGCGAATACCATGATGCCACTGGCGTCGTTGCCTAAAGTGACGGATGCCTGCTGAGATGTGGCGGAAAATTTCGTTTCGGCGCCGGAACAGGTGCTTGTTTTGCCAAGCATTTGAATCGACGACTTGGAACCGGCATCAAGTATAAAACTCAACCCTTTTCCGCCCCAGCAGGTCAAACCGCCCATATTGGTCATGGTACTTCCGTTTTGCAGCCGGAAAACCAGTTTCTTGCTATCATCTGTGCCTTCGTTGTATTCAAGCTCGCCGCTGCCCAAATCCAGAACGCTTCCCGAAAGGGTAATTTCTACCTGTGATTTGCCGGTCGAATAAGATGCGTTGATAACACCGTTGTAATAAGGTGTTGTTGACGCTTGTTTGCCTTTGTTCAGATAGACGTTGGCTCCGGTAATTTTGACGGCGTTTTTGGTTGCCGAAGCTCCGGATATGAACTTCATAACGTTAATGTTGTGCGTTCCGTTCGTTATGTTGAGGTTTGAGGTCGGATTCATATCCAGCCTTTCGTAAATTTCGGTTGTACCGGTTCCCGATATTGTCAGAGTTTTGCCTTCGGCAACCGACAGAATGTTGGCATAAAGTTTTCCGCCGGCTGAACCGTAACCGAAATTAAAATCGGAGTTGATATTCATATTGCCGTTGGCAATCAGACTGCCGTTGGCAAAATAATTGTTTCCCGAACTGATTGTTACGGTGTCGGCCGTAAGTTTGTTTCCGCCGACATTGACTGTTGCGCCGCCGAAGACAAATTCCTTAGCCGTGATATCAGCCTGAATGGTTGAGCTGCCTGCCAGCTGAATGACATTGGCGCTCAGAGAAGTTTTGCTGCACAGCGAACGTCCTGTCGTATCGGCCGAATAGATGGTTGTTCCGTTGCCGATATATAAAGAAACGGAAGTGTCGGAAATATTGCTCATCAACACAACCTGTTTGCCACTCATGCTGTAGCTGGAAACTTCTCCGATATTGTTGACAAAAACCGCATTCGGAAAATCTTTCTTCAAATCGCTTTCGCAGGAAGCCGTTTCGGCGGTTTTGCATTTAGACTGGCAGTCTGACCAATATTCGGCACAGCCGTAGGGATGAGAAACGTCGTCCCTGTTTCTGCAGTTGTCATTATAGGCGGTTTTGCATTTGCTGGAACAATCGGACCAGTATTCGGCACAGCCGTAAGGCGTCGATACGGCCGTGCGGTTGCGGCAGTTGTCGGCATAGGCTTTCTTGCAGACCGAAGAGCAGGGGGAAGCGTAATATTCTTCACAGCCGTAACTTCCCGAACTTACGCCCGACGGGCAGGAGCAGCCGGTATATTTGCCCCCGCAAGAAGCGCCCGATACCGAGCGCGGCGAAGTACAGTTGGAAGAGTTGTATATATATTCGCTTTTGCAGACGCAGGACTGATATTTTCCGCCGCAGCTGGCTCCTTGTCCGACCTGATTTGACGCGCAGCTGACCAGAGCCGGGGCGCATTTGCAGGAAGCATATTTGCCGCCGCAGCTGTCGCCGACGCCGACCTGTCCGGCGGGACAGGATACCAGATTGGACGCGCACTTGCATCCAAGTCCGTAGGCGGCATTATAAGGACAAACGCCGTCGATGGTCTGTACGGAGTTGCAGTTCTGTTTGGAAAAGCCTTCGTTCTTACACTGGGCTTCGGTATCGATTTTATAATCGTCGGCTTTGCCGAAGCCGACGTTGGGATCGCAGTCGCCGACGCCGAGGAAACAGATGCCGGCAGTCTTATAGGAGCGGGACATATCTATAAGGGAAGAGGCGGGCTCTGGTTGGGGTGTGCTTTTGTGTGTCGAAAAAATGCCGGAGGCGACAGCCAGGTCAGGCAACATAAGCGCAGTTCCTGACAATAAAGAGAACATTAAAACAGATTTCTTCATAATATCACCTCACGACAGTTGTAACCAAAGCCCGTTAAACAGGTGAGGATATATTGAGATAAGCCGAAACGACAGGAAGACGAAGGAGACTCTTCCCATGACCGATTACCTAACACATACCCGCCGGCGGCATTCCGCCGCGGTAAAACATCCACACCTGAAATTAATATAGCGCAGATTTCGGCAAGAGTCAACAACAGTTGAAACCGGTTTTATTTTCCGTAAAAAAAAGCCCTCTCAAAAGAGAGGGCCTTACATAACATAAGCGCCGACTAAAAGTTTTCCCGGGCATAGGCGCCTTTGACCGCCCGGAAGCCGTTAATGTTTCTTTTCCGCAAATAAATCTTTTGCCTTGTCCAGCAGTGTGTCATGCGTGGCCAGATCCGTAAAGGCATGGGTGGGAGCTGTCGGCATCGGAGCCGTCGGCGTAACGTTGATATAATTGATGTCCGGTTTCTTCCAAATTCTGTTCATGGTAAAAATGATAAATGCCGCCGGAAAAATGAAAAATGCTACCATAAAGAAATCGGGGCCGAACAGGCTCATGCCGGCGGAAACGATAATCGGGCCTGAAATCAGGCCGATGCTTTGCGCCAAAATCAGCATGCCGCTGATATGCACGCGCTGGGCGTCGGTAACCAAATCGTTGATATGCGAAACCGAAATCGGATACAGGGTAAAAGTGCAGGCGCCGAGCAGCATGGTCAAGGCTGCCAGATACCAGCCGCCTTTAATGACCAGTAGATCTGCCGCCGGAACAATAAAGCCGAGCGCACAGCAGATATAAAACAACACATGGCGGCGGTCGGTCAGGTCTGAAAGGCGCCCGAGCGGAATTTGCGCCAACAGCCCGCCGAATACGCCGAAAAACATAAACATCGACACGTCTTTAATGCTCATTCCGATACTTGAGGCATAAATGGTGCCCAAAAGATAAAAACTGCCGACCAAAATCCCGCTGACGATGCAGCAGGCAAAGCCGACCGGCGAAATTTTAAAGGCTTCACGGACAGACGTCGAGCGAAAAATCTGGATGTTCGGCGCCGGCAGAGCCGTCAGCGAAACCGGAATCAGCGCAATCGAGAAAATAATTGAAATCAGGATATAAACCAGTGTGCCGGACGGATCGGGAATGTTCAGCGACAGCTGGCCGATACTGGCTCCCAGATAGGTCGTTACCATGTATAAGGACATGATCAGTCCGCGGTTTTTGTTGGTTGCCCGCGTATTAAGCCAACTTTCCAGACACAGGTTGATGGTGCCGATGCAGTATCCTTCGCCGAAACGCAGAAACGGCCACAAAAACAGGTTGCCGGTAAAAACGTGCAGCAGGACCAGAGCCGAGAGCAGGGAGGTAAAGGCCGAAAAGGCCCGTATGTTGCCGACTTTGTTGATAAATTTGTAAGCGCTGAGCGAAGCGGTAATACTGCCGAGATAGTAACAGGCCAGAACCAGTCCGGAAACGAACATCGGCGTATCTGACAGATTGAGCTGCAGAGCAAATGTCGAGTTGAGTGAAGCGTAGCCGCAGCAAACCAGCGTCGTGCCGGTTAAAAAGGCCGTCAGCGGAGAAACTGCCGCTTTCAGCGCCGTCCAGAAAGACCTGATAATTTCCATTGCCGCTCCTGCAGAAAAAAATATGGAACAAACATTCTTGTTTATTCCATATTAGCCGGCGATTGGTAAAAAAATCACCAAGATTTATTTGTTTTTCAGGTTTTCGATTTCTTTTTTCATTTCCTTATGTTCTTCCATGATAGTTTTGTGATCGTCCGTAATTTGTTTATGTTCTTTCATAATCCGGTCATAGTCGTTCATGATTTTTTTATGGTCTTCCATAATCTGCTGATGTTCTTTCATGATTTTTGCGTCATTGTCCGACATGTCTTTGTGCTCCTTCATAATTTGGTTGTGTTCGTTTTTGACGGCGCTGACGTCGTTCATCATCTGCTCATGCTGTTTCTGCATGGTTTCCGACATGGACATCTGCGCGCCGGCTCCGGTAATGCCGCTCATCAGCGCCACGGCGGAAACGGCGGCAAGCGCTAAAGCTTTTTTCATGTTCATACTCCTGAATTGGGATTGTCAATTAAACGAAACCCGATATATATTCAAAGCAGACAAAATCAATGTTTTTAGACTTAAAGGCTATAACGGGGAAAGGATTATGAGCGTCAAACAGGTAAGCACCGGCGTTATCCGGCATAACGGCAGAATTTTAATCGGACAGCGCAAGCGCGGCAAACCGCAGGAATTTCTGTGGGAGTTTCCGGGCGGCAAGCAGGAGCCCGGCGAAACCATGCCTGAATGCCTTTATCGCGAGCTGAAAGAGGAGTTCGGCCTTGAAACCGAAATCGGCGATTTTATCATGACTTCGCCATATGACTATGAAACCGGCTCAATCGTTTTGCACGCCTATTTTGTTTCCGCACCCGATGCCGAAATTAAAAAGCTTGATGCGCATGAACAATACAAATGGGTAACGCCGTCAGAACTGTCCGATTATGAATTTGCGCCGGCCGACCGTCCGATTGTCGCCGCACTGCTCAAATCCGGTCTCCTTTAGCCGAGCAGCAGTGCCACTGCCGCTTTTTTCAGCAGGTCGGCATTATACAGCAGCGACAGTTCTTCGTCTTTGCTTAAATCCAGTTCCAAACGGTGATTCAACCAGTTTTCCAGCTTTATCCTGGCCTTGTCCGCAACTTCGCGGGAAAATTCCGGAGCCGGTCCGTTTACCGGCAGCATAAAGATATGCAGGTTGGCCATCGTATTGTCGCTTAACAGCAATTCGACGCCCTGTACCGAAACTTCCGTCCTGCCGAGTTCCTGTTCGTAAAAAGCGGCTTTCTGCATAATCTGCGGAACGTTCAGTTCTTCCAGAATTACAAAGTAGTTGTGCCTTTTAGCCCACCGGCCCACGCTGACCCGTGACGTAAGCATTGAAATCGGAATGGAAAACATCAGTCCGACGGTAATCGGCAGCATCCACCAGAACAGTTATCTGGCATAAAGGGCAACGACAATCGTCGTGACGATGCCGAGCACGGTGTGCCATATGTGGCGTTGAAAGGCTTCTTTGCATGAAGTGCCTCGGTCGCCGCGGTTTTGCGTACTCCAGCCGACAGCGTGTCCCGTGAAAATTTCCAGTACGAACTTGCTTTGGAACATCATCATAATCGGGGCGGAAAGGGCGCTCATGACAATTTCGGCCAGCATGCTCTTAAAGGCGCCGCGGGTTTTTTTCTCGTTGATATAATAGATAATCAGTCCCAGAAATTTCGGAAAAATCAGCATGAACATCGACAGGACAAACAGTGCGATCGTACCGATTTTGTCAAATATAGGCCAGGTTGGGAACAACGTGTGCACTTCCGGAAAATAAACCGGCGGAAAAATGACCCGTCCCAGTGCAATCGCCAAACCAACCAGAAGAAAACACAACCATATCGGCGATGACAGATAAGACATGATGCCGATGGTAAAATGTATGCGGCTGACCGGATGCAGATGCTTGGAAAGCAGAATTTTGATGTGCTGCATGTTTCCCTGACACCAGCGGCGGTCGCGGCCGGCAAAGTCAATCATGGTCGGAGGCGGCCCTTCGTAACTTCCCTTCAGCTCCGGCAGCAGCCAAGCCGACCAGCCGCCGCGGCGGATAAGCGCGGCTTCGACAAAGTCGTGGCTCAGAATATGCCCGCCGAAAGGCGCTTTGCCTTCCAGAACCGGCAGGCCGCAGCACTCCATAAATGCCTTGACCCGGATAATCGCGTTATGTCCCCAGTAATTGCTGTCGCCGACCTGCCAGTAAGCCAGACCGGCCGCCACAATCGGGCCGTAAACCTTGCCTGCGAACTGTTGCATGCGGGCGAAAAGCGTATGTCCGCCGACGGTCATCGGCGGTGCCTGAATAATGCCGGTATGCTGATTGTTTTCCATCAGCTGTGCCATTTTCAGCATGGTTTTGCCGTTCATCAGGCTGTCTGCGTCCAGAACAATCATAAAGTCGTAATAACAACCCCACTTGACGCAGAAATCTTCAATATTGCCGCTTTTTCGCGCCGTGTTCTTTGCACGGCGGCGGTAATAAAGGTTGATTGTTTCCGGCATCAGCTTTTTTGCTTCCAGCCAGCAGCGTTCTTCCTCGACCCAGAGTTTCGGATTTGTGGTGTCGCTCAGAACAAACATGTCAAAGGCTTTTCCTTGTCCGGTCTTGTCCAGATCGTCGGCCATGGCCAGCAGGTTGGCGAATACGTCACGCGAACACTCGTTGTAAACGGGCATCAGCACGGCTGTTCGGGTCGAGAGTTTTGTGTCTTCCGGAACCCAGGTTATGCCGGGAACGCCGCACCGAAACAGAAGTTCGAAAAATCCGAAAATGCTGGACCAGAAAAACAGCGCAATCCATGCAAAGGTAAGCACAAACAGCGCCACCATCAGAAATTTGGTCAGCAGGGTGGAGTCCGTCGGAATAACGTAAGTCCATTTGATTGTGGCCAGCAGGGTCGAAACGAACATCAGTCCGAACACTTTGACGCGACGGTTGCGGATGCGTTTCGGATTTAAAACGGTCAGTTCTTCGCTCATTGTCAGGAAGCCTTCTTTGCGGTTAAATGCAGCAGCCGGTGCAGCCAGCTCTTGGAAATTGCCGGTTCGATTTTCTGTGCCTGCATTGGAGCATAGGCATAATCGGGAGCCTGTTGCAGATTATGTTCGCTCATAATCCGGCGCATGTCCTCGGGAATTTCTTTGTCGGAAAAAACAAGGGCTCCCCAGCGGTCGGCGCCGTCATTGTTCAGATACAAAAGTTTGAACAAAGCCGTCAGCTGTTCGGAAGAGTATTCGCTCAGCGGCCATATCTTTCTCGCTGTCAACAGCAGCAGTTCGTCCAGAGCCGCGATAATCTCGTCGCCGTTGTTCAAATCGCCGTCAATCATGCCCGAAAGTCCGTCCGAAACTTCTGCGGCCTTCTCGCGACCAAAACCCAGCGTTTGCAGATAAGCGCCGATTATGTCGCCGCGGCTTTGAATTTTTATGGTAACCATTGATAGCTCCAAACTTCCGAGATGTTTTTGCCGTCTTTCTTCAGAACGATTCTGAGTTCCGAAGTTTTGTTGTTCGGTTCAAAGTCCATGTAAACGGTTGCGCCTTTGATAAGCGGGTTATACATCAGGTACTGGCCGGCAATCCGCCCCTCCGAAGCCGAAACTTCGGCGGTAATTTTGCCGTCGGCAATGTCTTTTTTCATCTTCGGTCCTTTGAAGTCGACGACAAACTTGCGCTTGTGGGTTTCAAGCATTCCCGATACGCCGCCGATTCCCGTATAGGTAGACGTTACCCTGGCGATGTCGCTTTCCTCGGGAACTCTGTTGCACCAGTAAAGGCGATATTTAAAACGGTATTCTTTTTTGATTTCCACCGGTTTTTCCGGAATCCAGAAGGCGACGATATTGTCATGAATTTCCTGTATGCTCGGAATTTCAACCAGCTGCACCGTTCCTTTGCCCCAGTTTTCAAGCGGTTCGACCCAGATGCTTGGCCGCTGTTCGTAGTTTGCTTCAAAATCAAGATAATGTTCCGGATTCCGGTCGCGCTGCATCAGCCCGAAACCTTTCGGATTGTTGTCTTCAAAGGAACTTATGCGCAGATATTTGGAATTGTCCAAAGGCCGCCACAGCAGTTCGCCGTTGCCGTTGGCAATCAACAGGCCGTCGCTGTCATGAACTTCGGGGCGGTGATCGTCAAACCTGTTTTTGGTGTTTTCGCCGAACAGGAACATTGAAGTCAGCGGGGCAATGCCGAGCTTGCCGATATTTTTGCGCGGATACAGAACGGCCTCGACGTCCATGGTCGTCGTCTTGCCGGGCGTAATTACAAAAGTATAGGCGCCGGCAATGCTCGGGCTGTCGAGCAGGGCATAAACCTTGACGCTTTTCTGGCCGCGTACGGGTTTTTCAATCCAGAATTCCCTGAAAATCGGAAATTCTTCGCCGGTATCCATAGCCGTGTCAATCGCCAGTCCGCGGGCGGAAATGCCGTATTTTTGTCCTTTGGCCAGCGCACGAAAGTAGCTGGCGCCCAGAAAGGAAACCAGTTCGTCGTAATAGGCCGGGCTGTTGAGCCGCGTATGCAGGCGAAAACCGGCGTAACCCAGATTGTCGTATGCCGTTTCGGTCAGCTTGTTGCGCCCGTAGTCGAAAAACTGCGGCGAATATTTAATGCGTGTGGCTTTGCCGTTGACAACCTCGTTAATCGGAACCGAAATCTGAAAAATGGAGCCGAGGTGGAAAAACTGCAGTTCAAAGGGCAGCTTTTTTCCGTACCAGGGACCGTTTTCGCGTACAAAGCGAATGTCACGGTGTTTGTCATAATCCAGATTCTTTAGTTCCTGAGGAAGTATGTCCGCCGGTTTTTCATAATCCTTGCTGGCCAGTTTCTGCGCTTTGGCAATCAGGACGTTCTGGTCAAATTTTTCATTGACCGGCTGCTGCATTTCGGAAACCTGTGCCGCAATCTGTTTCTGTACCCAGAAATTGTAGCCGGCAATTCCGGCACAAACCGCTGCAACTACGGCAACGAAGCGTATAACTGATTGTTTTGTCATAGTCTTTTAAAAGTATCCTGTTCTTTTGTCCCCGTTTGATTGTCCAGAGTATATCAGAGCAGATTACCCCAAAAGTCAAGACAAATCTGTTCAGGTATCGAATTATAAGATAGCTGTGACCATAAAATATTATATTGTCCGATTGCAAAAAGTCCTTTAGAATAAATTTTATTGGAGGACTGATGATATCTAAACGTGACATTTTAAAAATCGAAAGCCTGCTTTTTCTGCAAGCCATTTCCGAAGCGGGAAGCAAGCGGGAGGTAGCCGGACAGTTGGGGACTTCCGTCGATACGCTCAATAAATATCTTTCCGAGTTTGAAACGGAAATGAAAACAAAGTTTTTAATCAGCAACGGCTTGGTCACATTATGCAGAT
>OHHY01001251.1_pt1 | contig 9545 bp, 10 predicted proteins | sample 1568101 | NCBI WGS metagenome assembly OHHY01 (sample SAMEA3879605, study PRJEB24766) | human gut metagenome | biome: human-associated habitat; feature: feces | place: USA | collected 1985/1987
GAATGTCAAGCTCCTTGGCAAGCATTTTTCCTATAGTCTTGCCGCCGCTTCCCATTCCTCTTGCGATTGTAATAATACGTCCCATAAGCTCCTCCTTATTCTCCGAGATAAGCCTTCTTTACCGAAGCGTCATTGATAAGATCGGACGCCTTGCCCGAAAGTGAAATCTTACCTGTTTCAAGAACGTAAGCCCTGTCTGCAATCGAAAGCGCTTTTTTAGCATTCTGTTCAACCAGCAGAACAGTGGTTCCTGTTTCTCTTATAGTCTGGATTATATCGAAAATATTGCTTACAAAGATAGGTGAAAGACCCATTGAAGGCTCGTCCATTACGATAATCTTCGGCTTCGACATCAGCGCTCTGCCCATAGCCAGCATCTGCTGTTCGCCGCCGCTTAATGTTCCCGCCATCTGGTTTTTACGTTCCTGCAAACGCGGAAAACGCTTATAGACACTTTTTAATGTTTCTTCAATCTCCGCCTTATCTTTTCGTGTATAAGCGCCCATTCTCAAATTCTCATAAACGCTTAATTCTGCGAACACTCTTCTTCCTTCCGGTACATGCGCCATCCCCATAGAGACGATCTTATGAGCCGGAGTTTTTGTAATATCTTTTCCTTCAAATTTCAATGTACCCTCTGTGATATCAGTCAGCCGGGTGAGCAGCTTTGCTATTGTACTTTTCCCACTGCCGGATTCTCCTACGATTCCCAGCGTTTCTCCTTTTTTTAGTGTAAAGCTTACATCATTTACTGCTTTAAAAGGATTTTTTCCTCTCTGGGTAAATATTTTTGTTAAATGTTCTGCCTCTAAAAGTATGCTCATACTCTGACCTTCCTTTGCAGCTTTGGTACAGCCTCCAGCAATTTCCTGGTATACGGATCCCGGGGATGATCCAGTACACGGTCTGCTGTGCCATATTCTACTGTTTTTCCATTTTTCAAAACCAACACAGTATCTGCCATTGCCCGGACTACCCCGATATCATGTGTCACGATCACAATTGCAGTTCCAAACAACTCTCTTAACTTAAGCATTTCCCTTACAACCTGACGCTGTACAGACACATCCAGAGCACTGGTCGGTTCATCCGCAAATAGGATGGGCGGATTCATAAGCATGGCAATTGCAATACCTGCTCTCTGATTCATTCCGCCTGACAGTTCAAATGGATAACTGTCCCACACACGCTGACTGTCCTTAAAGTTCAGTTTATCAAACAGATCCATTGCCCTGCTTTTGGCCTCACTTCTTGTTATCTTCGTATGTACACGCATACTTTCATAAATCTGTTCTCCAATGGTGCGGATCGGGCACAGGGAAGCACCTGCATCCTGAAAGATCATGCCAATTCCTGCACCTCTGATCTTTCTTTTTTCTTTCTCCGGTATATCCAGAATATTCTGATTCATATATCGGATATCTCCTCTTGTCACAAGACCATCCGGTCCCAGAAGTCCCATTGCGGCTTTGATCAGGGTGCTTTTCCCACTGCCGGATTCTCCCACAAGGCCAAGTATCTCTCCATGTTCAAGAGAGAAGCTCACATCATGAACCACCGCTTTCCCGCCAAATGATATCTCTACGGAATCGTAGGTCAGTATTTTTCTATCCATTTCTGTAAACCATCCTTGTTAATACTTACCAAATCAGGGGCAAAATATCTTTTGCCCCTGAAATATCATCGTTCACATATTCTTCATTTATTGTTACAGTTTAGTTGATATCCAAATCCGCTGTCAGTTCATAATAATCACATGGATGTGCAGTCAGTCCTGTTACATTAGACTGCATGATCATACTCATTCTCAGGTAAGAGCAGAATACATAGGCATTGTCATCCAGGATTGTCTGCTGCATCTGAATCGCCAGATCTGAACGCTTATCTGCGTCGAATTCTTGCTTCATCTGTTTTTCCAGATCTTCCAGTTTATCACTGTGATAATGTCCGTTATTGCTTGCAGATTCATCCAGTGTGCAGGAAGTGAAGAAATACTCCGGATCTCCTGTAGGTGCAGTTACCATGGCACTTGCATATACATCCCATAATGCAGGGTCTTTACGGATAGTATTATTATCAGAGGTACAATTTATCTGAACATCCATACCGATTTCTTTTAAGGTTGCCTGTGCAGACTCTGCAAGAAGCGGAAGCTCCTGACGGCTGGGATAAGTAAGCCAGCGGATCTCCAGTTTCTGTCCGTCTTTTTCACGGATACCGTCACCATCAGAATCCACCCATCCTGCTTCCTCCAGAACCTTCTTTGCCCCATCAGGATCATAGCTCTCTGTTGTCAGATTCTGCCCTCCAAAAGAGAAGGTATCCGGGAAAACACCGACTGCAGGATATCCATATCCATTCAGAAGCACAGACACAAAGCTGTCCTTATCAATACCCATGGCAATTGCTTTACGCACTGCCGGGTCAGATGTTACAGGACTTTCAAAGTTCATCCACGCATAGAATGCACGGCTTGTAGCTGTACTGGTAAATGTAAAGTCATCATTTTCAAATAAAGGATAGCTTGCATATGCCATACCATAGGCAGCATTAATCTCCCCTGCCTGAAGAGCCATTGCCAGTGTATCACCATCAGAGATTGTACGGACAGTGATCTCATCCACATTCACATCTCCGTTCCAGTAGTTTTCATTCTTTACAAGATTAACATGATCATCTGTCACCAGTTCAGTTGCCACTTAAGGACCTGTACCGATCACTATACCATCATCACTGATACCTGCCTGCATATCAATAATACATCCATAAGGATCACTGAGATAATTGATCAGTGCAGGCTTCGGTTCTGTAGTCTTTATGGTAACAGTATTTCCATCTGCCTCGATAGTATCAATGCAAAGATCTCCTGCTGCACGCTCATGATTGGCAACCAAAGCCTCCAGGCTTTCCTTTACTGCTTCTCCGTCACAGGCACGTCCATTGGAAAACACAACTCCGTCGTTCAGTGTGATCTTCCAGGTCAGCTCGTCAATATTTTCATACTCTTTTGCGATCCATGGCTCTATTTCCATTGTATCAGAATAACGGAAAAGAGTTTCCCCTACTCCATAACGGATGCAAGCCCATCCTGCATAGGTATTCTGAGGATTAATATCTGCCTCCTCATTTTCCGCATTAAAGGTGGTATCGCCAAATACCAATGTCTTTTTTTCTGCTGCCAGTGTTGGCATAGCTGTCATTCCTACTGCCAGCCCCAGGGCAATTGCCATTGCCAGAAATTTCTTTGTTCTCATTTTCTTTCCTCCTCGTTTGTTTTCATATTACTTATCATGAACGGCTGTTCTTAGGATCCAGATAGTCACGAACTGTATCACCTAACAGATTGAAAATTGCCACAGATATAAAAATTGCAATTCCAGGTAATAATACTACCCATGGATATGTTTGGATCATACTTCGTCCGCTGCTCATCATACTTCCCCATTCAGCCATGGGAATCTGTGCTCCCAGTCCAAGAAATGACAGACCTGCAAGTTCCATCATCATGGTACCGATATCAAGCATGGCTGTTACCAGAACAGGGCCCAGCATATTTGGAAGAATATGTCTGAGCATAATCTGACCTGAGCTGTCACCTGCCAGTATGGCAGCATGAATATAGGGTTCCTCTTTTAATGCCAGAGTCTGCCCTCTGGCAATACGTGAATATTTCGGCCAGCTTACTACTGCCAGTGCTATAACAGCATTCTGAATGCCTCCCCCAAGAATAGCTGCAATCGCCATGGCAAATACAAGCCCAGGGAAAGCAAGACATATATCTGAGATTCTCATCATAACAGTATCTGCAGCTCCGCCAAAATATCCGCAGCATACACCCACAGCTGTTCCTAACACAAAAATCACAGCAACCAGGATAAAGGTCGAAAAAATACTGGCTCTTGCACCACTTATAACTCTGGACAGCATATCTCTCCCATATGTATCTGTTCCCATAGGATGCTGAAGACTGGGGGGCTGAAGTGCACTTGCCAGATCCTGTGCATAAGGGTCATATGGACAGAGATGCTCTGAAAAAACTGCAAGTATCACAAGCCCTATTGCCAGAATAAGAAAAAAGACCAGCTTTTGTTTTATATGGTTTTTCTTAATCTTCTGTACACGCACTGTCACATTTTTATTCTGCTTTTCACTCATTGTTTCACACCTCCCAGACGGATTCTCGGATCCAGGAACCGGTATGACAGATCTGTAAGCAGATTTACTGCAACATAGATGATCGCCATCCACATAACATATGCCTGAATAATAGGATAATCACGCATGGAGATAGCATCTACTGCCATCTTTCCAACTCCATCCCACATAAAGATTGATTCTACGATCGCAGTTCCTCCCAGCAGATTTCCCACTGACAGCATCAGCAAGGTAATGATGGTTACCAGCGAAGCCTTCATAATACTTTTCCAAAGAGTGATAGAAAATTTTACGCCTCTCGCCTTTGCTCCTGCCACATAATCTTTACTCAGTTCATCCAGCACAGTTGCACGGACCTGACGGAGATATTTGGCTGACATGGCAATCGCCAGAGTGATTGCCGGCATTGCTACACTCTTCAAGCTTACTTCTTTGGCTATAACCGGAAAAATCCGCAACCGGATCGCAAGAAAATACATTAACAGCAATGATACAAAAAAATTAGGAAGACTGTTTCCTATAAAGCTGCATAAACGGATCAGATAATCCGTGATCGTATTCTGTTTTACTGCTGACAGAATCCCCAGAGGGATTGATATGATGATAGTCAGCAAAATAGATGTCACTGTAAGAAGCAGCGTTGCCGGAAGCTTCGATATGAACGTATCAAAAACCGGAAGACTGGATACATAGCTGTTTCCCATATCTCCATGAAGCAATTTCCCAAGCCACACAAAATACTGGGTCAGAAATGGTTTGTCCAGTCCCAGCTGTTCTCTGGCTGCATTTAACTTATCTTCTGACAGGATCTGTCCTGTATTTTCCATTTTTTGTGTTACTACATCACTTCCCGCAATCCGCATCATGCCATAAGAGAGAAAAGTAATCGCAAACAAAATGGGAATCAGCTGAAGCAGTCGTCTGAATGCATATTTTCTCATTTGATTATCTCCATTTTATAATTTTTGAAAATTGTACTCCTAATTTGCCACCATTCAGTTTAACAAAAGCAAAAATAGCCCACAACCCACCCTGGGGGTTATAAGCTATTCTTAATTTGAATATCTATCGTCATTTTTGGAATAGTTTTTTTTAATATCAGCAATAATTTAAAACAACCATCCCATTTTGTTCTAAACTATGTTATACTACAAGAGCTGTCGAACCTCCAGCAGAAAGGAGGTGAGTTTCATGGAAGCAATTTTTACTTCATTTCTTGTCTCTGTCATAGCAGGCGTAGTTAGCTACTACATATGCAAATGGCTGGACAGCGGACATTAGACAGCAACAGTCTAAACGGAACAGCTCTCCGTAACGAGCAAGAAAGCCCTCAGAGCGGCAACTCTGAGGGCTTTCGTTTCGCTTCATGGAAATTTCACTTCATTTCTTAGCTACTATTAGTATATGCAAAATAAGTTAAAAAGTCAACTGCAATTTTTATTAATGCTTCGGCAGTCTGCTCTTTAAAAACTCCACAAGCTCTGCCACACTCTCATCCATTTCTTCTCCTTTGTGGAGTATAAAACCAAAAATCACTTTACTGTCTCCAAGATCCAGAGGGATTCCCGGTGTAGTTCCTTCTTTGTTTTCTGACAGGTAACTTCCGCTTATATTTGCCACCTTACTGTTCTTCAGCATTTTTTCCATAATATAATCACTGTTGGTCAGCACGGAAATGTCAATATCCTTCCATTGGAATGCATCTTCTTTTACAGCACCGATGTCAAAAAATTCATCCTGATAATTCTGTATAAAACGGATTCCCTCCAGGTCTTCCAGTTCTGTCCTCTCTTTGCCGGAATTGTAAAGCTCTGTCAGACGTCCCGGATACAGCATTACATCTGTTTCATAGATAGGTTCGAAATGCATTTTGTTTTTTGACAGTTCATACAAAAAATTTTCCTTCTGCTGACTGAGGATATATACAAAACCAATGTCATCCATATAATCCCTGACTCTTTCCATTACGCTTTGTACGCCTGCTGTTGTTACCTGGAAATGGTACTTTTTTTCATAGGTTTCATTATAAAAGTCTACAAACTGATTGGCAAACCAGGAACTGGGGTTTAAAGATATCCGGATCCATTTTGTCATTCCGCTGGAAGCCATATTTTCCAGAACATTTACTTCATTTATAATTTTCGACGCATATTCATAAATCTTGTGCCCCTGTACTGTCAGTCTGATTCCTCTTGGAAGCCGTTCAAAAAGCTGCATTCCCAGCGTATCTTCCAGTCCCTTGATCACCTTGCTGACACTGGGCTGTGTAGAATACAGATTTTTCGCAGCATCACTGAATGAACCAGTCTGCGCACATACTACGAAATACTGTAATTGTTTTAAATCCATAAAGATTTTATCCCTCTTTCTGTTTTTATTATCTGAAATTCAGCCTGCAAGATTCAGCATTTTTAATAAGAACAGCCAGCTCAGGCCATAATAGGTAATTACTGCAACAAGGTCATTCACCGTTGTGATCAGCGGACCTGATGCTACTGCCGGGTCAATATTGATCTTCTTAAAGAACAATGGAATACAGGTGCCTACTGCACTGGAAATCAACATAGCCAACAACAGTGCCACACCGATACATCCGGATACTGCATAGGAAAACAAAAGTGTTTTTCCTTTAAACAGATAAATATACAATCCAATCAGCGCAAAAGACAGAATTCCAAGAAGTCCGCCATTACACAGACCAATTCTCATTTCCTTCCACACAAGTTCCAGTTTCTGCTTACCTGTCAGAGATTCATCCATCAGCACACGAATCGTCACAGCCAGAGACTGGGTACCCACATTACCTGCCATATCAAGGATCAAAGACTGGAAGCACATAATGATCGGAAGTGCAGTCACCACCTTCTCAAAAATTCCTACCACTGAGGAAACTACCATACCAAGTCCCAGAAGAATGATCAGCCAGGGCAGACGTTTCTTCATACTTTCTTTCAGTGGCTCCTTTAAATCCTCTTCTGCTGTCAGACCGGCCAGCTTCGCATAGTCATCACCCATCTCATCATCAACCAGGTCAATGATACTGGCAGATGTGATAACACCCAGAAGCTGATTATCGTTGTCAAGAACCGGAATAGAATCCTCAGAATAATCTTTCAGTTCTTCGATACATTCATCAATATTCTCTTCCGCATATACATATGGATAGGACGTCACCACCAGATTCTCAAGCAGATCATCCCGTCTGGCAATGATCAGTTCTTTCAGATTAATGGCCCCATAAAATTTCTGCTGCTCTGTCACTACAAAAATAGTGGAGATATTGTCATTTTTTGCAGCCTGTTCGATCAGACTGCTCATTGCCTGCTTAACTGTCAGTTTATCTGTGATCACAATATAATTTGTTGTCATGCGGCTTCCGATCTCATCCTCATCAAAGGATGCGATCATCTCCACATCACGTCGAACCTCAGGTTCAAGCAGATCGATCAGTATTTTTTTCTTTGTTTTTTCAACTTTATTTAATACATCTGCAAGAGCATCTGTCTCCATTTTGGATAAAATGGCTGCTGCTTTTTTCACATCCATTTCATTCAGATACTCTGCTGCATTCTCCTCATCTGTATATTCAAAAATATCAGAGAGCATATCTGTATCCAGGATACGGTACAGCTTGCACCGCTCCTGTACAGTCAGTTTCGGCATTACATCTGCCAGATCATTCTCATGATAATCCTGCAGCCTTTCTCCCATAACGGCCGGAGAGGTGTTGCTGCGGATGATCTTCAGAATTTCTTTGGAATAATCCTGTACTCTTTTCTCCATTCTTTCATCCTCCGTTTTTTTGCATAAAAGCACACCAAAAGAAAGCAGTCTGTTATTTATTACATTTTACTGCTATTTCTTCCATGCTTTTTCCAGCACAATAAACTGCAGGGTATTATGCCATAACCTGCTATTCATCCGCTGTCCGTAACTGTCCGGCATTTTCGCCGGATCATTACTGCTCAATATGTAATTGCATGATTCGGGGGAATTTCATAAATACAGGATAAGAAATGAAAAAGACATCCGATCTTCCACATACAGAAACTGTCAGATCACAGACAGTAAAAAACTTCTATTTTATATGCATACATGGAAAATCCTGAAAATATATGACTACAGCAGAACAAAAACGGCTGCTATACTCATATACTCTTTTTAATTCAGATCCTGTGCTACTACTTCGCCCATGAGAATCGCAATTATCCATTCTGTTCCACCTGCCTTTTCTTTAAAATTTACGATTTCGGATATCAGACCCTGTTTTCGGGAATCTGATTTCTAACAGCAAATTTTATGCTGTTCCCTATTTTGAAACAGCATTTTTAAAATTATTTTCAATTTGCACAGTTATTGTAACCGCCCAGTAGAGAAAAAGCAACCCTGTTTTCTCATTTTTTACATTAATTTTTGTTAATGTTAACGATAAGTTTGCTTCTTTTATTCCTAAATGATAGAATATAATCAGAAATTTGCAAATAATAAGATTATTGCCATAAACATGCAAGACTATAATTGATATTCACAGGAGAAAAAATATGTCATTTATCAGTGTATTTGATGTTATGGGGCCGAACATGATCGGTCCTTCAAGTTCACATACCGCAGGTGCGGCGCGTATTTCCTATCTTGCCCAGAAAATGATCGAAGGCCCATTAAAGAGAGCCGACTTCATCCTGTACGGCTCTTTTGCAAAAACTTACCATGGTCACGGTACTGACCGAGCTCTGCTGGGTGGTATTATGGGATTCTCTACTGATGATATGCGCATCCGAAATTCTTTTGATATTGCTCATGAAAAAGGTCTGAAATTCTCTTTCACTCCAAATGAGCAGGAAACAGATATTCATCCGAACACCGTAGATATCTGCATGGAAAATGAAAAAGGCCAGAAAATGACCGTACGCGGCGAATCCCTTGGAGGAGGCAAGGTCCGTATTGTAGATATCAATCACGTACAGGTAGACTTTACAGGCGAGTACAGTGCAGTGATCGTGATTCATCAGGACACTCCCGGCGTTGTGGCCTATATTACCAAATGCCTGAGTGACCGCAATATCAATATTGCATTTATGCGTCTGTTCCGTGAAAGCAAGGGAGAGATTGCTTATACAATCGTAGAATCTGACGGCAAACTTCCTGAGAATATCGTTCCTGCGATTCGCGAGAACCCGAATATTCATGAAGTTATGATCGTACAGATGTAAAGAAAGGAGGATTTTTATCATGGATTTTAAAAATGCAAATGAACTCTTAGCACTCTGTGAAGAAAAAAATCTTCCTATCTCAGAGATTATGCGTATCCGTGAGATTGAGCTTGGCGAAACAGCCTCTGAGATTGTAAATAAAAAAAATGACACGAGTACTGGGAATTATGAAAGATGCTG